>Ga0070731_10000955_pt1 | contig 32727 bp, 31 predicted proteins | sample Coa_R1_2_FD_66448 | JGI IMG/M metagenome (GOLD analysis project Ga0070731, IMG submission 66448) | Surface soil microbial communities from Centralia Pennsylvania, which are recovering from an underground coalmine fire - Coalmine... | ecosystem: Environmental > Terrestrial > Soil > Unclassified ... | reverse complement strand
TGACCCTTAGCGTAAGGTCTGAATACGGGGCGATGCCTATATTTATCCGACTTTCTATAGAAATGAATTACATCGTGAATAGGGCCAAATCTTCCAGAATTATTGTGCGATCCCGTGCGCCTCCAAATAATCTCATTTAGGTAACTTTGAGGGCCGAATATGGCGTCCAGTATCACTTTGAGATAATGGCTGGCTGTCGGATCACAATGGAGATACATCACGGCGCTTGGTTTCATTAGGGATCTTATGTAGTGTAGGCGGAGCGCCATCATGGCCAAGTAGGCCATCATCGGCGACGTTCCGAGAGCTTGGTGCAGCGCGTTTATGATATTCACTAGATTAGGGTTGGGCAAGTCTTGAATCTCAGTATATGCTTGATTAGCTTCGCCTTCCCAATACCAAGTATCTTTGAAAACCATCATCTGTGCTTCGTCGGGCTTCAGCCCCTCCGCATTAAAGAGGACGTTGTAGTCCGCATTCGACTTAAATGGCGGATCAAGGTAAACGAGATCCACGCTTTCTGGATCTAATTTTTCATGATATCTAGATTATCGCCGTAAAAGAGCTTGTTCATGCCGCGCCTCTTCAAAAATGGCTGTATCCCTTCGCTCGGGTTGGGAACCCATGTTAAGATGCGGTTCTGGGCAAGCGGAATAGTGGGTTCATAGAGCACCAAGACTCAAGACATTAATTGGGATGATCTCTGTCGAAGATGCCTCAAATCGGCAATCAACTGCAGTCCAGGCTCTCCTCTGACGCTGACTATAGCATGCCGACGTGTGTGACCGGCGCGCTGCGCGTCATCGTCCTGCTCACGCCGCGATATCGGCGAACTGCAGCGACGCCAGCTCGGCGTAGAGGCCGCCTTGGCGGACCAGCGCCTCGTGCGTGCCGGTGGAGATCACCTTGCCGCGCTCCAGCACGATGATCCGGTTGGCGCGGCGCACCGTGGCGAGGCGATGGGCGATGACCAGCATGGTCCGGCCTTCCGACAGCTCGGCCAGGGCCTCCTGCACGGCGCGCTCCGAATGGGCGTCGAGCGAGCTGGTGGCTTCGTCGAGCAGCAGAATCGGCGGGTTGCGCAGCACGGCGCGGGCGATCGCAATGCGCTGGCGCTGGCCGCCCGAGAGCCGCACGCCCTTCTCGCCCAGAAATGTGTCGAACCCGTCGGGCAGCCGGTCGAGGAACTCGGTGGCGTGCGCGGCGACGGCGGCGGCCCGCACCTCGTCGTCGGTCGCGTCCGGCCGCCCGTAGCGGATATTGTCCCAGGCATTGGCGCTGAAGATCACCGGCTCCTGCGGCACCAGGCCGAGCCGGGCGCGGACGGCGACGGGGTCGGCGTCGCGGAGGTCGACGCCGTCGAGCAGGATTCGGCCCTTCTGCGGATCGTAGAAGCGGAGCGCCAGCTGGAAGACCGTGCTCTTGCCGGCGCCCGAGGGGCCGACCAGCGCCACCGTCTCGCCGGGCTCGACCGAGAAGCTGAGGCCCGCCAGCGCCGACCGGTCGGGCCGGGCCGGGTAGCTGAACACGACCTCCTGGAATTCGAGCCGGCCCTGCGGCGGCACCGGCAGGGGGGCCGGGACGGCGGGCGCCACGATGGTCGGCCGCTCAGCCAGGATCTCGACCAACCGCTCGGCGGCGCCGGCGGCGCGCTTCATGTCGCCCCATAGCTCGGCCACGGCGGCGCCGTTCGCCGACATCAGCACGGCGTAGAAGAGGAAGGCGGAGAGCTCGCCGCCCGTCATGCGGCCCTCCAGCACCTCGCGGCCGCCATACCACATGCCGGCGGTGATCGCGCCGAACCCCAGGAGGATGATCACCAGGATGAGGATCGAGCGCGACCGCACGCGGGTCAGCGTGGTCTCCACCGAGGTCTCGACCGTGGCTGCGAATTTCTCGCGGTCGACGGTCTGGTGGTTGAAGGCCTGGACCGTGCGGATCGAATTGATGGTCTCCTCGGCATAGGCGCCGACCTCGCCGACGCGGTCCTGCGCCGCCCGTGACAGTCGTCGCTCGCGACGGCCGAACGCCACCATCGGCACCACCATCACCGGCACGATGGCGACCACGAAGCTGGCCAGCCGCGGGCTGGTCCAGAACAGGAAGCCGGCGGCGCCCACCATCATCACGGCGTTGCGCAGCCATTGCGAGATGGTCGAGGTCACGACCGCCTGCAGCACCGAGGTGTCGGCCGAGAGACGGGACAGCAGCTCGCCGGTCCGCGCCGTCTCGAAGAACTCCGGCGACAGCCCGATCACCCGGTCGAAGATGGCGCGGCGGATATCCGCCGTGACCCGCTCGCCCAGCCAGGAGACGAGGTAGTAGCGGCCGCACGTCGTGGCGGCGAAGGCGGCGATGACGATGAACATCTCTATCGAGGCGCGGTTGAGCTGCGCCATCCCGCCGCCCTTGAGCCCGTCATCGACCAGCGCCTTGACCCCCTGACCGACGCCCAGCACCAGCAGCGCCGCCAGCAGCAGCGCGATCCAGGCCAGAATCGCTCGGATGCGGTACGGCCGGAAGAACGGCCACAGAAGCCGCAGCGACACGATGTTGCCGCTGGGGCCGGTGAGGCCGGTGCCGCGCCGGCGCTTCATGGAGAATTCGCTGCGATCGCTCATGCCGAATCTGATGACATGAGGCGGTTGCACGGGCAAGGCGGCGTTTCGCCCATTGCGCCAGCCGTCCTTGCCGGTTCAGGTTTCCGATCTTAAGGTCATTTTACCTTAAACAGAGTTTACGGCGGTTCGGCACGGTGCCGTGAACACGCTCACGATTGCCGCCAAAGGCCGGATCGCCATGCCCAAAGACTTGCTGACGCATCTGGGCGTGAATCCCGGCGAGAGGATGGCGGTCGACAAGCGGTGAAGATCACCGCCGCTCATTTCGCCGTGCTCATTTCGCGGTTGCGCCAGAAGGCCGACATTGCTATGAACCCCGCCTTTCGAGCGCCGGAACCGTAGCGATGAAGCCCGAGATCCATCCCGACTATCACGAGATCACGATCGTCATGACCGACGGCTCGAGCTACCAGACGCGCTCCACCTACGGCAAGGCGGGCGACACGCTCCGGCTCGACATCGATCCGAAGTCGCACCCGGCCTGGACCGGCGGCCAGCAGCGGCTCAACGAGCAGGGCGGCCAGCTCGCGCGCTTCAACAAGCGCTTCTCGGGCATCGGCAACAAGTACTGAGTCGCGACGCCGCCGGCGCGGCTACGCCTGCGCGACCGTACCCCTTGAAGCCCGGCTGAGGCTTCCCATCTCTCCACCCGTCGGATGCCGGTATCGGATCCGATCCATCGACCGGGGCGCCTTCGGGCTTCGGCTTGGCACCCTCGGCGATGTGCCCCTTCAACCATGTTGCTCGAATGAGGATATGGACATGACACGCTACGATCTCAGCCCGCTCTTCCGTTCGACCGTCGGCTTCGACCGCCTGGCTCGCCTGGTGGACACCGCGACCCAGCTCGACGGCGCGGCCAACGGCTACCCCCCCTACAACATCGAGAAGACCGGTGAGGACTCCTACCGGGTGACCATGGCGGTCGCGGGGTTCGGCCAGGACGAGCTGGACATCACGGTGCACGAGAACACGCTGACCGTCGCCGGCAAGGCCAAGGAAGAGGAGCAGTCCTCGAACTTCCTGCATCGCGGCATCGCCCGCCGGGCGTTCGAGCGGCGCTACCAGCTCGCCGACCACATCAAGGTGACCGGCGCCGAGCTCGTGAACGGCCTGCTCAGCGTCGACCTCGTCCGCGAGGTGCCGGAGCAGCTGAAGCCGCGGAAGATCGCGATCGCTGCTTCGACGAAGGTCGCGCCCAAGGTCATCGACCAGAAGGCCGCCTAAGGTCGGATAGACCCCTACCCCGTCCCTCCCCCGCCTCGCGGGAGAGGGGATAACGAGCCCTCTCCCGCTCTCTTGCGGGGGAGGGTTGGGTGGGGGTGCTACCGCTTGAACAGACTGTCGGCGCCGCTGCGGTGCCGGCGCTTTTCCTCGATGGACTCCCGCGCCCGGGCGATCTCCGCCTGGAGCCCGGCGATATAGGTCTCGAGCTCCTCGATGCTCATCGGCCCGAGATTGACCGGCGGCGCCTTGCGGTTCCGCGGCAGGTCGTCCGCGTCCTCGGCCATGTGTCACCTCCGCGTATCGACACCGACGGCCTGGCCGACCGCCTCGTAGCCGTCGCGCCGGAGGCAGGCGACCAACTCCTTCTTGATGCCGCCGATGCGGTCGGGACCACCATAGATCAGCGCGGTATAGAGCTGCACCAGCGAAGCACCGGCACGGATCTTCGCATAGGCGTCCTCCCCCGTGGCGATCCCGCCGACGCCGATCAGCGGGATCCGCGCCGAGGTCAGCCGGTAGATCTCGGCCAGAAGGCGCGTCGACGGCTCGAAGAGCGGCGGGCCGCTCAGACCGCCTTCCTCATTCTTGTGCTCGCTCTTGAGCGAGACCGGCCGGGCCACGGTGGTGTTCGAGACGATGATGCCGTCGATGCCGGTGTCGAGTGCCACCTGGGCCAGCTCCGCCACTTCGAACGGCGTCAGGTCCGGCGCGATCTTGACCATCAGCAGCGGCCGGTGCGGCGTCAGTGCAGCGCGCGCCGCGATCGCGGCCTCGATCAGGCTGCGCGCCTTCTCCGGCCTCTGCAGGTCGCGCAGGCCCGGCGTGTTGGGCGACGAGATATTGATGACGAGGTAGTCGGCATAGGCGCCGAGGGCGGCGATGCCCTGGGTGTAATCGGCGGCGGCGTCCGAGGAATCGCGGTTCATCCCGACATTGGCGCCGATGATGCCGCTCTTGCGGCGCAGGACCAGCCGCCGGCGCACCGCGTCCAGACCCTCGCTGTTGAAGCCGAGGCGATTGATCACCGCCCGGTCCTCCTCGAGGCGGAAGACGCGCGGCGGCGGGTTGCCCGGCTGCGGCCGCGGCGTCACCGTGCCGATCTCGACGAAGCCGAAGCCCCAGCGCAGCATCTCGTTGGGCACTTCCGCATTCTTGTCGAACCCGGCGGCGAGGCCGAACGGGTTGCGGAAATCGCGGCCCCAGAGCCGGGTCGACAGGATCTTGTCGTCGGCCGGCGTCGGAAACGGCGCCAGCCCGGCCTTCAACGCGGCGATCGTCAGGCGATGGGCGCGTTCCGGCGGAAACTTCCGGATGAGCGGGAGGGCGATGCTCGCCAGAAGGCTCATGCCAGGGGCCTCATGAAGGTGCCTGTTGGTCCAGAGCGGGGAAGCGGTGAAGTCCGTCCGGGCCGAGCGGCAGGTCGCGCACCCAGCGCGCGGTCGCTACCGGAAGATCGCCGTGAAGGTGCGGGAAGAGGTGCCCGCTCCGCGACTTCTCCCAGCGCAGCGCCGGACCCAGCGCGTCGGGGTCGACGGCAACGAGCACGAGCCCGTCCTGCCCGGCTCGATGCCGGCGGGCGCTCTCGACGATCTGCGATCCCGTGGAGAAATGGATGAACCCGTCCGCGCGGTCTTGTGAGGAGCCGGGATAGAGCCCGGATTCAGCAGCCGCGAGCCATTCCTCGCGGCGACAAATGTGAAAGATTGCAAGGTTCGTCATCTACTATGACGTTACTCTCAGCGTTTGTGCGAAACAACATGGTGTGCGGCGCCGAGATCGCTATCGCGATCGGCGTTGCGCTGCCGCCGCACCTCGAGGATCAGGAAGAGCGTGCCGCCGATCGTCAGCGGCAGCAGGTGGTAGACCGCGCGATAAACCAGCAGCGAGCTGACGATGGCCTCGGTCGGCACCGTGTGGTGCAGGCTGACCACGATGATGCTCTCGAACACGCCGAGCCCGCCCGGCACGTTCGACAGCGTCGCCAAAAGATAGGCCAGGACGAAGACTCCGAGGAAGGTCGGAAAGGTGAAGACCGGATTGGGCGGCAGCAGCACGTAGAGCACGGCTGCGACCAGCAGCCAGTCGAAGCCGCTGATGGCGATCTGGACGGCGGCGAATCGCGGGCTGGGGATGACCAGGCGGAAGCCCCAGAGCTGCAGCGGCTCGGTTCGAAAGAAGCCGATGGCGAAGTAGAAGGCGACGATGCCGAGGAAGAGGACGCCGAGCGCGTTGATGCCGGCGCTCGGCAGGTCGCTCCAGTCCTGCACGCGATGGCCGTCCAGCAGCAGCGCCAGGCCGCCGATCTCGAACATGCCGAGAAACATGCAGATGCCCGCCATGGCCATGATCTGGGCGATCTCGATCGCGCTCAGATTCCACCGCGAATACATGCGGTAGCGCACGGTGCCGCCGGTGACGGCCGGGAAGCCCAGCGAATGGCTGATCGAATAGGCCGTGAAGGCGGCCAGCAGCACCCGCGGATAGGCGATGCGGCGGCGGATGTAGCGGACGCCGATATAGTCGTGGATCGACAGCGCGACATGGCTGAGCGCCGTCAGCCCGATGGCGATCGCGATCGATTCGCGCGGCATCTCGCCGAGCGCGTGCCACAGGTCGGCCCATCGTAGGTCGGCGAGCGAGCGGTGGAGCAGGAACACGGCGCCGGCCAGCAGCAGCAGGCTGAAGATCGGTCCGGCAATCCCGCGTCCCTTCAGCGTCATGCCGATTCCGGCGCCCTCCCACACGATCCGATCACCGGCGCTTTGGCCATCCGCGACCGGCAGCTCCAACCCGGCCGCCCGCCGCAACCCATGCACCGCCGGGTAGGCCGGAGGCAATGAATTTTCTCCGCCCGTCCCGAGCCGGCCTGTAGTCTGGCGGCCATGCCCGCGCCGCTGCCGTCCCGGTCGATCATCAGCGCACCCGAGGTGCCGGTTCTGGTGCTGGGCGCCCGGCAGGGCGTCTGGCTGGCGCCGGACGGCGAGGTCGCGAGCGAGGGCTTCCCCGCCATCGCCGCCCGGCTGCGCACGGCCGCGCCCATCCTGGTGCACGCGCCGTCCGCCCGGCGGCTGATCGGTGGCCGCGACTTTCCCTGCTACGACCTGCTGGAGCTCTTCGCCTTCGTGCTGCCGGCGCGGTTCTGCCTGCCGACGCCGCGCGGCCTCGCCGCGGCGCTGGGGATAAGGCGTCCGCACGCGCTCGAGGACCAGGCGATGGCGCTGCTCGACGCGACTTTCGCGCTTCTCGGCACGCTGGCGCGGCGCAGCGAGCGCGAGCTGCCCGACCTCGCGCGGCTGATGGAAGCGGATGGCTGGCCCTGGGCCGCCAGCGTGCTGGCCGCGCTCGGCGTCGAGCCCGCGTCCGGCGGCCGGCCGTCGAGCCGCGGCCTCGACATCTGGCAGCACCTGCCGGAATGGTCGGACGCGGCGCCGCCTGATCCGCCCGGCCACCGGCCGGTCGAGCCCGCGGCGGCGCGGCGGCGCCTGGCGGAGATGGTCTCGGCGTCGCGCCGTCCGGGCGAGGCCGAGCCGAGGCCGCAGCAGGCCGATTACGCGTCCTCGCTCACCCCGGCCTTCGCGCCCCGCCCGGCGCCGGCGCGGCCGAACGTGGTGCTGGCCGAGGCTGGGACCGGCGTCGGCAAGACCTTGGGCTATCTCGCGCCGGCCACCCTCTGGGCCGAGGCCAACGGCGCCCCGGTCTGGATTTCGACCTTCACCCGCAACCTGCAGGCCCAGATCGATGCCGAGCTCGACCGCCGCTTCCCCGATCCGGCCGAGAAGCGCGAGCGCGTCGTGCTGCGCAAGGGCCGCGAGAACTATCTCTGCCTCCTGAACTTCGAGGAGGCGGTCCCGCGCGCCTCGGTGCGGCCGGGCGGCAGGACGGCGCTGGCGCTGCTGGCGCGCTGGGCGATGGCAACCAAGGACGGCGCACTGGTCGGCGGCGACTTCCCCGGCTGGCTGCCCGATCTGATGGGACGGGCGCTCACGACGGGGCTCGCCGACCGTCGCGGCGAGTGCATCTATTCCGCCTGCCCGCATTACGCGCGCTGTTTCATCGAGGGCAGCGTGCGGCGGGCGCGCCGGGCGGAGATCGTGATCGCGAACCACGCGCTGGTCATGGTCCAGGCGGCGCTGGGCGGGCTCGATGACGGGTTCCTGCCCAGCCGGTACGTGTTCGACGAGGGCCATCACCTCTTCGAGGCGGCCGACAGCGCCTTCGCGATCCACCTGTCCGGCCTCGCCACGGCGGAGCTGCGGCGCTGGCTGCTCGGCGTCGAAGGCGGGCAGGGGCGGGCGCGCGGGCTGCGCCGGCGCATCGAGGGGCTGGTCGAGGATGAGGAGACGGCGCGTGACGATCTTCAGGCGGTGCTGGTGGCCGCGGCGGCGTTGCCCGGCGAAGGCTGGCTGCAGCGCGTGGCAGGCGAGGCGCCGCGCGGGCCGGTCGAGCGCTTCCTCGCGGCGGTGCGCGGGCAGGTGCTGGCGCGCACGCCGCGCCGCGACGCGCAGTACGACATCGAGACCGAGCGGCACCCGCTGGATGCGGAAGTGGCCGACGCGACGCTGGCCGGCGACCGGGCGCTCGCCGCGGTCGAGGCGCCGGCGAAACGGCTGACCGCCTATCTCGACCGGAAGCTCGACGCGGAGAGCGCCGAGCTCGAGAGCGAGGAGCGGCTGCGCATCGAGGCGATGATCCGCAGCCTCGACCGGCGTGCGCTGCGGCCGCTCGCCGCCTGGCGGGCGATGCTGCGCGACCTGCAAGGCGACACGCCGGATACGATGGTCGACTGGTTCTCGATCACCCGCGTCGAGGGCCAGGAGATCGATGTCGGGCTGCACCGGCACTGGATCGATCCGACCGTGCCCTTCGTCGCGAGCGTGATCGTGCCGGCGCACGGCGTTGCCGTCACCTCGGCGACGCTGACAGACGGCTCCGCCGAAATCGCCGAGGCGTGGCAGGCCGCCGAGTGGCGGACCGGGGCCGTGCATCTGGCTGCCCCCGCCATCCGCGCCCGCGTGCCGTCGCCCTTCGATTACGCGGCGCAGACCCGCGCCTTCGTCGTCACGGACGTTCGCCGCGACGAGATTGATCACGTGGCGGCCGCCTATCGCGAGCTGTTCCTGGCGGCCGGCGGCGGCGCGCTCGGTCTGTTCACGGCGATCGCCCGGCTCCGCGCGGTGCATCAACGCCTGGCGGCGCCGCTCGACGCGGCCGGGTTGCCGCTGCTCGCCCAGCATGTCGACGGGCTCGACGTCTCGACCCTCGTCGACATCTTCCGCGCCGAGGAGGATGCCTGCCTGCTCGGCACCGACGCGGTGCGCGATGGCGTCGACGTACCGGGCCGCTCGCTCAGGCTCATCGTCTTCGACCGCGTGCCCTGGCCGCGGCCGAGCATTCTTCACAAGACGCGCCGCAAGGCGTTCGGCGGCGCCGCCTATGACGAGCGCCTGACCCGGCTGAAGCTCCGCCAGGCCTTCGGCCGCCTCATCCGGCGGGCCGATGATGCCGGCGTGTTCGTGCTGCTCGACCGGGCGATGCCGAGCCGGCTCGCCTCGGCCCTGCCGGAGGGTGTGGCGTTGCGCCGCGTTGGCCTCGCCGAGGCGATCGCCGAGACGAGAGCATTCCTGGGGCAGCGTCAGGAGGCGCTTGAAACCACTCGCCTGCTGCGATACGAGCCGCTTCCGATCGAGAGTGAGAAAGCACCATGACCGACCACCACGCGGCCCTTATCGACACCATGATCCTGGTGGCCGCGGCCGATGCCGACATCACCGATGCCGAGTTCACCATCATCGGCGACATCGTGGGCCACCTGCCGGCGTTCCGCGACTACGACCGGAGCCTGCTGCGGCCGACGTTGGACAAGATCACCGAGCTGCTCGGCCGCGAGGACGGGCTCGAATCGGGTCTCGCCACGATCCGGGAGGAGCTGCCGCCGAAGCTGCGCGAGACCGCCTATGTGCTGGCCTGCGACGTCGTCGCGGCCGACGGCGCGGCCACTCAGGAGGAGCTGCGGATCCTCGAGCTGCTGCGCCAGCGCCTGGAAATCGACCGGTTGATCGCGTCGGCCATCGAGCGGGGGTCCAAGGCGCGGTTCGCGACGGCGTGAGGGGCAGCAAGAGGCGGAATGCGCTCCGCTTTTCCGCCCTACAGGTCCGGCGCGTGGGGCGGAAAAGCGAAGCGCATTCCGCCATCTTCACCCGTATTCGAGGATTGACCTGATACGGCCATTCAAGGCCCTGGGGCTCGTCGTCCCAGAACCGCTCTTCCGACCCATAACGGTGTTTCGTAGGATCGAAGCGGGCCAGAAGCTCGCTGAGAGTCGGTTGCTTGCTGGCGGCCGGTTCCGTGTTCCTATCCATGTTTCACTTTCCGGTGGCGGCAATCATAGCCTTCAATGGAAATCCCTCGACCTGAGCTGGAGCTCCCGGTGGTCGTGGCCGGGGTGGACGACGGCGTCCGCCCGGCTGACAGGGGCGTGGAGGCGGCCGAGTTCGGCCGAGAGATCGGTAAGGCGTTCCGCGACGACATGGATGACGCGGCCCTCCATCCCGTCCTTTTGCACGCGGCCGGCGGCGGCGATCAGGCGGCCGGTCATCACGATCCGGCGGAAGCGCCGAAACATGTCGCGCCAGATGACGATATTGGCGATGCCGGTCTCGTCCTCCATCGTCATGAAGATGACGCCGCTGGCCGTGCCCGGCCGTTGCCGTACCAGCACCAGCCCCGCCACCTCGATGCGCTGCCCGTCCGACGTATCGCGCAGATCGGCGCAAGGGCGGATGCCGCGCGCCGACAGGCTTTCCCGCAGGAAGGCGACCGGATGACGCTTCAGGCTGAGGCCCAGCGTCGCGTAATCCTCGGTCACGTGCTCGCCGAGCGGCATCTCGGGGAGGTCGACCGCCGGCTCGACGCGCGCGGTCACGTCGAAGAGCGGCAGCGATGCATCGCCCAGCGGCTTGACCGCCCAGAGCGCGGCGCGCCGGTCGAGCCCTAGCGAGCGGAAGGCATCGGCCGCGGCGAGCGTCGACAGCGCCTCGCGCGACAGGCCGCTCCGCCGGGCAAGATCCTGCGGCGAGCGGTAGCCGGGACCGCGATGCTCGACCAGTTCTCCGGCATCGGCTTCGGCGAAGCCCTGGATCTGACGGAAGCCTAGGCGGAGGGCGAGTGAATCCCCCTCTCCCGCTTGCGGGGGAGGGTCGGGGTGGGGGTGTTCGCCCCAGGCCCGCTGCTTCTTGGATTCTCGTGGCACTGCGGCTGCGGCGGTACCCCCACCCAACCCTCCCCCGCGAGCGGGAGAGGGCTCGTTTCCGTAGCCTTCCTCCAGCGTGCAGTCCCAGTCGGAATGGTTGATGTCGACCGGCAGCACCGTGACGCCGTGCTCGATGGCGTCGCGGACGATCTGGGCCGGCTGGTAGAAGCCCATCGGCAGGCTGTTGAGGAGCGCGCAGGCGAAGACCTCGGGATATTTCCATTTGAGCCAGGCGGAATCGTAGGCCAGCAGCGCGAAGCTCACGGCATGGCTTTCCGGGAAGCCGTAAGTGCCGAAGCCTTCGATCTGGGAGAAGCAGCGCCGGGCGAAATCCTCCGTGTAGCCGTTCCGCCGCATGCCTTCGAGGAACCGCTCGCGGAAAGTATGAATCGTGCCGTTGTTCCGGAAGGTCGCCATCGCCCGCCGGAGCCCGTCCGCCTCGTCCGGCGTGAAGCCGGCGGCGACGATCGCGATCTGCATCGCCTGTTCCTGAAAGAGCGGCACGCCGAGCGTTTTCTTCAGCACCTTCTCGAGCTCGGGCTTCTGGTACTCGACCGTCTCCTGGCCGTTGCGGCGGCGCAGATAGGGATGGACCATGTCGCCCTGGATCGGTCCCGGCCGCACGATCGCGACCTCGATCACGAGGTCGTAGAATTCCTCAGGCTTCAGCCGCGGCAGCATCGTCATCTGCGCCCGGCTTTCGATCTGGAACACGCCGATCGTGTCGGCGCGCTGGATCATCTCGTAGGTGCCGGGTTCGTCCTGCGGGATCGAATAGAGCGTGAGCTTCTCGCCGTAATGCCGCTCGACCAGCCGGAACGCCTTGTCGATGCAGGTCAGCATGCCGAGGCCCAGCACGTCGACCTTGAGCATGCCGACCGCGTCGAGATCGTCCTTGTCCCATTCGATGTTCGTGCGGTCCTTCATGGCGGCGTTCATGATCGGCACGAGATCGGCGAGCGGCCCGCGCGTGATCACGAAGCCGCCGACATGCTGCGAAAGATGGCGCGGGAAGTCCTGCAACTCGTTCGCCAGTTCGAGCGTGCGGGCGAGGCACGGATCCTTCGGATCGAGCCCGGCCTCGACGATCTGCCCCTCGGTGAGCGCTGCTATGCTCCAACCCCAGACCAGGCGGGTCAGCGCCGCCACGGAATCCACGGACAGCCCCATGACCTTGCCGACCTCGCGGACGGCGCTACGCATGCGGTAGCGGATGAGGGTGGCGGCGATGCCGCAGCGGTCGCGCCCGTAATGCTCGTAGATGTGCTGGATGACCTCCTCGCGCCGCTCGTGCGCGAAATCGACATCGATATCGGGCGGCTCGTTGCGCGCGGTCGAGATGAAGCGCTCGAACAGGAGATCGAATTTGTCGGGCGCCACCGCGGTGATGCCGAGCACGTAGCAGACCGCCGAATTGGCCGCCGAGCCGCGGCCCTGGCAGAGGATCTCCCTGCTTTTCGCGAACTTGACGATGTCGTGGACGGTGAGAAAGAACGGGGCGTATTTGCGGTCGGCGATAAGGGCCAGTTCGCGTTCGATCGTGCCGGCGATGCGGGGCGGCACGGCGCCGCCATAGCGTTCGGCGGCGGCCTCCGCGACCCGGCGTTCCAGCTCGGTCTGCGGGCTCGATCCTTCCGGCACCTCGTCGGGATATTCGTATTTCAGCTCATCCAGGCTGAAGAGGCAGCGTTCGGCGATGGCGATCGTCGATTCCAGCGCTTGCGCATGACGGCGGAACAGCCGCGCCATCTCTTCGGGCGGCTTCAAGTATCGCTCGGCATTGGCTTCGAGGCGGCGGCCGGCCGTCTCGATCGTGCATTTCATCCGGATGCAGGAAACGACGTCCTGCAACGCCCGGCGCGCCGGTGCGTGATAGAGCACGTCGTTGGTCGCGAGCAGGGGCGCCCCGATGCCCTGCGCGACCTCGGCAAGCCACGCCATCCGCGTCCGGTCGTCGCCGCGATAGCGGTGCTGGGCGATAATGTAGAAGCGGTCGCCGAACGCGGCGGCGTCGCGCCTGGCCCAGGCCCGAAACTCGTCCTCCGGCCGCTCGGGCGGCACCAGCGCCAGGATCTGGTCCTCGGCATAGGCGGCGAGATCGGCCGCGAAGAGATGGCATTCTCCCTTGGGCGCATGCTTCTTACCGTGCGTCAGCAGCTGCGACAGACGGCTGTAAGCGAGCTTATCTGTCGGAAAGCACAGCAAGCTCGGCCGGTCGCGGAAATCGAGCCGGCAGCCGATGACCAGTTGGAGTCCGGCCTTTTTCGCCGCGACATGCATCCGCACGATCCCGGCCAGCGTGTTGCGGTCAGTGATGCCGATCGCCCGGTGGCCGAGCGCCTTCGCCGTCTCGACCAGCTCATGCGGATGCGACCCGCCTTCCAGGAAGGTGAAGTTGGTCGTCACCTGCAGTTCGGCATAGCGGGGCATCATCGTTCATGATATGTTCCAAACAGCCCTAGGGGTCAACGTCTGTTCACGGAAAGTGTCGGACGTTGCCGCGCCGCGACCGGCGTGAAAGACTCAGACCCAAGCCAAGGAGGGAGGCCGGTCCATGGGCGCCTGGGGTATCGGCCTCTATTCCAGCGATTTCGCGATGGACCTGCGCAGCACGGTCGGCGCGGTGGCGCGGCTGCCGTTCGAGCCCGGCCGGCTGCTGGAGCTGCTGCGGGCGAGCGAGCCCACGGCTGCCGATGATCCTGCCGACGAGGATCACTGCGTCTTCTGGCTGACCGTCGCCGACCAGTTCGCCCGCCGCGGCATCGACTGCCCCGAGGCGCGCGATCGTGCGCTCGCCGTGATCGACGACGGCAGCGATCTCGCGATGATGAGCCGGCTGGGCATGGCGGAGAAGGATCTCGCCAAGCGGCGGAAAATGCTGGAGGAGCTGCGCCCCAAGATCGCCGCGCCGCCGGCCCCGGGAAGGCCCCGCCCGGTGCTGAAGGCGCCGCAGCCCCTGCTCATGCACTCGGGCGACACGCTGGCCTTTCCGGTGTCCGATGGTCACTGCATCAACCCCTATTTCCCGAGCAAGGAGGCGATGCGGCCGGCCTGGCGGCAGGACGGTTGGGGCGTCTTCCTCGTCGTCGAGTGCGGGCATGTCTTCGAGTATCTTGCCTGGTACCGGCCGCTGGTCGCGGCTATCGCCTTTGCAGATAGGCCGGTGCTCTCCAATCTCGCCGGGCCGCGGCTCTGGTACCTGCAGCGTGCCGGCACCTGCTCGCAGAGTCATTTCCGCAAGATGGAGCTCGCGCCGCTGGGCCGGCTCCCGCTCGATCCCGGCCGGCTGGCCGGGCTTTTCCCGGAACGCCCGTCGCCGCGTTCCGATGCGGTTTCGGATATCTCCATCGCCAACCGGCTCCTGGGCGTGAAGCTCGTCCTCGACCACCGAGACCGCCGGCTGCGCGCCCGCACGCCGCAGCTGGACGATGTCGCGGCGGTCCTGACGGCGGGCTAAGCGAGGCTGCCCGCGGCATCGTATCCGGCTTGGCACCAGCCCGGCTCATCATGATGCCAGATCCCGTAGACCCAGCCCGGCCCGAGCCCGGCGATGTCGTGCGCGGGATCGCCGGATTTTGGCAGCGGACCGGCTCCCGCGGCGACGGCAGAAGCCAGTTCCGGCGGCGGCAGGCGGAGGGCGTAGCCGATCGTGCCGAAGGCGAACGCGAAGGCGATGCCGGACCGCGGATGCACCAGGGCGAGCCGGCGATGGATCGACCAGCGGCAATCCTCGTCCAGCCCGCGGTTGAGGAGGAACAGGCGCTCGATCAGGTCGGGATGCGTCCCGAGGCGGCCGCCGAGGGCCATCAGATCCTGGATGTCCGCGGGGAGCGGCGCGCTGGGCTCGTCGGGCAGAACGGGTGCCGCCCGCATCTTCGCCCGCAATGCGGCGAGTTCGTCATCCGAGGGCGGCCGGCCTTGCCGGGCGCGGGTCAGGCGCTGCCGCACCAGCTCGGGCGTGAACTCGGGCGGCCGCAGGAAATCGAGCAGCGCGGCATTAGCCGGATGCCCGATCGCGAGTCCTGCCGCTTTCTTCATCGGCGTGCTTCGCGGCTCAGAGATCGTAGGGCGGCGACTCGGCATGGCGCGGCAGGTCGTCTGCCGTGTCGAACCACGGGATGCGCGCGCTCACCCAGCCGTGCTGCGTGGGTGCGAGCGCTTCCGGCGTGTCGAGCGTGGCCAGCAGGACGCCGACCGAGCGGCGGCCGGGATCCGTCATGTAGAGCGGCGAGCCGCAGGTGCCGCAGAACCAGCGCGACGCGATCGGCGAGGACACGAATTCCGTCGCCCGTCCCTGCACCACCCGAAACCGCGCCGGCGGCACCTGCACCCAGGCCGCGACCGGCGCGCCCGTCGCCTTGCGGCACTGGGCGCAATGGCAGTAATCGGCCGGATCCCCGTCGAGCACCTCGACCGCGTAGCGCACGACGCCGCACTGGCAGCCGCCCGGAAGGTTCATGATGGGCCTCCCACGTCATGAGCGCGGCACTCTGCCGGATCGCGGTCCGGCACGGAAGCGCTGCCCGGGCATCGTGGCTGTCACGCTGCCCGCGGCGATGGTAGCATCGCCGGCGAGGCAGCGATCTGGTCCTCTCCCGATAGAGTGCGCCGATGCTCGTGACCGTCGCCGTGACGACATGGCCCTGGGAGGCGCATCTGCTGCGGTCGCGCCTCGAAGCCGAAGGCATCCCGGCCTTCCTGGCGGACGACCAGTTGATTGCCAACGACTTCGCCTTTTCGCTCCTGCTCGGCGGGGTGAAGGTAAAGGTGCCGTCGGATCTGCAGGAGGAAGCCGCCGCGATCGTCGCGGATTGCGAGGCGGGCGCCTATGCGGACGAGCTCCAGCCGGAATTCGGCACGGTCGAGGCGCCGCATTGTCCGGCCTGCGGCTCGACCCGTTTCGTCAGCGAGGCGTCACCCGGCGGCCTCGCGATTCTGCTGCTGTCGTATTTCTGCGGCGGGATCTCGTATTCGCCGGCCCGCCATGTCCATCGCTGCAACGACTGCGGGCATGTGTGGCGCGATGGGAGCGGGACCGGCTGAGCGCTTCGTGCCGGTTACATCCTCTCCAGCGTCGCCCGGTCGGTCTCGCCGCCGTAGTACTTTGCGAGCGCGTCCCAAAAGACCGCGTTGTCCTCGGTCACCTGCGAGAACAGCGTCATCGACGAGCGGAACTTGAGGTCGTCGGGAGATCCCAGGATTTCCCCGATCGGCCGCCCGTCCACGGCATTCACCAGTTCCGTGCAGTGCCGCAGCCGCGGTCCCAGTACCGGATGGGCGAGATAGGCGCGCGCCTCGTCGAGCGAGGCGATCGCGTAATGCTCCGAGATGGGGCTGAACCCCAGCCCGGCGATCTGCGGAAAGACGTACCACATCCAGTGGCTTTGCTTCTGGCCGGCCGCGAGCTCGCGGCGGACATCGTCCCAGACCATGTCCTGCGCTTCTACGAAGCGCTTGAGATCGAAGGGATCGCTCATCCGCTACTTCCAGATCGGCTTGCCCGAGCCGGGCAGGCCGAGGCTGGCCCATTTCTCGGTCACGCGCGTGACAATCTCCGTGTCCATGGCGATCTTGCGGCCCCAATCGCGCTTGGTTTCGGGCGGAAATTTGTTGGTGGCGTCGAGCCCGAGCTTGCCGCCGAGCCCGCTTTCGGGGCTGGCGAAGTCGAGGTAGTCGATCGGCGTGTTCTCGACGCGGGTGATGTCGCGCACCGGATCCATGCGGGTCGCGATCGCCCACATTACGTCCTTCCAGTCGCGCGCGTCGATGTCGTCGTCCACGACGATGACGAACTTCGTGTAGACGAACTGCCGGAGGAAGGACCACACGCCCATCATCACCCGCTTGGCGTGGCCCGCGTATGATTTGCGGATCGAGACCACGGCGATGCGGTACGAGCAGCCTTCCGGCGGCAGCCAGAAATCCACGATCTCGGGGAATTGCTGCTGCAGGAGGGGGATGAACACCTCGTTCAGCGCCTGGCCCAGCACCGAGGGCTCGTCGGGCGGCCGGCCGGTGAAGGTCGAGAGATAGATCGGCTCGCGCCGCATGGTGATGGCGGAGATCTTGAACACCGGGAACGGCTCGACCGAATTGTAGTAGCCGGTGTGGTCGCCGTAGGGGCCTTCGTCGCCGTATTCGTCGAGCATGACATGGCCTTCGAGCACGATCTCGGCTTGTGCCGGCACCTTGAGCGGCACGGTCAGGCAGTCGGCGAGCTGGACCTTGCGGCCGCGCAGCAGGCCGGCGAACTGGTACTCCGAGAGCGTGTCGGGCACCGGCGTCACGGCGGCGAGGATCGTGCCGGGATCGGCACCGATCACCACGGCCGCCGGGAAGGGCTCGCGCTTGGCCTCGCCCCAGCGGCGATAGTGCTGGGCGCCGCCGCGATGCTTCAGCCAGCGCATCAGCGTGGTGTCGCGGCCGGTCACCTGCATGCGGTAGATGCCGAGATTGTAGCCGTCCTCCTTGGCGCCACCGGGCCCCTTGGTCACCACGAGCGGCCAGGTGATGAGCGGCGCCGGCTCGCCGGGCCAGCAGGTCTGGACAGGCAGGGCGGCGAGATCGATGTCGCCGCCCTTGAGCACGACCTCCTGGCAAGGCGCCGAGCCGACCGTGCGCGGCTTCATTGCCATCACCGTGCGCAGCAGCGGCAGCAGCTCCAGCGCCTCGCGCCAGCCGCCGGGCGGCTCGGGCTGCTTGAGGAAGGCGAGGGTCTCGCCGACCTCGCGCAGCTGGTGCGGCTCGCGATCCATGCCCCAGGCGACGCGCTCGACGGTGCCGAAGAGGTTGACCAGCACCGGCATCGGCGAGGCGGTGCCGTCGGCGCGCAGGGGCTTCTCGAACAGCACCGCCGGCCCCGACTCGGCGAGGAGCCGCGTCTGGATCTCGGTCATCTCGAGCACGGTCGAGACCGGCATGGCGACCCGCTTCAGGCGGTCCGTCGCTTCGAGTCTCGCCATGAAGTCGCGCAGGCTGGCATAGGGCATGCGTCAGGATCCCGCCGGTTGCGCCCGGACGCAACCCATGATGACTCTACGGCGGGCAGCGGAGCCGGAAGCGATGACGCAGTACTGGGTGATCGGCGGCGAGTACACCGACACGAGCTTCAGCCGGGTGGCCCCGGGGAAGTCGCTGGAGCGCCATGGCCCGTTCGACAGCTACAAGGAAGCCCACAAGGTCTGGCAGGCCCGCGCCTGGGTCACCGTCGACGATGCTCACACCCGTTTCCGCGTGCTGGAAGGGACAGAGGAAGGCCCCGGCGCCGGACCGTCGCTTATCGAAGGCACGCCGCCGAAGGAGTAGGGCTATCCGCAGATGACGCAGATGGGCGCAAATAGCTCCGGCTGGTGCGTCGACATGGACTTAGGTCGCGTTCGAGGCCATGGCCGGATTAAGCCCACGGCTGTCCGGTTCACGTAGTTCGGTGTGTAGTGTGGATTTCGCGCGCCTTTTCAACGTCATGCCCGACCTTGTGCCGGGCATCCACGTCGGGCGGCAGCGTGGCGGCCCGACGTGGATGGCCGGAACAGGTCCGGCCATGACGACCAAAGAGTTTATCCATGTCATGTAGATCTATTATCACGATGCGTCGCGAGCGAACCGGACAGTCGGGGGACAAGCCCGGCCACGACGGAGAAGGTCTGCCTACTTCGGTCCGCAAGCGAGCGTAGCGTGCAGCCTTAACCCTCAGCCGCAACCGACAGCTGGCGCTGCGCGCCGTTCATCTGCGCGCATCTGCGCCATCTGCGGATCAGATCACGCCGCCGGCGTTACCCGCGGGAGGATGCGGGTGCCGAGATCGACGTGGTGCGTCCAGAACCGGTCGAGCCGGCGCAGCGTGATGTTAGCCTGCTCCAGGGCCGCCTGGTCGATCTGGGTCTCGGAGAGCGCCTGGGTGTGGCGGTCGTGCATCGCGTCGAGCTTGACGCACAGGTCCAGCCCCTTCTGCGACAGCCGCACCCGCACCGAGCGCCGATCATGAGTCGAGCGTTCGAGCACGAGATACCCGGCCTCGACCATTTTCTTCACGTTGTAGGACACGTTGGAACCCAGGTAGCACCCGCGAAGCGTGAGTTCGCCGACCGTGAATTCTGATTCGCCGATATTGAACAGGATCAGGGCCTGCACGTTGTTGATGTCGAGCACGCCGAGCGAGTCCAGTTCAACGCGTACCAATTCGAGAAATTGCCGATGGAGACGTTCGACCATCGCAATCATATTGAGATAGGGTTCTCGCATTTCCGCTCGCCGGGGCAGCAATACCATCAAGTCTGGGACCGCAATACGACCGAGTTTCGCCTAAAACTCCAGCGATTTGCAAGGCGCCCTGCGAGTCGGGGCGGAATTCGCCGTGTGCAGCGCGGGAGTTTTCACCCGAGGTCCAGTTCCGGCTCCGCCGGCGCCAGCGGCGCGAACAGCGACTCGATGGCGTCGGGGTCGATCTTTTCGAGTGTCGCCGGCAACCAGCGCGGCATGCGGTCCTTGTCGACCAGCACCGCGCGCACGCCCTCGCGGAAATCCGCACGGCCCGACAGGCGAACCGCCAATCGGTACTCCATGCGGAAGACCTCCGCGGGCGGCAGGCCGGCGCAGCCGCGCAGCTGGCGGAAGGTGGTCGCGACGCTGGTCGGCGAGCCGCCGCGGAGGCTCGCCAAGGCCTCCTGCGCCCAATCCTCGGGCGCCGCCTCCAGCGCCGCGACGATCTCGCCGAGCGAGGCGCCGGCGAAGAGCGCGTCGATCCGGCCCTGCCGGGATATCACCACCGGAGGCTCCGGGTCGGCCGCGACTCGGGCCAACACGCTGTCGATCACGGCCGGCGCCAGCGGATCCGCGGCGGCCAGCATCCCGACCAGATCGGGCACCGAGGCGCCGGCGACGTAGTGGGTCGCCATGCCGAGCGCCACCAGGTCGCCGGCACGGAGCCGCGTGCCGGTGAGGCCGAGATAGAGCCCCATCTCGCCCGGCAACTCGTTGAGGAACAGCGTCGCACCGACATCGGGGAAGAGGCCCAGCATGGTCTCGGGCATGGCGGCGAGCGAGCGTTCGGTCGCGATGCGGTACTGGGCGTTCATCGCGAGCCCGCAGCCGCCGCCCATCGTGATCCCATGCATGAGCGTGAGCACGGGCTTCGGATAGACGTGGAGCCAGTAGTTCAGCGCGTATTCGCCGGCGAAGAACGCGCGGCGGGCGCGGTCGAGCGTGGGTCCCGGCGGCGCCACCGCGATCGGCTTGATGTCGCCGCCGGCGCAGAAGGCCCGGTCGCCCGTGCTGCGGATCAGTACGGCATCGATGGCGGCGTCCTGCGCGAAGTTGCGAAGCGCCGCATCCAGCGTCTCGATCATCTCGAGCGTCAGCGCGTTCAGCGCCTGCGGCCGGTCGAGGGTCAGCACGCCGAGCCTGCCCTGCTGCGTGACCTTCGCCTCGTCGCTGGATTCCATGGGATCTCCGCTGCGTTCCGCCGTAACAATAGGGCGCTGCGACCCGGCCCTACAATGTGGCAGCCGGCACGCAGCAGTTAATCTGTTTAGAATTATTCTAAACTCTTGACGGCGAAGCGGCGCCAAGGTGATATACCGGTGCCACCGAGAATTCGTTCGCACCATCCGGAGAGTCCGATGAGCAGCTTGAGCGGGAGCAGGACGGAGGCCAATCTCAAGAACGCCTTTGCCAGCGAGAGTCAGGCGAATCGCCGCTATCTCTATTTCGCGCAGAAGGCGGATATCGAGGGCTACAACGACGTTGCCGTCGTGTTCCGGTCGACTGCCGAGGGCGAGACCGGCCATGCCCATGGGCATCTCGAGTTCCTCGAGGAGGTCGGCGATCCGACGACCGGCCTGCCGATCGGCGGCACCGACAAGAACCTGAAATCGGCGATCAGCGGCGAGACGCACGAATACACCGACATGTACCCCGGGATGGCGCGCACCGCCCGTGACGAGGGGTTCGACGAGATCGCCGACTGGTTCGAAACGCTGGCCAAGGCCGAACGCTCGCACGCCGGCCGCTTCCAGAAGGCGCTCGATAACCTGGACGCGTAGCCGGCGTCGAGGAGCCTCGATGGCTGACGACACGCCGGCGGGCTGGTCGGGCTCGCCCTACCGCCATACGCTCGACTGGCAGAATCCGGATTTCTACGACCTCGAGAAGGTCGCGGCGGAGGCCGAGCGCGTGTTCGACGTCTGCCACTCCTGCCGGCGGTGCTTCAATCTCTGCGCGTCATTCCCGCGGCTGTTCGGTCTCGTCGATGCCGGGCCGACCGGCGAGATCGACGGCGTCGACCGCAAGGATTACGGCACGGTCGTCGACGCCTGCACGCTCTGCGATCTCTGCTTCATGACGAAGTGCCCCTACGTGCCGCCGCACGAATGGGCGATCGACTTCCCGCACCTGATGCTGCGCTGGCGCGCGGCCGAGCTGAAATCCGGCAAGGTCGACCGCGCGACGAGGGAGGTGACGAAGACCGACCGCAACGGGAAGCTTGCGACGCTGGCCGCACCCGTCGCGAACTGGGCGTCGGCCTGCGGCAATGCGCTGACCCGGCCGGCGATGGAGGCGGTCGCCGGGATCGACCGCAACGCGGCCCTGCCGCGCTTCAGCTACCGCACGCTGACGCAACAGGCACTCGACGCGCCGCATGTCAACGAGGCGGCGCCGGGGTTCGGCCGCAAGATCGTGATCTATGCGACCTGCTACGGCGAGTACAACCAGCCCGAGATCGGGCGCGCGGCGCAGGCGGTTCTCGCCCATAACGGCGTCCGAACAGAATTCGTCTATCCCGGCTGCTGCGGCATGCCGCAGCTGGAGCAGGGCGACATCGCCGACGTCGCCGGCCGGGCACGTGAGATCGCCGCTGCCTTCAAGCCCTACATCGAGGATGGCTACCGCGTGGTGGCGCTGGTGCCGTCCTGCGCGCTCATGCTCAAGGCGGAATGGCCGCTGATCCTGCCGCAGGACGAGGATGTCCGGCGGCTGTCGCGCAACACCAGCGACATCAGCGAGTACATCGTCGAAATCGCCCGCAAGGAGGGGCTCACGCCGGGGCTCCGGCCGGTCGAGGGCGGCGTCACGCTCCATCTCGCCTGCCACGCCCGCGCGCAGAACATCGGCGCCAAGGCGGCCGAGCTGCTGCGCCTGCTGCCCGACACCAAGCTCGACGTGATCGAGCGCTGCTCCGGCCACGGCGGGTCGTGGGGCATCCGCAAGGAGAATTTCGAGATCGCGATCAAGCTCGGGAAGCCGGTGGCGCGGGCGGCGGCGAATCACGGCAACCGCCACGTCGCTTCGGAATGCCCGCTGGCGGCGACCCATATCATGCAGGGGATCGAGCGGATTGCGGGCAACGGCGCCTTGCCGGCGCAGTCCCACCCGATCGAGCTGTTCGCGCGGGCCTATGGGCTCGTGCCGTAGGAGGCATTGGAGCGATGAGCGCGCCCAGGCGCACGATCGAGCCGGCCGACATCCTGCCGCGCGCCCGCTACGCTCCGGTGCGGGCCGCGCTGCGCCGCGAGATCGCCGCGCACAAACGGAACCGCCGTGTCGATGTCGGTCCCTTCGCCGCCTTCTGCTTCGAGGACTGGGCCACCGTCCGCCACCAGATCCAGGAAATGCTCTACATCGAGAATGGCGGCGAGGCGCAGCTGGAAGAGGAGATCGCGGCCTACGCGCCGCTGGTCCCGCGCGGCAACGAGCTGGTCGCGACGGCGATGTTCGAGATCGACGACGCGGCCCGACGCAAGCTGCAGCTGCTCCGGATCGGCGGCATCGAGCACCACGCGCTGCTGCGCATCGGCGCCGAGGAGATCCGCGGCATTCCCGATCCCGACCGCGAGAATACGGCGGCCGACGGCAAGGCCTCGGCGGTGCAGTTCTTCCATTTCCCGTTGACCGAGGCGCAGGCGGCCGACTTCCGGGATGCCACAACGGCTGTGCAGCTCGGCTTCGACCATCCGAATTACGGCCACATCGCGCTGATGCCGAAGCCGGTCCAGGCGGCGCTGGCGGAGGACCTGTAGTCCTTTAGCGCGGCCTGCCCGGAAGTCCGCGGCTCGCATCTGGCTCTCGCCGGTCCCGCATGCCATCCTCGCCGCCGGGGAGGAAGATGTCATGCGGATCGGCACGGTTACGGAGCTTTGGCGCTACCCGGTGAAATCGTTGCGGGGCGAGCGGCTGGCCGAGGCGCGGCTCCAGGTCCACAAGGGCGTTCTCGGCGATCGCGGCTGGGCGGTGCGCGACGAGGCCAAGGGCGAGATCCGCGGCGGCCGCAACCTCCATGCGCTGGTCCAGGCCGAATCCCGCTATGTCGCGGAGCCGGACGGCAGCACCACCCCCGACGCCGAGATCACCCTGCCCGACGGCACGCGCTTCCTGACGAGCGACCCGCAGGCCGCCAACCACATGTCACGGCTGGTCGGACGGACAGTCACGCTGTGGCCGCAACAGGCGCCCGAGGCCGAGGAGTTCTATCGCCGGGCGCCGCCCGACAATCCCGATCTCGAGGCCGAGTACCGGGCGCTGTTCGGCCGCGTTCCCGGCGAGCCGCTGCCCGACATGCGCCAGTTTCCCGAGGAGCTGATGACCTACGTGTCGCCGCGCGGCACGTTCTTCGACGTGTGGCCGCTGCATTTCCTGACGCGCGCCACGCTGGCGGCGCTGCAGGCGGAGGCGCCCGGCTCGCGGATCGACGTGCGGCGGTTCCGGCCGAACTTCGTCATCGACGTCGCCGAGAGCGGCTTCGTCGAGCAGGGCTGGGTGGGTCGGCGGATCCGCGTCGGCGAGGTGCTGGTCGAGGTGCCGGCGCCGTGCCCGCGTTGCGTGATCACCACGCTGCAGCAGGCCGACCTGCCCAAGGAGCCGCAGATCATGCGGGCCATCGTGCGGGCGGCGAACCAGAATATCGGCGCCTATGGCTCGGTGATCGAGCCCGGGCGGATCCGGCTGGGCGATCCCGTGGAGCTGGCGGCCTGAGGGACGTCACGCCGCCGGTCATCACGCCGGCCATCCGCCGCGTTCTCGCGGCGAGCCTGGTCGGGACGGCGGTCGAGTTCTACGACTTCTATATCTACACCACCGCCGCCTCGCTGGTGTTCGGGCCGCTGTTCTTTCCGGCGGCCTCGGCCTCGGTGCAGCTCCTGGCGGCCTATGCCAGCTTCGGCATCGCCTTCATCGCGCGGCCGCTGGGCTCGCTGGTCTTCGGGCATTTCGGCGACCGGATCGGGCGTAAATCCACGCTGGTCGCATCGCTGCTGCTGATGGGCGGCTCGACGACGGCGGTCGGCATCCTGCCGACCTACGCCATGGCCGGCTGGGCGGCGCCGCTGGCGCTCTGCGTGCTGCGCTTCGGCCAGGGCTTCGGTCTCGGCGGCGAATGGGGCGGGGCGGCGCTGCTGGCCGTCGAGAACGCGCCGCCCGGGCTCCGCGCACGGTTCGGGATGTTCCCGCAGCTCGGCGCGCCGGTCGGGTTCATCGTCGCGAACGGGCTTTTCCTGCTGCTCGGTTTGGCGCTGACCCCGGCGGACTTCCAGGATTGGGGCTGGCGGCTGCCGTTCCTCGCCAGCGCGCCGCTGGTCGGGCTCGGCCTCTGGGTGAGGCTGCGGCTCAGCGAGACGCCTGCCTTTGCGGCGGCGATGGAAGAGGCGCCGCCGGCCCAGGTTCCGGTCGCCGAGCTGCTGCGGACCTGTCCGCGCGAGACCATCGCCGGCACCTTCGCCGTCGTCGCCTGCTTCGCGCTTTTCTACCTCGCGACCGCCTTCTCGCTGGGCTACGGCACGACGACGCTGGGGATCGACCGGCGGAGCTTCCTCGGCGTTCTGCTGGCCGCGATCCTGTGCCTGGCGATCGGCATCGTGGCGGCGGGGATCTGGTCGGACCGCACCAGCCCGCGCCGCGTGCTCGCCTTCGGCTGCTGGCTGACGATCCTGAGCGGCGTGCTGCTCCCGCCGATGCTCGGCAGCGGGTCGTTGGCGGTCATCTGGCTCTTCCTGTCCTTCGCGCTCTTGACCATGGGCTTCGTCTACGGCCCGCTGGGGGCCTGGCTGCCCGGGCTCTTCCCGGCGCGGGTGCGCTATACCGGCGCATCGATCGCCTTCAATGTCGGCGGGATCCTCGGCGGCGGCGTGGCGCCGCTTCTGGCGCAGGCGCTGGCCGATCACGGTGGCCTGCCGCTGGTCGGCGTCTATCTCGGGCTCGCCGGCGCGATCAGCCTCGCCGCGCTCTTCCTACCGAGGTAGTGTGACAGGAGCGGCGATCCGCCGCCCCCCGGAATTTCAGCGGGGCCGGACACGTCTCTGTCATACTCCCCACATACGGCCGTTCCGCGAGGTGCCGACCTTGGTCACTGCCCATATCAACCGGATTGCCACGGCAGTGCCGCGCTACGAGGTCCACGACACCTTCCTCGCCTTCGCGCGGTCGCTGCTGGCCGGGCGGCCGCGCATCGCCAACCTGTTCGAGCGCATGGCCGACAAGGCGCAGATCGAGCGCCGGTACTCGTCCCTGCAGCCGGCCGCCGTGCCGGACGGCAAGTCGGTCGACGCGGACGGGTTCTACACACGAGGTCGATTCCCCGGCACCGGCGCCCGCATGGCCAAATACGAAGAGGCGGCCGGGCCGCTCGCCGCGGCCGCGGTCGACCGGCTGGGGCTGAGGCCCGCCGAGCTGGCGCGCGTCAGCCATATCATCGTCACGACCTGCACCGGCTTTTCCGCGCCCGGCATCGATCTGCATCTCGTGGAGACGTTCGGCCTTTCCCGCTCGGTCGAGCGGACGGTGGTTGGGTTCATGGGGTGCTTCGCCGCGCTCAACGCGTTGAAGCTGGCCCGCCACATCGTCCGGTCGGAGCCGGACGCGCGGGTGCTGGTGGTGAATCTGGAGCTGTGCACGCTGCATCTGCAGGAGACGACGGAGCTGGAGCCGGTCCTCTCCTTCCTGCTGTTCGGCGACGGCTGCGCCGCGAGCATGGTCTCGGCGGAGCCCGAGGGGATCGCGCTCGACCGCTTCCACACCGTGATCGCCCCCGGCACGGCCGACCTGATCACCTGGCGCATCCGCGACGCCGGGTTCGACATGGTGCTCTCCGGCCGCGTGCCGGCCGCCGTGGGCGACGCGCTGGGGCAGGAGATCGAAGCGATCCTCGATGGCGGCGACCGGCGATCGATCGATCTCTGGGCCGTGCATCCGGGCGGCCGGTCGGTGCTGGACGCCGCCGAGCGCGCCCTCGCGCTCGACCCGCGGGCGCTCGACTGGTCGCGGGACGTGCTGCGCTCGCACGGCAACCTGTCCTCGGCGACGATCATGTTCGTGCTGGAAGCGATGCTGCGGCGGGGGCGGGCTGGCCAGCGGGGCTGCGGCCTCGCCTTCGGCCCCGGCCTGACGGCCGAGACCATGCTGTTCCATCTCGCGACGTGACGGTGGTCCACGTGGCCTCGCTCGATTTCAGCCGGCGTGCCTACACGCCGGAGTTGATGGATACCGAGGATTGCGGTTACGAGGAGTTCCGCGCCTGTCTGAGCGATCTTGCGACGGTCAACCGGCTGACGCTGACGCACCGGGCGACGCTTGGCTTCCTCGATCGCCTGGCGCGATCGGATCTCCTTCCGAAGGATCGCCCGCTGCGCCTCGTCGATGTCGGGTCCGGCTATGGCGACCTGCTGCGCCGCGTCGATCTGTGGGCGGGGCGGCGCGGCATCGCCGTGGCGCTCGTCGGCATCGACCTCAACCCCTGGTCGGGGCGATCCGCGGCCGAGGCCACGCCGCCGGGGCGGCCGATCCGCTGGGTGACCGGCGATGTGTTCGAGTACGCGGACGAGCCGATCGACGTCGTGGTCAGCTCGCAGTTCGCCCACCATCTCGACGATGCCGCGCTGCGCCGGTTCCTCTGCTGGATGGAGGAAAAGGCACGGATCGGCTGGCTCGTCGCCGATCTGCATCGCCATGCGCTGCCCTACCATGTCTTCCGCTTCTGGTCCTGGGCGGCCGGCTGGCACCGCTTCGTGCGCAATGACGGGCCGATCTCGATCACGCGGTCGCTGAGCCTCGCCGAGTGGCGCGCGACCCTGGCGGCCGCAGGGCTGGGTCAGCTGCCGATCGAGGTCGCGTGGCACGTGCCGTTCCGCGTCTCGGTCTCGCGGATCCGGGCGGCATGAGCGGCGAGATCCTGGTCATCGGGGGCGGGCTCGCGGGCGCTGCCGCGGCGGCGCACCTCGCGCGCGCCGGCCGGCAGGTCACGCTCGTCGAGCGCGAGCGCGGGCCGCACGACAAGGTCTGCGGCGAGTTCCTGGCGCCGCAGGCGCAGCTCTCCCTCGAGGAGCTCGGCATCGATATCGCGACGCTGGGCGCCGCGCCGATCGCCTGCGTCCGGCTGGCCGCCGGGGACGACGTCATCGAGCGCCAGCTGCCGTTCCCGGCCGTCGGCCTGCCGCGCCGCGTCCTGGACGAGGCGGTCCTGCGGCGCGCCGGCGATTGTGGCGCGGATATCCGGCGCGGCTGTCGTGTCGTGGCGCTGTCCCGGTCGGATAGCGGATGGCAGGCGCGCCTCGACAGCGGCGAGATCATGACGGCCCGAACCGTGGTCCTTGCCACCGGCAAGCACGATCTCCGCGGCTTCCGCCGGCCGGCCGGACTGCATCGGGATCTCGTGGGCTTCCGGCAGCATTTCACCCTATCGACGTCGCAGGCGGCGGCGCTCGGCGGCTCGGTGGAGCTGGCCCTCTTCTCGGGCGGCTACGCCGGACTGCAGCCGGCCGGGGAAGGCCGGGCGAATCTTTGCCTGGTGGTGCGGGGAGGCGTCCTGCTGCGGCTGGGCTCCTGGCCGGCGCTGCTGGAGGCGATCGCCGCCGAGGTCGGGCTGCTGGCGAAGCGGCTCGACGGCGCCGTCGCCTGCGGCGCCCGGCCGAGCGCGGTGGCTTCGATCCCGTACGGCGCGGTGCGATGGCGGGCCGGCGGCTTGTGGCGCGTCGGCGACCAGGCAGCCGTGATGCCGTCCTTCGCCGGGGAGGGGATGGCGCTGGCCCTTCGCAGCGCCGAGCTTGCCGCCGCCATGCTGTGCCGCGGCATGACGCCGGAAGCCTTCCAGCGGCGTCTGGCGATGGCGGCCGCGCCGCGGGTCGTCGGCGCGAGCGTGCTGTCGCATCTCCTTGTCGCGCCTGCGGGGCAACGCATCGCGATGGTCCTTGGCCGGCTTTGCCCGCCTCTGCTGTCGGGAACCGCCCGCGCGACGCGCCTCCCGCTCCTGACCGAGTCGGGCTTCGTCACATAGTAGCGGAGTGTTACATTTTTATCGTCGTGCAGAGATGAAAGCCTTGTGTCAGGCTATCTCTGCGGGAGGCGATCATGAACCTTGCGGATGTGGTTGCCGGCGCGCGGGGCTCGCCGGGCGAAGGGTTGCGGGCGCTTGACGCGCTGGCGCGCGCGATTTCACGAACACGGTGGTTCTCGGCGGCCGGTCGGCCCTTGTCCCCGGCCTCGCTGGCGGCGGCGAATGCGGTGCTCGAGGGCGTCATGGCCGCCGGCGCCGAGATTCGACAGGCCGACAGCTGGTCGCGCTCGCGCCGGCTCTATGACCGGCATCACGAGGACGGCGCAATCGCGGCCGAATTCGTCATGGAGTGCCGCAATCTGCGGCAGTGGGCGGAGGCACGGAATAGTGCCGACCTGCTCCAGGCACTGCTGGCGGATGTCAGGAGCCTCGCCTACGACACCGCCCATGGCGCGGCCGCCGGGGCGACCTTGCTGGCGGGCGTGCGGGATCGGGACGTGGCCCGGCTGGCTGCCAGCGAGGCCGGCGACACCGCGCTGGGTGCCGGGCTGGCGATCGCCGCCGGGGCGACGGACCATCCCTTCGTCCATTTGCTCGCGCTGCTCGAGGCCGGGCACTGGCCGATCGGGACCGTCGACGGGGTGTTCTGGATCTTCTGACGAGCAGTCCCTCAGTCCGTCTTCCGGCGATCGAACGCGATCCCCTCGTCGATCAACGTGTCGACCGTGCCGGGGTCGTATCCCGCCGCCGCCAACAGCTCTCGCGTGTCGGCGCCGAACGGACGCGGCGTCGAGGCGACGCCGCCTGGCGTTCGCGACAATTTCACGGGCACGCCGAAGCCGCGATACTCCCCCGATTCCACGATCATCTCGCGATGCAGCGTATGGGGATGTGCGGCGACCTCGGGAATGTTGAGGACTGGCCCGCAGGGCACGCCTTCGTTCAGCAATTCGTCCGCGAAAGCGCGCCCGTCGACTTTGGCGAGCAGCGCCTCGAGCTCAGCACGCAGCGGCACTCGGTTGCGGCTGCGATCGCCGTTGGTCAGGAAGCGCGGATCGGCAGCCAGGACCGGGGCGCCGATCTTGTCGCAAAATCGCGCGAACTGCCGGTCGTTGCCGACGCCCAGGAAGATCGCGCCGTTCGCCGTCTCGAAGCAGTCGTAAGGTGCGATGTTCGGATGAGCGTTGCCGGTCCGGCCCGGCGTCTTGCCGCTCATCAGGAAGTTGGCGAGGTGCGGGTGCAGCAGCGCGATGCCGCTGTCGTAGAGCGTCGCCTCGACGAACTGTCCCTTGCCCGAGCGGCCGCGCTCGATGAGGGCAAGCAGGATGCCGATCGTCGCGTTGAGCCCGGTCGCGAGATCGGCCACCGGCGTCCCCAGCCGCAAAGGATCGCCCTCGGGCAGGCCGTTGATGCTCATCAGGCCCGACATCGCCTGGGCCACCGCGTCGTAGCCCACCTTGCCGCCGAACGGGCCGTCGGCGCCGAAACCTGAAACGCGGCAATGGATCAGACCGGGAAAGCGCGGCGCCAGGACGGATTCATATCCGAGCCGCCACTTCTCCAGGGTGCCGGTCTTGAAGTTCTCGACCAGGACGTCGGCGTCCTCGAGGAGCCGCAGCAGCACCTCGCGGCCCTTGGGATGCGCAAGGTCGAGCGAAACCACGCGCTTGTTGCGATTGACGCCGATGAAATAGGACGCGTCGCCGTCGCGGAAGGGCGGTCCCCAGCCGCGCGTCTCGTCGCCCTGCGGCGGCTCGATCTTGATGACCTCGGCGCCGTGATCGCCGAGGACCTGGGTGCAGTAGGGGCCGGCGAGCACGCGGCTCAGATCGATGACGCGGATGCCGGCGAGCGCGCCGAAGGGCTGAGCGGTCATGATCCCCTCAACGTCCGCCCGGAAATATGCCGTTGCAATAAAAGGCATGATCGTCATCCCCGCGAAGGCGGGGATCCAGGGGACTTGGCGCCAGCGCTTGCGGCCCTGGATTCCCGCCTTCGCGGGAATGACGGCAAGTTATTGAAATCGAGCGAGGCATTTCCGTTTGAACTCTCAGATCGTGCGATAGCGGACGACCCCGTCCGCCGTCGCCGCGCGCAGCCTGTCGCGCTTCACGAGGTAGTTCAGATGCGCCAGCGTCTCGCCCAGCGCGAAGCTCAGCGTGTGCGGATCGAGCTTGCGATGGAACAACGCCGGCACCAGCTCGCGGCAGGTCAGCGCGGTGTCCTTGCAGGCGGCGATGATGAGGGAGCATCGGTGCTCGTGGTGGTGAATCAGTTGCGCGATCCGCTCGTGCAGCCCGTGGAAGGCCAGATTGTGTCCGGGCAGCACCAGCACCTCGTCGGACACGGTCTCGCGGACGGCCGCGAGCGAGGCGAGATAGAGACCGAGCGGATCGGCGTCCGGCTCGACCTCGAACACGCTCACGTTGGGCGAGATGCGCGCCAGAACCTGGTCCGCGGAAAGGAACAGCCGGTCGTCGCGGCACCACAGCATCGCCTGCTCCGGCGCATGCCCCCCGCCGGTCAGGATCTGCCAGGTGCGGTTGCCGAACGCGACGCTCTCGCCGGCGATCATCCGGTGATAGCTCGGCGGCAGGCCGGAAGCCCGCTGGAGGTAGCGCTTGCCGCTGTTGAGGATGCGTTGGATGTCCTCGGCGGACATGCCCAGCGCCCGATAGAAGGGCGGGTCTTCCGTCCGCGCCGTGGCCGGCAGGGATTGCAGCAGGCGCGAATAGAGATACTCCGCCTGCGGCATGTGCAACGGCGCGCCGAAGCGTTCGCAAAGCCAGCCGGCCATGCCGACATGGTCGGGGTGGAAATGGCTGACCACCACGCGGGTGATCGGCCTGCCGCCGAGATGCCGGTTCAGCACCTGCTCCCAGGCCTCGTAGACCGGGTCGTCGCTGAGCCCGGTGTCGAACACGGCCCAGCCGCCTTCCTCCTCGAACAGGAATATGTTCACGTGGTCGAGCGCATAGGGCAGCGGCAGGCGAAGCCACAGCACGCCGGGGGCGATTTCGATCGGCGCGCCGAAGGGCGGCGGTTCGGCGCGCGGGAAGCGGATCGCCGAGATCGGCTCGGTGCCGGTCATGGTTGGGGTCCTCGCATTGGGCAGAAGCAGGCTTACGCCGGACGTCATGCCGTTGTCATCTGCCGGGCGTGCCGTTGTTGTGGCCCGTTCCGGCCGGCGGCCTATAATCGCCGAGACTGCGCGAGGTGAGATGTCCGAGATTTCATTGGCTGAGTTGCCGAGCTTCAATGACGTGGGGGCTGCCGCCGCCCGGCTGGCGGGCTGGGCCCTCCGCACGCCGCTCCTCGAATCCCCGACGCTCAACGCCCGGCTCGGCCTCCGCCTGCTGCTCAAGGCCGAGCCGCTGCAGCGCACCGGCTCGTTCAAGTTCCGCGGCGCGTTCAACCGGCTTTCGATGCTCGGCCCGGCCGAGCGCGCGGCGGGCATCGTCGCCTTCTCGTCGGGCAACCATGCGCAAGGCGTGGCGCATGCGGCGACGCTGCTCGGGATCCGTTCGCTGATCGTCATGCCGCAGGACGCGCCGGCGATAAAGCTCGCCAATACCCGCGGCTACGGCGCCGAGGTGGTGACCTACGACCGCTGGCGGGAGGATCGCGAGGCGGTGGCGGCGCGGATCGCCGGCGAGCGCGGGTCGGTCACGGTCAAGCCTTATGACGACGCGGCCGTGATCGCGGGGCAGGGGACGGTGGCGCTCGAAGCCGTGGAGCAGGCGAAGGCGCTCGGCGCCGAGCTCGACACGTTCGTCGTGCCGGCCGGCGGCGGCGGCCTGACCGCCGGCTGCGTGCTCGCCGTCACGACCATGAGCCCGGGGACCAGGATCTATACCGCCGAGCCGGTGGGGTTCGACGACCACGCGCGATCGCTGGCGGCGGGCGAGCGGGTGACCAACGATCCCGCCGCGCGGACGATCTGCGATGCGCTGATGGCGCCGACGCCCGGCCGGATGACCTTCGCGATCAATGCGCCGCGCCTGGCCGGCGGCGTGGTCGCCAGCGACGACGAGGTCCGTCACGCGATGGCGATTGCCTTCCAGGAATTCAAGCTGGTGCTGGAGCCGGGCGGCGCCGTGGCACTCGCCGCGGTGCTTGCCGGGCGGTTGCCCGATGCGAAGACGGTGGGCGTGGTCGCCTCGGGCGGCAATGTCGATCCGGCGGCGTTCGCCCAGTCCCTTCGCTCGTGACGGCGCCGGCGGTTCCGGCGCGCGATCCCGCAGAACGGCCGCTGGTCGTCGATCTCGACGGCACGATCCTCAACTCGGACATGCTCGCCGAGGGGTTCTTCGCGCTCCTCGGCAAGCGGCCGCTCGGGGCCCTGGCGATGCTGTTCGAGGTGTTCCACGGCCGCG
>Ga0070731_10000954_pt1 | contig 32741 bp, 30 predicted proteins | sample Coa_R1_2_FD_66448 | JGI IMG/M metagenome (GOLD analysis project Ga0070731, IMG submission 66448) | Surface soil microbial communities from Centralia Pennsylvania, which are recovering from an underground coalmine fire - Coalmine... | ecosystem: Environmental > Terrestrial > Soil > Unclassified ... | reverse complement strand
TTCATCTTCGCCGCCCTCTCCGCCATCTACATCGGCTCGGCGATCGAGCCCGAACACTAAGGAGAACCGTCCGAAATGCTCGGATTGATCATCTTCGCCTCGGTCAAGAACACCCCGATCGTGCACGCCGGCAAGGCGATCGCGCTCGCGCTCGGCATCGGGCTCGGGTCGCTCGGCGCCGGCATCGGCATCGGCAACATCTTCGGATCGATGATCCAGTCGGTCGCCCGCCAGCCCGAGCTGCGCGGTGAGCTGCAGGGCATCCAGTGGCTCGGCTTCGCACTCACCGAGGCCGTCGTGTTCTACGGCCTGATCGGCGGACTGCTCGGCTACGTGCTCGTGTAGTGGCGATGCTGCTCGGGTCGAACGCGCTCATCCAGGTAACGCCTGGGCTGATGATCTGGACGATCATCGCCTTCCTCATCACGCTCTACGTGCTGAAGCGCTTCGCCTTCGGCCCGATCCAGAAGGTGATCGACGAACGCCGCGAGCGCATCCGGCAGGCGCTCGACGAGGCAGACCATGCGCGGGAAGAGGCGCGGCATCTGCTCGAGGAGCACCGCAAGCTGATCGGCCAGGCGAAGACCGAGGCCGAGGAGATCCTCGCCGAAGCCCGCCGCGTGGCCGATTCGCAGCGCGAGCGCGTCCGCGAGGAGACGGAGGTCGACCGGCAGCGGCGGCTCGACGAGACGCGCCGCCAGATCGAGCAGGCGACGCACCAGGCGCTCGGCCAGATCCGCGACGAGGTCGGCAAGCTCAGCCTCCTCGCCGCCGAGAAGATCACGCGCAAGTCGCTGACCGACAAGGACCAGCAGCGTCTCGTCGACGAGGCGCTCGCCGAGATCGACTTCTCCCAGCTCGAGGGGAGCAGGTCATGAGCGTAGGCTCGACGGAGCTCAACAAGGAGCGGAGGTGCCGGCTTTGCCGGCGCCGGGAGCGGATTTGAGCGCTGCGCACCGCATCTACGCGCGTGCGCTCTTCGAAGCGGCGCAAGAGCAGGGGCGGCTCGCGCAGGTGCACGCCGACGTGAGCGCGCTCCGCGACGCCGTCGAGCAGGTGGACGAGCTGCGTGCGCTCCTCGACAACCCCGAGGTCGAGTCGCGGGTGAAGGGCGACGTGCTCGCGCGCGTCGCGAAGGGCGCCGACGACCTCGTCGTCAACTTCGCCAGGCTGCTGGCCGAGAAGGGCCGCGCCGGCGAGCTGCCGCAGATCTCCGACGAGCTCGACGTGCTCGTCGCCGCCGAGGAGCAGATCCTCGACGTCGAGCTGACGACGGCGCACGAGCTCTCCGAGAAGGAATTCGGCCGCATCCTGGGCCGTATCGAGCAGGCGTCCGGCCGCAAGGTCCAGGCCTCGCGCAGGGTCGACCCCGACCTCATCGGCGGGCTCGTGCTCCAGGCCGGCTCGCTGCGCCTCGACGCCAGCGTACGCGGCCGCCTCGAACGACTTCGCCAGGAACTCTCGACCGCAAGGAGCTGACGCCCCGAAATGAAGCTACGGCCGGAAGAAATCACATCCATCCTCCGCGAGCGGATCGAGCGGTTCGACGTCGAGACCGATCTCGCCGAGGTGGGAGCCGTCCTGCAGGTCGGCGACGGCATCGCCCGAATCCACGGGCTCGAGAACTGCCTGGCGCTCGAGATGCTCGAGTTCGACCACGGCGTCGTCGGCCTCGCGTTCAATCTCGAAGAGGACAACGTCGGCGCCGCGCTCTTCGGCGAATGGGAGCACGTCAAGGAGGGCGAGCCGGTACGGCGCACCGGCAAGGTCGCGTCGGTGCCGGTCGGCGACGCGCTGCTCGGCAGAGTCGTCGACCCGCTCGGGAACCCGCTCGACGGTCAGGGGCCGATCGAGACTGGCGACGCGCGGCCGCTCGAGTGGAAGGCGCCCGGCGTCATCAAGCGGCAACCCGTGAAGCAGCCGCTGCAAACGGGCATCAAGGCGATCGACTCGATGACGAACGTCGGCCGCGGTCAGCGCGAGCTGATCATCGGCGACCGCTCGACGGGGAAGACCGCGATCCTCGTCGACACGATCCTCAACCAGCACGACCAGAACGTGAAGTGCATCTACGTGGCGGTCGGGCAGAAGGCGTCGACGGTCGCCCAGGTCTACGAGCGGCTGCGAGAGGCGGGCGCGATGGAGTACACGACGATCGTCACCGCGGCCGCCTCCGAGGCGGCGCCGATCAAGTGGATGGCGCCGTTCGCCGGCTGTGCGATGGGCGAGTACTTCCTCTACAAGGGCGAGGACGCGCTCGTCATGTACGACGACCTGACGAAGCACGCCGACGCCTACCGGCAGCTCTCGCTGCTGCTGCGGCGGCCGCCCGGCCGCGAGGCGTTCCCCGGCGACGTGTTCTATCTGCATTCGCGGCTGCTCGAACGCGCATGCAAGCTGAGCGACGAAGAAGGCGGAGGGTCGTTGACCGCGCTGCCGGTGATCGAGACGCAGGCCGGGGACGTGTCGGCCTACATCCCGACGAACGTCATCTCCATCACCGACGGCCAGATCTTCCTTCAGTCCGACCTGTTCTTCTCCGGCGTTCGGCCGGCGATCAACGTCGGCATCTCGGTGTCGCGCGTGGGCTCGTCCGCGCAGACGAAGGCGATGAAGAAGGTCGCCGGCCGGCTGCGCCTCGACCTGGCGCAATACCGCGAGCTGGAGGCGTTCGCACAGTTCGGCTCGGAGCTCGACCAGGCGACGCAACAGTCGCTGAACCGCGGCGAGAAGATGGTCGCGACGCTCAACCAGCCGCAGTACCAGCCGTGGCCGATGGAGGAGCAGGTCGTCGCCCTGTACGCCGGCGTGAACGGCTACCTCGACGACATCCCGACCGGCGACGTGCCGCGGTTCCAGGAGGAGCTGCGCGAGTCGCTCCGCGCCGAAGGCTCGGTGTACGAGGGGATCAAGGAGTCGGGCGACCTGCCGGACGACGCCGCCGAGAAGCTGAACGCGGAGATCGAGAAGGTGAAGGAGCGCTTCGCGACGAGCGAGGAGCAGGCGGCGGCCTAGCCAACATGTCGTCGGTTCAGGATCTCAAGCGGCGCGTCCGCTCGATCACCAACACGCGCAAGCTCACCCGGGCGATGGAGCTCGTCGCATCGGCACGCCTGCGCCGCGCACAGTCGCGCATCGAGGCGATGCGGCCGTACGCCGACCGGATGGTCGAGCTGATGGGCGGCGTCGCGCAGGCAGCCGGCGCGGTCCGGCTGCCGCTGCTCGAGCGGCGCGAGGACGTGCAGCGGATCGCGATCGTCCCGATCACCGGCGACCGCGGCCTGGCCGGGGCGTTCAACGCCCAGGTGCTGAGGCGCGCGCTCGCGCTGCAGCGCGAGGCGGAGCGCGACGGGAAGCAGGTCGTGTTCTTCTCGTCCGGAAAGAAGGCTCAGTCGACGCTCCGCTTCCGCCGGCTCGAGGTGGGATACACCTGGACCGGCTTCAGCGACAAGCCGACGTACGCCGACGCGCAGGCGATGGCGCACGCGCTTTCCGAGGCATTCGTGAACCACGAGGTCGACCGTGTGGTGGTCGTCTACAACGCGTTCGTGTCGCCGCTGGTGCAGAAGGTGACCGTCACCGAGGTACTTCCGGTGCCTACCGAGGTGCTCGAGCGAGACGAAGAGGAGCACGCGGAACGCCGGTACTCGCCCGACTTCATCTACGAGCCCGAGCCGGAGGAGATCCTCGCACGACTGCTGCCGGTCTACGTCGAGACGGAGCTCTACCGGGCGCTGCTGGAGTCGGCCGCGTCGGAGCAGGGTGCCAGGATGACGGCGATGCGGAACGCGTCGAAGGCCGCCGGTGAGCTGATCGACAACCTCACGCTGGCGATGAACCGGGCCCGGCAGGCGGAGATCACGCAGGAGATCCTCGAGGTCGTCGCCGGCGCGGACGCTCTGGCGGGCTGAGCGCCTGCACTTGCCTAACTTTTTTGCCCGTCTATAGTCCTACCTCGCGATGAGCCTCCAGGAGGAGCACGACCTCGAACGCGTTGCGCCGGTCGGCGCCGAGGCTCTCGAAACCGGGCTGGCGGGTGAGGTCGGTGCCATCGAAGCGCGTGGCTACTGGGAGTCAGTCTGGCGCAGCTTCAAGCGCGACAAGGTGGCCATCGGCGGCGGGCTCACCGTCCTGTTTCTGATCCTGCTCTGTTTCATCGGCGCTCCGCTGTTCGCACGCTGGCTCGGCCACGGGCCGAACCGGCCGTTCGACGGCGGCCTCACCGCCGGCGCGCTGCCGCTCGGCCCGTGGTCGCACTTCAAGAATGCACCGTACGTCGGGGCGTCCGGTCACTTCCCGACCGTGTTCTTCCCGCTCGGAAGCGACGGCGCCCAGGGCCGTGACGAGTTCCTGCGGCTGCTCTACGGCGGGCAGGTGTCGCTCGAGGTCGCCATCTTCGCCACGATCGTCTCGCTCGTGCTCGGCGTGGTCCTCGGAGCCGCCGCGGGTTACTTCGGCGGGATGATCGACATGATCATCTCGCGCGTGACCGAGCTCGTCATGGCGTTCCCGGTCGTGTTGTTCATCATCGCGCTGTCGGCCGTCGCCGGCCCGCAGCTGAACAGCGTCACGTTCGGATTCCTGCAGCCGGGCGTGTTCACGATCACGATGGTGCTGTCGGTGTTCGGCTGGTTCTACCCGGCGCGCATCGCACGCGCGCAAGTGCTGTCGCTGCGCGAGAAGGAATTCGTCGAGGCGGCGCGCATGGTGGGCTCCAGTGACGCGCGCATCATCCGCTCCCATCTGTTACCGCACCTGGTGGCACCGATGATCGTGCTCGGGACCATCTCGGTGGGGCAGAACGTCCTCGCCGAGGCGGGCCTTTCCTTCCTCGGCATCGGGATCCAGGATCCGACGGCCAGCTGGGGCAGCCTCCTCGAGGAGGCGCCGCAGTTCTACCTCCAGGTGCCGTGGCTCATGTTGTGGCCGGGGCTCGCCGTGCTGATCACCACGCTCGCCTTCAACCTCCTCGGCGACGGGCTCCGCGACGCGTTCGATCCTCGAACCGCGCGTTGATGCCGCTGCCGCTAACCAAAGGTGTTTCAAGCTCGTCTCACGAAAGCGAGACGAACCGGGAAACCTTTCCCGGTCCATCCCCGAAAGGAGCAGGATGCGTAAGAGGCTGTGGTACACGGCTCCCTTGAGCCTGATCGGCGTGGCTGCGCTTGCCGCCGTCCTCGCCGTGACGGCCTCAGGGAGCACCACTGCTAAGGCCGCCGGCCAGACACTGCAGCTCGCAGCGGCCAACACGGACGTCGACTACTCGGATCCGGCACTCGCCTACGGCGTGTTCTCCTGGCAGATCGAGTACGAGACGTGCGCCAAGCTGATCGACTACTCGGACGTCGGAGGGGCGAGCACCGAGCTCAGCCCGGACGCCGCTGCGGGCATGCCGGTCATCTCGGCGGACGGCAAGACATACACGTTCACGATCAAGCCCGGCATCAAGTTCAACGACGGCACCACGGTGACGGCGGCGAGCTTCGTCGCCGCGATGAACCGCGATGCCAACCCGTCGATGAACTCGCCTGTAAGTGCCTTCATGGGTGACGTGGTCGGCTGGAACGACGTCGTGAACAAGAAGGCTGCCAAGATCAGCGGCGTCACCGCCAAGGGCAACAAGCTGACGATCAAGCTGACCCAGAAGGACGGCGGCATGCTGGACAAGCTCGCCATGCCGTTCTTCTGCGCGATCAACCCGGCGAAGACCCCGGTCGACCCGAACGGTGTGAACACGCTGCCGGGCGCCGGCCCCTACTACATCGCGAGCCGGACCGTCGGCAAGCAGATCGTCTTGAAGCGGAACCCGTTCTACAAGGGCCCTCGCCCGCACCGCGCCGACACGATCATCATCACGATGAACACGAACGCGCAGCAGACGTTCCTGCAGGTGTCGAACGGGACGTATGCGTTGGACCCGACCGGTCTCGACAACCCGTCGGCTGCCGCTCAGCTGGCACAGCAGTACGGCATCAACAAGAGCCGCTTCTTCGTCCACGCGACGCCGGAGACGGACTACGTCGCCCTGAACACGACGCGGACTGCCTTCGGCTCCGCAGCCGTTCGTAGGGCCGTGAACTACGCGATCGACCGGCCCGCGCTGCTGCGCGTCCGCGGCTTCCTCGGCGGCAAGCGCACGACCGAGATCCTGCCGCAGTCGCTGGCAGGCGGTGTCTACAACCAGCACCTCTACCCGATCGCGGGTGCGAACGTCGCGAAGGCGAAGTCGCTTGCTGGTAGCGGCTGCGGGAACGTCAACCTGTGGTACGCCACGGGCCCGACAGGGACGCCTCAGCAGGGCATCCTGAAGTACAACCTGCAGCAGATGGGATGCAACGTCACGACCAAGGCGTTCGTCGGCTACGCGATCTACACCGCCGCCGGCGTCAAGGGCTCCGACATGGATGCGATGTTCGCCGGCTGGTACCAGGACTACGCCGACGGATACGACTTCTTCCACATCCTGCTCGACGGCCGCACGATCCAGGCGTCGAACAACAACAACCTCGCGTACTTCAACAACGCGACGGTGAACAAGAAGATCGACGCCGCGAACGCCCTCACCGGCCCCGCCCGGGCGAAGGCGTGGGGCGAGCTCGACATCTACACGATGTCGCACTTCGCCCCGTGGGCTCCGATCGACAACCGCAACGTCCGTGACTTCGTCGGCCCCAAGACCAAGGGTTACCTTTACAACCCGGCCTGGGGCTCGCCGGATCTCGGCACCCTCTACCTGTCGTAACGAGAGGCAGAGAACGCACGTCTGAGTAACACTGTGGGGGCGCCGGCCCGGGCCGGCGCCCCCACAACAAACCGAGGCCCCCCGAATGCTCCGCTACCTCATCCGCCGCCTGATCTGGGCAGTCGCCCTGTTCCTGACGGTGACGCTGATCGGGTTCGTCCTCTTCTACTTGATCCCCGCGGATCCCGCGAAGTTCGCGTGCGGCCGCGCCTGCGACGCCGCACAGGTGGCGAAGGTCGCCCACTACCTCGGCACCGATCGCCCGGTCTACGTTCAGTACGCGAAGTTCCTGGGCCGCCTGCTGCCGTTCGACTTCACGCACTGGCACTTCAAGGCGCCCAATCTCGGCCGCTCGTTCGTCAACCGGCAGAGCGTCAACAGCATCGTGGGAGCCGCAGCGCCGCAGACGGCGTCGCTCGTCTTCGGCGGGCTGGTGATCTGGATGCTGATCGCGCTGCCCGTCGGCATCCTGAGCGCTCTCAGGCCGCGGTCCCTGCTCGACCGGATATCGATGACGGGCGTGCTCGTCGGGATCTCGGCCCACCCGGTGTGGCTGGGGCTGATCTTCTCGTACTTCATCGGCTACAAGCTGAAGTGGACGCCGATCGCCAACTACGCGAACTTCTTCCACCCGCTCTACGGCCAGCCCGGCGGTCCGATCCAATGGGCGTACCATCTGATCCTCCCGTGGTTCACCTTCGCCATCCTGTTCGCCGCGGTGTACGTCCGCATGATCCGGGCGAACGTGATGGAGACCATGAACGAGGACTACGTCCGGACCGCCCGCGCGAAGGGTGCGCCGGAGTGGCGCGTCATGCGCTCGCACATCCTCCGCAATGCGCTGCTGCCTGTCGTGACGATGCTCGGCATGGACGTCGGGCTGGCGCTCGGCGGCGCCATCTTCACGGAGACCGTCTACTCCCTGAACGGGCTCGGCTATCAGACGATCCAGAGCCTCAACAACTACGACAGCCCGACGGTGCTCGGCATCCTCGTGTTCGCGACGACGGCGATCATCTTGATGAACCTGCTCGTCGACGTGTTGTACGCCTGGATAGATCCCCGCATCCGGCTCTCCTGACCCCCACGAAAGGACGCTCGCGGCGCCCATGGCCCTGCTCGATGTCAAGGACCTGAAGACCTACTTCTCGACCGGTGACGGCGTCGTCAAGGCCGTCGACGGTGTGAGCTTCTCGATCGAGAAGGGGCAGACGCTCGGCATCGTCGGAGAATCCGGATCGGGCAAGAGCGTCACCTGCCTCACGATCATGGGCCTCAACCCGAAGAAGTACACGATGTCGATGGGCGAGGCGGTCTTCAACGGCGAGGACCTGCTCGCGGCAAGCCCGACTCGCCTGCGCGAGATCCGCGGCAACGACATCGCGATGATCTTCCAGGATCCGATGACGAGCCTGAACCCGGTGCACACGATCGGCACCCAGCTCGTCGAGGCGGTCACGCTCCACAAGGACGTTTCGAAGCAGGAAGCGAGGAGCCGCGCGCTCGAGCTCCTGAAGGAGGTCGGGATCCCGCGCGCCGAGCGGCGGATCGACGACTACCCGCACCAGTTCTCCGGCGGGATGCGCCAGCGGGTGATGATCGCGATGGCGCTGATCAACAACCCGGAGCTCCTGATCGCGGACGAGCCGACGACCGCGCTCGACGTGACGACGCAGGCTCAGATCTTGTCGCTGATCGAGCGGCTGCAGCAGGACTACAACAGCGCCGTGATCATGATCACCCACGACCTGGGCGTGATCGCCGAGATCGCCGACGACATCGTCGTCATGTACGCCGCGGAGGTCGCCGAGAAGGGCCCGGTCGACCGCATCTTCAAGCGGCCTCATCACCCGTACACGTGGGGGTTGATGGGCTCGCTGCCGCGTCTGAACACGGACGTCGGCCGGCTCGCCCAGATCCAGGGGCAGCCGCCGTCCCTGCTTCGTCCGCCGTCCGGCTGCCGGTTCCATCCGCGCTGCCCGTACGTGATGGACGTCTGCCGGACGAAAGACCCCGAGCTGCTGCCGGTCAGCGACGACCGGACGCACCTCCAGTCCTGCCACCTCGACGAGGAGACGAAGGAGCGCGAGGCGGCGCGCCTGCTCGGCACGTTCGCGACCGAGGCGGCGGCGACGTGACGAGCGCGCAGGCGGAGCCCATTTCCGGCCTCGACGTCCGCGGTGACGAGCTGCTCGTCGTCGAGGACTTGAAGAAGCACTTCCCGGTCACCCGCGGGATCATCTTCCAGAAGCAGATCGCGGCCGTTCAGGCGGTCGACGGCGTGTCGTTCTCGCTCCGCGAGGGCGAGACCCTCGGCGTCGTCGGGGAGTCCGGGTGCGGAAAGTCGACGATGGCGCGCTGCATCATGAAGCTGCTCGAGCCGACCTCGGGCCGGATCACGTTCCGGGGCCGCGACATCACACGGCTCTCCCGCGCCGAGATGCGGCCGTACCGACGCGAGATGATGATGATCTTCCAGGATCCGTACGCGTCGCTGAACCCGCGCAAGCGCGTCGGCTTCATCGTCGCCGAGGCACTGCAGGTGCACAAGATGGGAACGCAGGCGGAGACGAAGCGCCGGGTGCAGGAGCTCCTCGAGGTCGTCGGCCTGAACCCGGAGCACTACAACCGCTTCCCGCACGAGTTCTCCGGCGGGCAGCGGCAGCGCATCGGCATCGCGCGCGCGCTCGCGGTCAACCCGAAGCTGATCGTCTGCGACGAGCCGGTGTCGGCGCTCGACGTGTCGGTGCAGGCGCAGATCCTGAACCTTCTCAAGGACCTCCAGCGGGACTTCAACCTCACCTACGTCTTCATCGCGCACGACCTCAACGTCGTTCGCTACATCTCCGACCGCGTGCTCGTGATGTACCTCGGGCAGATCGTCGAGTCGGCGGCGCGCACGGATCTCTACGATGAGCCGAAGCACCCGTACACAGGCGCGCTTCTCTCCGCTGTTCCGGTGCCGGACCCGGAGGTCGGACGCGCGCGGAAACGGATCGTGCTCGAGGGCGATGTCCCGAGCCCGATCAACCCGCCGTCGGCGTGCCGCTTCCACACCCGCTGCCCGCGTTTCGTCGAGGGCCATTGCGACGTCGACCCGCCCGACCTCGTGCACCGCGGGGGCTCGGGACCGGACCACGCGGTTCGGTGTCACTACCCACTCGAACGCTGGCCGATGACCGTGGAGGAGATGCGGCGGGCCGGCGCAGCAGGCGGGACGGCAGCCGCTTAGTGCCCAGTCAGCGAATGTCATCCGGGTTCCCGGCGGCTGCAAAGCGTCGCGCTGCGGCGTCCTCAGTCGTCCCGATAGCGTCGGCTATCGGGACTCCCTGCGTCCTTGCATCGCTCGCTTTTCGCGCGCCAGGAACGCGGCAACATCCACTGACTGAGCACTAGGTGGCGATCATGCTCCGCGGGGCGCTGCGCAGGCTGGCGGCCGTCGTCGCGGTTGCGATGGGCGGTGCCGCCCTGCTCGGGCTCCTGATCGCCGCCGCCGCGAGGGAGGACGTCCGCCGCGGCCTCGCGATCGGCTTCTACGCGAGCGGCGCCGGGCTCTGCGGTCTCGCGATCCTCCTCGGCAGCGCGCCTCCCGTTCGAGGGAAGCGGGACGGAGGGTTCGTCGGCTTCGGCCGCTGGGTCGGCGGCGGCGTCCGCTGGGCGACGAGAACCGAGCGCGACGAGGCGCTCAACCTGCCCGCGCTCCTCCTGGTCGTCGGCGTGACCCTGATCGTGGTCGGCGTCGTGGTGGACGACCGGCACACGAACCACTAACTTCTGAGCCGATCTTCGTCTCAGTAGTTGATGGTCCAGAACCAGCAGTGCCGTCGCTGCCGCGAGTGGGTGTCGGTAGAGCTCGACTCGCCGCTCTCGCAGTTCGAGCAGGCGCTCATGCGGCGCCACCTATCCCGCTGCGCTGATTGCGCGTTGTTCGCCGCCGACGTGCGTGGCGCGACGGCACTGCTGCGGACGGCCGAGGCCGTGCCGCTGCCGGCACCGCTCGCGTTGCACCTGCCGCGCTCGGCCGGCCAGCTGCTCGCCCGGACCGGGATGGTCGCCGCGGTTGCCGCGGCCGCGGCCGCCGCGGTCCTCACCAACGGCTTGACGGGCACGACGCCGCTCGGCACCACGGCCGCGGCGCAGGCCCAGTCCACGGCGGATCTCATCTCGATGCGCCTCGACCGCAGCCAGCAGCTGCGTGTCTCGAACGACCGCCCGCGCGTCATCGTCGTCGACTGACCGCGTAACATCGGGAGGCCTGGAGAGGTCCAGGACCTCGACATGATGATCAGCCCTGTCAGCTCGTACGTCTGACACCTCGACCACGTCGACCGTGTGTCGGCAGCGCTGAAGCGTTCCGAGCTTCGCTGGTCGAGCGACCCCGAGCGGCATTCGGGTAACCTCCGGCTGCCCGGCCTGCTGGCGCGCGCTTTTCGCACCCGGCGGCGGGGCAACGTCCCGTCCACGCTCGTCGAGGAGCTTTAGTGCCGAAGAACGCAGGCGACAAGACCGCAGCGTCCGAAAACCAGGGGAAGCTGCTCGAGATCAAGGGCGTCGTGGTCGACGCCGTCTTCCCCGAGCAGCTGCCGGAGATCTACTCGGCGCTGCGCATCGTCCGCCCCGACGGCGGCGACCTGATCGCGGAGGTGCAACAGCACCTCGGAGACGACCGGATCCGCGCCGTCGCGATGGACGCAACCGACGGGATCCCGCGCGGGGCCGAGGTGGTCGACACCGGCGCGCCGATCTCCGTCCCCGTCGGCAACGTGACGCTCGGTCGCGTCTGGAACGTGCTCGGCGACCCCGTGGACGAGAAGGATCCGCCGCCGGCCGACACCGAACGGTGGTCGATTCACCGCGACCCGCCCGACTTCAAGGACCTGACGCCGAAGGTGGAGATCTTCGAGACCGGCATCAAGGTGATCGACCTGATCGCACCGTACGTGCGCGGCGGCAAGATCGGACTCTTCGGCGGCGCGGGCGTGGGGAAGACCGTGCTGATCCAGGAGCTCATCCACAACATCGCCCGCGAGCACGGCGGCGTGTCGGTCTTCTCGGGCGTCGGCGAGCGCACACGGGAGGGCAACGACCTGCTGATCGAGATGACCGAGTCGGAGGTGATCGACAAGGTCGCCCTCTGCTACGGCCAGATGAACGAGCCGCCGGGCGCCAGGCTGCGCGTCGGCCTCTCGGGGCTGACGATGGCGGAGTACTTCCGCGACCAGGGCCAGGACGTGCTGCTCTTCATCGACAACATCTTCCGCTTCGTGCAGGCGGGGTCGGAAGTGTCGGCGCTGCTCGGCCGTATGCCGAGCGCGGTCGGCTACCAGCCGACGCTCGCCACCGAGATGGGGCAGCTGCAGGAGCGGATCACGTCGACGAACAAGGGCGCGGTGACCTCCGTGCAGGCGATCTACGTCCCTGCCGACGACCTCACCGACCCGGCGCCGGCGAACACCTTCGCCCACCTCGACGCAACGACCGTGCTGTCGCGCGCGATCGTCGAGCAGGGGATCTATCCGGCGGTCGACCCGCTCACGTCGACGTCGCGGGCGCTCCAGCCGGGGATCGTCTCCGACGAGCACTACGCGGTGGCGACGCAGGTGCAGGAGGTGCTGCAGCGCTACAAGGACCTGCAGGACATCATCGCGATCCTCGGCATCGAGGAGCTCTCGGACGAGGACCGGCTCACCGTCGCCCGGGCGCGCAAGATCCAGCGGTTCCTTTCGCAGCCGAACTTCGTCGCCGAGCAGTTCACGGGGACGCCGGGGCAGTACGTGAAGCTCGAGGACACGATCCGCGGCTTCCGCGAGATCCTCGACGGGAAGCACGACGACCTCCCCGAACAGGCGTTCTACATGGTCGGCCCGATCGAGGGCGCCGTCGAGCGGGCGCAGCAGATGGCCGGGTCGGCCGCGTAGCATGGCCGACCGGAAGCGCTTCTCGGTCTCGGTCGTCACGCCCGACGGGCCCGCCTACGAGGGCGAGGCCGAGATGATCGTCGTCCCCGGCGACGCCGGCGAGATCGGCGTTCTCGCCCGGCACGCGCCGCTGATCGCGACGCTCCGCGCCGGCTCCACTCGCGTCCATCCCGGGGAGGGGGTGGACGTGCTCGAGTTCGCGACCGGGCCCGGTTTCTTCCAGGTGCTCGAGGACCGCGCGATCGCCCTCGTCGACGACGCGGTCGAGGCATCTCAGATCGACGACGCCCGCGCCCGCGCCCAGCTCGAGGAGGCGCAGGCGGAGCTGGACGCGATCGAGCGCGGAGACTCCGCGGCCGACCGCTGGCAGGTCGAGCAGCGGATCCGCCATGCCGAGAACCAGCTGGCCGTCGCCGGCCGCGGCTGATACATCCGTCTCCGCCCACCAGCTAGAGTTGGCGGTACCCGGAAAGCTTTGATCAGCAGCTTGGCGACCGGGTCACCAAACGCCTAAAGAGCTATGGGACGCGACGCCGGACACGAGCTACGCAGGATCGCCGAGGAGCGCATCCTCGTGCTGGACGGCGCCTGGGGCGTTCTCCTCCAGAACCGCGGCCTGAGCGAGGCCGACTTCCGCGGCGAGCGGTTCCGCGATCACCCGCGCGATCTCCTGAACGATCCCGACCTGCTTAACATCACGCAGCCGGAGATCGTCCGGTCCGTCCACGAGGCGTACTTCGCGGCCGGCGCCGACATCGCCACGACGAACACGTTCACCGCGACGGCGATCGCCCAGGCGGACTACGGGCTCGAAGACGCCGTCTACGAGATGAACGTCGCAGGTGCCCGTCTGGCGCGCGACGCCGCTGGACCGGACAGGTTCGTGGCCGGCTCCGTCGGGCCGCTGAACATCACGCTCTCGCTCAGCCCGCGCGTCGAGGACCCGGGCTACCGGACGCACACGTTCGACCAGGCGCGCGAGGCGTACGCGGAGCAGATTCGCGGTCTCGCCGAGGGCGGCGTCGACCTGCTGCTGATCGAGACGATCTTCGACACGCTCAACGCGAAGGCTGCGATCGTCGCGGCGCGCGAGGCGGCGCCGCACCTGCCGCTGTGGATCAGCGTGACCGTCGTCGACCTGTCCGGTCGGACACTCACGGGCCAGACGATGGAGGCGTTCTGGACCTCGATCGAGCATGCCGACCCGCTGATCGTGGGCATCAACTGCTCGCTGGGTGCCCGCGAGATGCGCCCCTACGTCGCGGAGTTGTCGCGCATCGCCACCTGCCTCGTCTCGGCGCACCCGAATGCGGGCCTCCCGAACGCGTTCGGCGGCTACGACGAGACGCCCGCCGTCACGTCGACACTGCTGCACGAGTTCGCGCGCGACGGCTTCCTGAACATTGCGGGGTCGTGCTGCGGCTCGACGCCGGAGCACACACGGGCGATCGCCGACGCAGTACGGGGAGTCGAGCCCCGGCCCGTGCCCCCGCGTTCGACACAGGGCGAGGGCAGGTTCAGCGGGCTGGAGACGTTCACGATCGGCGCGGACACGGGATTCGTGATCGTCGGCGAGCGGACGAACGTCACGGGCTCGGCGCGCTTCCGGCGGTTGATCGAAGCAGACGACTTCGCCGGCGCGGTCGACGTCGCGCTCGAGCAGGTACGGGGCGGCGCGAACCTGCTCGACGTGAACATGGACGCCGACCTGCTCGAGGGCGAGCAGGCGATGCGTACGTTCCTGAACGTGATCGCCACGGAGCCGGAGGTCGCCCGGCTGCCGATCATGGTCGACAGCTCCAAATGGTCGGTGCTCGAGACCGGGTTGCAGTCGCTGCAGGGAAAGGGCATCGTCAACTCGATCTCGCTCAAGGAGGGCGAGGAGGAGTTCCTGCAGCACGCGCGGCGCGTGCGGGACTACGGCGCCGGCGTCGTCGTGATGGCCTTCGACGAGCAAGGCCAGGCGGCGACCACCGAACGTCGCGTCGAGATCTGCGAGCGGGCGTACCGGCTCCTGGTCGACGAGGTCGGCTTCCCCCCCGAGGACATCGTCTTCGACCCGAACGTGCTCGCCGTCGCGACGGGGATCGAGGAGCACGACGACTACGCGCGCTCGTTCATCGAGAGCGTGCCGCTGATCAAGGAGCGCTGCCCGGGCGTCCGGACCTCGGGGGGGATCTCGAACCTGAGCTTCGCGTTCCGCGGCAACGACGTCGTCCGCGAGGCGATGCACTCGGCGTTCCTCTACCACGCGATCCGGGCCGGACTCGACATGGGGATCGTCAACGCCGGCCAGCTCGCCGTCTACGAGGACATCGAACCGGAGCTGCGCGACTGCGTCGAAGACGTGATCTTCAACCGTCGCCCGGATGCGACCGAGCGGCTCGTCGAGCTCGCGGAGCGCGTGCGGGGCGACGGGGTCCGTCGCGAGCTCGATCTCTCCTGGCGCGAGGCGCCGGTCGCGCAGCGTCTCGAGCACGCGCTGGTGCACGGCATCGTCGACTTCGTCGAGCAGGACACCGAGGAAGCCCGCCGGAGCGCGGCCCGGCCCCTCGACGTCATCGAGGGCCCGCTCATGGACGGCATGCGAGTCGTCGGTGACCTGTTCGGTTCCGGCCGCATGTTCCTGCCGCAGGTCGTGAAGTCGGCCCGGGTGATGAAGCGTGCCGTGGCGTACCTGCAGCCGTTCATGGAGGCGGAGCAGGACGGTGTGCGCGCAGCGCAGGGCAAGGTGCTCCTCGCAACCGTCAAAGGCGACGTTCACGACATCGGCAAGAACATCGTCGGCGTCGTGCTCGGCTGCAACGACTACGAAGTGCTCGACCTCGGCGTGATGGTCCCCGCGACGACGATCCTCGACACCGCGGAGCAGGAACGGGTCGACCTCGTCGGGCTCTCCGGGCTGATCACACCGTCGCTCGACCAGATGGTCGAGGTCGCCCGCGAGATGGAACGGCGACGCCTGGAGCTGCCGGTGCTGATCGGCGGCGCGACGACGTCGCGCCAGCACACGGCGGTGAAGATCGCGCCGGAATACTCGGCCGAGACCGTCCACGTGCTCGATGCGAGCCGTGTCGTCGACGTCGTCTCCCGGCTGCTCGATCCCAAGCGCCGGCCCGAGCTCGACCGCGAGAACCGGGAGCTTCAGGAGCGGCTGCGCGAGCAGCACGCCGCGAAGCTCCGCCGGCCGGTGCTGCCGCTCGCCGCCGCGCGCGCGAACCGCCCGCGGGTGGCGCCGGTCGAGGTGCCCCAAGCTCCGTTCGACACGGTCCGCGAGGTCGAGCCGCCGCTCGCGGAGCTCGTGCCGTACATCGACTGGCAGTTCTTCTTCCACGCGTGGGACCTGAAGGGCAAGTTCCCTGCGATCCTCGAGAACCCGGCCGCCCGTGAGCTTTTCGACGACGCGCAGCAGCTTCTGCGGAGGATCCTGCAGGGCGCCTCTCTCCACGCGCGCGGGCTCTACGGTTTCTGGCCCGCCCACGCCGAGGGTGACGACGTCGTCGTCGACGGGGGCACCCGCCTCTGCTTCCTGCGACAACAGGCGGACCACGGCGACGGACGGCCGAACCGCTGCCTCGCCGACTACGTGGCCGCGGACGCCGACGTCGTGGGTGCGTTCGCGGTCTCCATCCACGGCGCCGACGAGCTCTCACGGCACTACGAGGGCGTGCACGACGACTACTCCGCCATCGCGGTGAAGGCGCTCGCCGACCGGCTCGCCGAGGCGTTCGCCGAGTGGCTCCACGCGCGCGCCAGGCGCGAGTGGTACGCACCCGAGGAGCATCTCACCGAGGAGGACGTGCTGCGCGAGAACTTCCGCGGCATCCGCCCCGCGATCGGATATCCGGCGTGTCCGGACCACAGCGAGAAGGCGAAGGTCTTCGCGCTGCTCGGGGCCGAGCGGGCCGGCATGGGGCTCACGGAGAGCTTCGCGATGACTCCCGCCGCGGCCGTCAGCGGCGTCTACTTCGCGCATCCGCAGGCGCGCTACTTCGCCGTCGGCCGGATCGGACGCGACCAGCTCGAGGACTACGCGGTCCGCAAGGGCGTCTCCGTCGCCGATGCGGAGCGCTGGCTCGGTCCCAACTTGAGCTGACCGGGCGACCGGCTATCCTGCTCAGGGCGGGCGTCCCCCAGGGGGCGCCGCGGTTCGTTTATGAGGACGACACTGAAGAGAGGCGTCGGGCGCGGCGCCGGGGCGAACGGCAACGGTCGTGCCGTGTTCCCGCCCGGCTCGGCAACCGCCGTCTCTCGGTATCGCCAGCCGCCACCGCCTCCGGTCAGCGGCTTCGGCATCTTCAAGCGTGTCCTGCTCGGGACGCTCATCGTGCTCAGCTCTCTCGGGCTCGCGGTCGGCGGCGGCGCGTATCTGTGGTTCCACCAGTCGGTCGCAGACGTCCAGTCGCATCCCGATCTCGCCCGGGTGCAGAAGGAGCTCGACATCCCGGTCGCCAACGAGCCGGCGATCGCCCTCGTGATCGGGTACGACCATCGCGCGGGTCTGGAGTCCGCCGGCCCGTCGCGCTCGGACACGGTGATGCTGATCCGCGCCGACCCGAACAACAAGACGATCTCGCTGCTGTCGTTCCCGCGCGACCTGCTCGTCCCGATCTACTGCGGCTCTACGCCGATGCGTACCGACCGGATCAACTCCGCGTACTCGAGCTGCGGTGCGCGAGGCACCGTCGACACGGTACGCCACCTGACCGGCCTGCCGATCAACTACGTCATCACGGTGGACTTCCACGGCTTCAAGAAGGTCGTGAACTCGCTCGGCGGTGTCTGGCTCGACATCGACCGCCGCTACTACAACCAGAACACCGGCGCGAGCTACGACGACTACGCGAACATCAACCTGCAGCCGGGCTATCAGCGACTGACCGGAGGTTCGGCCCTCGAATTCGTTCGCTTCCGGCACACGGACTCGGACCTGTACCGCCTTGCGCGCCAGCAGGAATTCGTGCGTGCGCTGAAGGAGCAGATCTCCCGCAACATGAGCGTGTTCGACGTCCCCGGCATCGTCAACGACATGGTCCAGAACGTGGAGGTGGCCGCGGGCGGCAAGAAGCTCGACGGACGCGACGTGCTGAAGTGGGCGTTCTTCGCGAAGGACCTGCCTGGCGGCCACTTCTTCCAGCCGAAGATCCAGGACGTGAGCGGGTATGCCGAGCTGACCGCGTCGCAGCAGGCGGTGCAGCAGGCGGTCAACGAGTTCACGAGCCCGGACGTGGCCTCGTCCAAGGCCGCGAACGCCGCCGCCCTCGGCAGGAAGCTGAAGCAGAGGACGCCGCCGCCGTCGAGCGTGACGCTGACCGTCCTGAACGGCAACGGCGTCGCGGGCGCGGCCGCCAACGCGTCGTACCTGCTCGCCCAGCGCGGCTACAAGGCGGTCCAGCCGCCGAACAACCTCGAGCCGAACACGCCGCAGCAGGACTACTTCCATTCGAAGATCTATTACGACCCGGCGCAGCCGCGGTCGAAGGCGGCAGCGCAGGCGCTCGCGCAGCTGATGGAGCCTGCGGACGTGGCGAAGCTGCCGCGGCGCGCTTGGCTCCTCTCGCTCGATCCGGGGTCGATGTTGATGGTCGTGCTGGGCTCGACGTTCCACGGGGACGTCGCGCAGCCCGTCGTCACGCAGGCGCCGAAGCACGAGCCGCCGGTGGTGCGATACGACCCGAGCCAGGCGCTGCCGCTTCTCCAGCAGGTGCGCTCGAAGATCCCGTTCCCGCTCGAGGTGCCGACCGTGCTCGAGCGGAGCTCCTATCCGGACACGCTGCCGGGCGACGTGCCGGTCCGCGCCTACGCGATCCAGGGCAAGAACGAAGCGGTGCGACTGGTGTTCCGAACCGGCGCAAACGAGTTCTGGGGCGTGGAGGAGACGAACTGGACCGACGCCCCGATCCTGTCCGACCGCAGCTTCCGCCACGACCTGGGCGGACGCGAGTTCGACCTCTACTACGCGGGCTCACACCTCCACATGGTCGTGCTGCAGGCGAACGGCGCCACCTACTGGGTGGTGAACACGCTCCTCGATTCGCTGTCGAACGAAACGATGCTCGCGATCGCGAGAGGCCTCAAACCCATAACAGCGGTCAAGTAGAGTCACGCGTCTCATGAGCAAGGTGGGCATCTTCGGCGCGGGCTGGGTCGGCGTGGTGACGGGAACCTGCTTCGCAGAGTTGGGGCACACGGTGGTGCTTCGCGACGTCGTTCCGGCGAAGATCGAATCGCTTCGGCGCGGCGAGGTGCCCTTCCACGAGACCGACGTGCCGGAGCTCCTCGAGCGGAATCGCGATCGGCTCACCTTCACACTCGACGTCGCGGAGCTCGTCGACTGCGAGTTCCTCTTCGTGTGCGTCGACACGCCGCCGACCTACTCGGGCGACGCCGACCTGTCGCGCGTGTGGACGGTCGTCGACGAGCTGCCCGAGCTTCCCGGGCATCCGGTCCTCGTTATGAAGTCGACCGTGCCCGTCGGCACGGGCGACAAGGTGCGGGCCGGCCTCGACCAGCGTGGGCTCACGCATGTCGGCTACGTGTCGAACCCGGAGTTCCTCGCCGAAGGGCACGCGGTGCGCGACTTCATGGATCCGGACCGCGTCGTCATCGGCGCATTCGCCGACGACGACGCGGATGCGGTGGCACGGCTCTACTCGTCTCTCGAGGCCCCGGTCGTTCGTTGCGACGTGAACTCGGCGGAGATGATCAAGCTGGCGGCGAACGCGTTCCTGATGACGCGCATCTCGTTCATCAACGAGATCGCGAACGTGTGCGAAGCGACGGGCGCCGACGTCGTCAAGGTCGCGGAGGGCGTCGGCCTCGACCACCGGCTGGGTCCGCACTTCCTGCGCGCCGGCATCGGCTACGGGGGTAGCTGTTTCCCGAAGGACTCGCTCGCGCTCAAGCAGCTCGCCTCGAACAGCGGTTACCACTTCCAGCTGCTGGCCGCGGTGATCGAGGTGAACGAGCTGCAGAAGCGGCGCGTCGTCGGGAAGCTCAAACGACACCTGGGCACGCTGCAGGGGAAGACGGTGGCGCTCCTCGGGCTCGCGTTCAAGCCGCACACGGACGACATGCGGGAGGCGCCGTCGATCGTGCTCGCGTCGAGGCTGCTCGCGGAGGGTGCGGAGGTGCGTGCATGGGACCCCGTCGCCGACGGGTCGAAGCTGCCGGGCGGTGTCGAGGTCGTCGGCTCCGTGGCGGATGCGGTGGCCGGGGCCGACGCCGCCGTGGTCGTGACCGAGTGGCCGGAGCTGCGGGACCTGGCCCGTGAGGAGGTCCGCCGCGCGATGCGCAACCCGCTGATCGTCGACGGGCGGAACCTGCTCGATCCCGTCGAGACGCGCGCGGCCGGCTTCGCGTACGAGGGCATCGGCCGCCCGACGTCGCTGACGGACGTGCTCGCGGAGACGGCCGAGCGCGAGCCGGCGCCGAGGACCTAGACCGGACGGCCGCATGGAGGCGATCGTCCTCGCCGGCGGGAAGGCTGAGCGGCTCGGCGACGCTGCGGGCGGCCGCCCGAAGTCCCTGGTCGACGTGGCCGGGCGCCCGCTGCTCGCGTACCAGGTCGCGCGCCTCGCCGGAGCGGGCGTGACCCGGGTCATCGTCTCCTGCGCGGCAGGAGACGGCAGCGTCTTCGAACGCGACCTCGACGGCCTCGGGACGGAGATCGTCCCGGTGGAGGAACCGGAACGCCTCGGCCGCGGCGGGGGGATCAAGTTCGCTGCCCGAGCGCGAGAAGAGACGGGAGACGTGTTCGCGCTGAACGGCGACGAGCTCGTCGCGGTCGACTTCGCCGCGCTTGCGGCCCGGCACCGCGAGCGCGAAGCGGTCGCCACCGTCACCGTGGCCAGGCCGAAGTCGCAGTTCGGGATGGTCGACCTCGACGAGAACGACGTCGTCCGCGGCTTCGAAGAGGCGGGACCGGTTCCGTACTGGGTGAACTGCGGCATCTACGTCCTCTCCGACGAGGCAATCAGCCGCTTCCCCGATCGCGGCGACCACGAGACGACGACGTTCCCGCAGCTGGCGGTCGAGGGCGCCCTGCACGCGTACCGGCACGACGGCGTCTGGCTGACGGTGAACACGCCGAAGGAGCTGCGGGTTGCCACCGAGTACGTGGCCGCGCATCCGGGTTGGCTCGCGTGAGAACATCGCCCGATATGTCGCTCGACACGCCAAACCTCCCGTCCGTCGACTCCTGGTCGTTCGACGTGAGGAAGGTCGAGAAGCCGTGGGGCCACGAGCTGATCTGGGCCGTGACCGGCAGCTACGTCGGGAAGGTCCTGTTCGTCAAGGCGGGGCACTCGCTGTCGCTCCAGTTCCACCGCGTCAAGGACGAGGCGTGGCTCGTCCACTCGGGCAGGGCGCGCCTCGAGCTCGGGCGGACCGGGGAGGGCGTCCTGAAGGAAGAGGTCGTCACCGCCGGAGACGCGTTCCATTTCCCGCCGGGCACCGTCCATCGCGTGACCGCCCTCGAGGACACGACGATCCTCGAGGTCTCGACGCCCGAGCTCGACGACGTCGTCCGGCTCGAAGACGCCTACGGGCGCGAGGGAACCTCGGCCGCCTAACCTTCACACAAGTGTGGTAAGGTTTTCGCGGCATGGACGCGATGCAGCCGCTGACCGTGGGCGACGCCGCCGCCGAGACCGGGTGGTCCGCCCGCATGCTGAGGTACCTCGAGGAGCACGAGCTCGTGGTGCCCGGGCGCACCGGGGCCGGATACCGGCTGTACGGATTGGCCGAGCTGAACCGGCTGCGTGCGCTCAGGCAGCTCCGCACCCGTTTCGGGGTCGATCCCTCGGACCTCGTCTTCGCGCTGCGTCTGCGGCGCGAGGAGGAGCTTCGTCGCGCGGTCGACGGCTGGCTCGCCGCCGCCGACGACGCGGGATCCTGGATCGACTGGGAGCAGCGGAAGCAGGAGCGATTGCTTGCCGCCTAGACTGCCCGGCGACTTCGAGAGAGAGGATTCATGGCGCAGACGTTGCGACACGACGTGAAGGACATGTCGCTCGCCCCGGAGGGCGTGCGGCGGATCATGTGGGCCGACCGGCAGATGCCGGTGCTCGCGGCGATCCGTGAGCGTTTCGAGCGCGAGCAGCCGCTGGCCGGCTACCGCATCTCGGCCTGCCTGCACGTGACCACCGAGACCGCGAACCTCATGCGGACACTGAAGGCGGGTGGGGCGGACGTCGTTCTCTGTGCGTCCAATCCGCTCTCCACCCAGGACGATGTCGCTGCGGCGCTCGTCTCCGAGTTCGACACGTCGGTCTTCGCGATCAAGGGTGAGGACAACGATACGTACTACGCGCACATCGAGGCCGCCGTCGACCACAAGCCGCAGCTGACGATGGACGACGGCGCCGACGTGATCGGCGTCCTTCACAGCGCCCGCCGCGAGCAGCTCGGCGACATCATCGCCGGCATGGAGGAGACGACCACCGGCGTCATCCGCCTCAAGGCGATGGAGGCGGACGGCGCGCTCGCGTTCCCGGTGATCGCCGTCAACGAGGCGCGCACCAAGCACTTCTTCGACAACCGATACGGCACCGGGCAGTCGACGATCGACGGGATCATCCGCTCGACGAACGTCCTGCTGGCCGGAAAGCGGTTCGTCGTCGCCGGTTTCGGTTGGGTCGGTCGCGGCGTTGCGCTGCGCGCGCGCGGCATGGGCGCGCACGTGATCATCACGGAGGTCGACGCGCTGCGGGCGCTCGAGGCGCTGATGGAGGGATACGAGGTGATGCCGATGAGCGAGGCTGCTCGCGTCGGGGACATCTTCTGCACCGCGACCGGCGACAAGCACGTGGTCGCCCGCGAGCACTTCGAGGTCATGAAGGACGGGGCGATCGTCTGCAACACCGGGCATTTCAACGTCGAACTGGACATTCCGGCGCTGAAGTCGCTCTCTTCCGGCAGCCGCGAGGCGCGTAACTTCGTCGAGGAGTTCGTTCTCGCCGACGGGCGGCGGATCTTCCTGCTCGCCGACGGACGGCTCGTCAACATCTCGGCCGCCGAGGGCCATCCGGCGATCGTGATGGACATGAGCTTCGCGAACCAGGCACTCGCGACCGAGTACGCCATCCAGAACGCCTCCTCGCTCGAGCACAAGGTCTATCCCGTGCCGACGGAGATCGACGAGGAGATCGCGCGCCTCAAGCTGGCGACGATGGGCGTCGAGATCGACACGCTCACCGACGAGCAGGCGACCTATCTCGCGTCGTGGAGCGAGGGCACCTGATCCGCGGGCTCGCCGCGCTCCTCGTGATCTCGGCGGTCGTGCCGGTCGCCGCTGCGGCCGGCGCGACCGCCTTTCACTGGTCCATCGTCGCTGAGGGAGCGACGGAGGCGAATGCCGCACCCACGTCCGTCGGCTACCTGGCGGTCACCCGCACGCAGGAAGCGCGATTCGCGGGGCGGTTGTCGAGCCACGACCGCGATGTGCTGCGAGGGGTCGACCTCACGACGACCGGTGTCGTCGCCGTCTTCCTCTACGGAATCCCGTGCGGGAGCAAAGCGCGGGTCGACCAGGTGGCCCGCACCGCGAGCACCCTGAACGTCGAGGTCAGCTACGTGCCGCCGCCTCTCGGCGTCGGCACGTGCGTGCGTGTTTCGACGCCGTATTTCGTGGTGGGTGTCGCGCGCCGTGCCCTCGGGCGCCCTGCTCCGTCGCGAGTCCGCGTCGTCGCCGTTGCTCGAACCTGAGCGGATCCTCAGGCTCGAGGAGGACCGCGTCGTCTTCCTCGACCAGCGCAAGCTGCCGAACGACGTCGTCGAGGTGGAGTGTCGGTCGGCGGCCGCCGTGGCGCAGGCGATCAGGACGATGGTCGTGCGCGGGGCACCCGCGATCGGCATCGCGGCCGCGTACGGGTACGCCCTTGCCGCCGCGCGCGGTGAGGACCTCGTCGACGCCGACGCCGTGTTGCGGGCTGCGCGTCCGACCGCCGTGAACCTGGGATGGGCGCTCGACCGGATGCGGGCCGATCCGTCGCCTGACCACGCGCGGCAGCTCCATGCGGACGAGGTCGATCGCTGCCGCAAGATGTCCGAGCACGCGTCGGCGCTCTTCTCGGCGGGCACGCGCGCGCTCACGCACTGCAACGCAGGCGGGCTCGCGACCGGAGGGTACGGAAGCGCCGTCGGAGCGCTGCTCGCCGCACGTGAGCGTGGCCTGCTCGATCACGTGTGGGTGGACGAGACGCGGCCGCTGTTGCAGGGGGCGCGGCTGACCGCCTGGGAGCTCGAGACGTCCGGGATTCCGTGCGCGGTGATCGCGGACTCCGCGTCCGGGTCGCTGATGGCGGCGGGCGAGGTCGACTGCATCGTCACCGGTGCCGACCGGATCGCAGCGAATGGAGACACGGCGAACAAGATCGGGACGTACACGCTTGCGGTGCTCGCCCGCCACCACCACGTGCCCTTCTTCGTCGTCGCGCCCACCTCGACGATCGACCTCTCGACACCCGACGGAAGCCGGATCCCGATCGAGGAGCGCGACCCGGTCGAGGTAACCGACCGGTTCCCGGCGAGGAACCCGGCCTTCGACGTGACGCCGGCGGGCTTGATCACGGCGATCGTCACAGAGGTCGGCGTTCATCGCGCGCCGTTCGAGCAGACGCTGCCGGGGGTACTTCAGCCGGCGTGAAGGCAGTCGTTCTCGCAGCCGGATACGCGACCCGCCTGCGCCCGCTCACGAACACGTGGGCGAAGGAGCTGTTGCCGGTCGGCGGGAGGCCGATCCTCGACTGGATCGTCGACGCGATCGCGGAGGTCGGGGAGATCGACGAGATCCATGTGGTGACGAACGCGCGCAAGGCGCCCGCGTTCCTCGCCTGGGCTGAGGGCAGGCAGGTGCGCATCCACGACGACGGGACGCTCTCCAACGACGACCGTCTTGGGGCTATCGGAGACCTCGCGTTCGTCGTCGAGCAGTCCGGACTCGACGACGATCTGCTCGTCATCGCCGGCGACAATCTCTTCGACTTCAGCCTTGCCGACCTCGTTGCGTTTTGGCGGATGAAGGAGCACGCGAGCGCGGTCGCGGTCAGGGACGTCGGCACGCTCGAGCTCGCGAAGCAGTACGGAGTTATCGCACTCGACGACGACGATCGAATCGTCGAGTTCGTCGAGAAGCCCGACAAGCCGCGTTCGACGCTCGCTGCGACCGCCACATACGTCTATGCGCGGGAGCACGTCGCCCTCGTGCCTGGATACCTGGCGGCCGGCAATGCCCCGGACCAGCCCGGACGCCTCGTCGACTGGCTGCACTCGCGCGAGCCGGTGTACGGGTGGGTGTTCCACGAGCCGTGGTTCGACATCGGCGACCGGGCGCAGCTGCTCGTGGCCGACAACCACCTGCGCGCGAGACGCGGCCTGCCGCTCCGGACCGCGTACTCGCCGGACGGCTAACCTTTTGCACAGAGTCGGCACAGACATGTGACGTCGCGCCGCGTAGCGTGAAGCGCGTGGCTGTTCGACCTCCTCTTGCCGCGGCGCTGCGTCTCGTGCGGCGCGGCCGCCGATCTCGTCTGCGTGACATGCCGCGGGCGCCTGCGTGCCCTGAAGGAGCCGTGTTGCGCCCTCTGCGGCGCGCCGACGGCCTGGCCCGTTGCCAGGTGCCGAGAGTGCTCGGGACGGCGGCTCGCGTTCGTATCGGCCCGCGCTGCGGTCGGTTACGCGTCACCCGCCCCGGAGCTTCTTCGCGCGTGGAAGGAGCAAGGCCTCCGCCGGGCCGCGGTCCTCGCCGCGGAGCTCGTCGACGCCCACGTCGAGCGGCCGCCGGCAAACCTCATGACGTACATCCCGCCCGACCCTCAGCGTCAGCTGCGCCGAGCCGGGCACCCGGCCGAGGCTCTTGCCCGGGAGCTCGGGCCGCGCTGGAAGCTGGACGTGACGCGACTCCTCGTCCGCTCACGAGCCGTGCCTCGGCAAGCCGGGCTGCCCGTCGGACAGCGAAGGCGCAACGTCCGCGGCGCGTTCGCGGCGGCCGGCGAACCTCCGCCCGACGGCGTGATCCTGGTCGACGACGTGTACACGACGGGCTCGACGGCCTCGGCGGCGGCAGCCACGCTCCGCTCGGCGGGGGCATCGACCGTCTACGTCGTCACGTTCGCTCGCGCCCTCCGCTGATCGACTACGCTCATTTCAGCGAGTTCGACACCTCGGAGGAGGGGACATGCGACTTCAGGTGAAGGGCAAGAACGTCGAGGTCACCCCGTCACTTCAGGCGTATGCCGAGCGAAAGCTGGCGAAGCTCGAGAAGCAGCTCGCCGACCAGACCCAGGTCGAGGTGGAGCTGTCCGAGCAGCGGAATCCATCGATTGCGGCCAGCCACGTCGCCGAAGGGACGATCTACACGAAAGGGCCGACGCTGCGCGCGCGCGAGGCCAGCCCCGACATGAAGGCGTCGATCGACCAGCTCGTCGACAAGCTCGAGCGGCAGGTGAAGAAGTACCGGGAGCGCAGGCGCGTCGAGCCGCGGCGCCACGCGGCGCACAACGGCGAGCAGCCGTAGGTCGGCGGTGTCCCTGTTCGGCCGGCGGAAGCCGCTGCACGAGCGGCTGGCGGAGACGGGCGGGTTGAGCGGGGCGTTCGGCGACGGGAGCCCTGCGCCGGCGGTGCCGGGGCAGCCTGCGCAACCGCCCGGATGGGACGGAGAGCAGCGTGGTGAGGTGGGCATCCACGGCGTCCCGCGTCCCCGTCGCTGGGAGACCGTGATGACGGCCGATGCGCCGCTGCTCCGGGGCGACCTCGTGCACTTCGTCGCGCTGCCCGACGGGACGCTCGTGGTCGACGAGGATGAGCCGGACGACTCGTTGGGGCCGCTCGCAGACGCGATCGAGGCGCGGCTGTCGCCGCCCTATCGCGCCGAGGCGGTGCGCCGCGGCGCGGAACGATGGGCGGTCGCGGCGTCGCGGATCCAGGTCGCCGAGCTGCCCGGGCTCGACGGCGAGGATGCCGAGCTCGTGGCCACTCGGAGCGGCCGTGTGCTGACGGTCGACGGACGGCCCCGGTTCGGCTCCTCGCCTGCCCTCGAGCGCCTGGGCGAGGCCGTGGGCCGCGAATTCGCGGTACGCGCCAAGCGGCTCGACGGGGACGTCTGGGAGGTCGAGGCGAGCCCCCTGTAGCGGTTCGCCGCCGTCTGGGCGCGCCGGAACGACCCGGTACCCTGTCCCCGATGTCTCCGGCGATGGGAACCCTCGACAAGGCACTTCGCTTCGGTGAGGGGCGGCGGCTCAAACGCGTCGGCGAGCAGGCCGCGTACATCACGACGCTGGAGCCGGACTTCCGCAAGCTCAGCGACGCCGAGCTCCTCGCCAAGACGAGCGAGTTCAAGCAGCGACTCGAGAACGGCGAGTCCCTCGAGGAGCTGCTTTTCGAGGCCTTCGCCGCGGTGCGCGAAGCGCGCCTACGCGAGTCCGACCAGCGGATCTTCGACGTGCAGATGATGGGCGGCATCGTCCTGCACGAGGGTGACATCGCCGAGATGAAGACCGGCGAAGGAAAGACCTTCGTGGCGAGCCTGCCGCTGTACCTGAACGCGCTCACCGGCAAGGGCGTCCATCTGGTCACGGTCAACGACTACCTGGCGCAGCGCGACGCGGAGTGGAACCGCGGCGTCTACGAGCGTCTGGGGCTCACCGTTGCCTACATCGAGAACATGATGCCGTTCGAGGAGCGCAAGGCCGCCTACGACGCCGACATCACGTACGGCACGAACTCGGAGTTCGGATTCGACTACCTGCGCGACAACATGGCGATTTCGCTCGAAGGGGCCGTGCAGCGCGGCCACTCGTACGCGATCGTGGACGAGGTCGACTCGATCCTGATCGACGAGGCGCGGACGCCGCTGATCATCTCGGGCGAGCCCACGACCGCGGCGAAGACGTACTACGACTTCGCGCGCATCGTCCGTGGCCTGAGCGGAGTGCAACAGCGAAACGTGAAGCTCGAGGACGAGGTGCTCGCCCAGCAGCACGACTACCTCTACGACGAGAAGCACAAGACCGTCTCTCCGACCGAGTCGGGGATCGAAAAGGTCGAGCGCGCGCTGCGGATCGAGAACCTCTACCACCCGTCGAACGTCCAGCTCGTCAACCACCTGATCCAGTCGCTCAAGGCGGAAGCGCTCTACAAGCGCGACGTCGAGTACGTCGTCCAGGAAGGCGAGGTGAAGATCGTCGACGAGTTCACCGGCCGGATCATGGAGGGCCGCCGGTGGAGCGAGGGGCTGCACCAGGCCGTCGAGGCGAAGGAGGGGGTCGCGATCCAGGAGGAGCACCTGACGCTCGCCACGATCACGCTCCAGAACTACTTCCGCATCTACGACAAGCTCGCCGGCATGACGGGCACCGCGAAGACCGAGGAGAAGGAGTTCGTGGAGATCTACGGCCTCGAGGTCATGGAGATCCCGACCAACGTCCCGGTCGTGCGCGACGACAAGAACGACCTGATCTTCAAGACCAAGGACACGAAGTTCCATGCCGTCGTCGCCGACATCAAGGAGCGGAACACGAAGGGTCAGCCGGTGCTCGTCGGGACGATCGCCGTCGAGACCTCCGAGTACCTCAGCGAGCTCCTGACGCGACAGGGTGTCCCGCACAACGTGCTCAACGCGAAGGAGCACGCGCGAGAGGCCGAGATCATCAAGGACGCCGGGCAGGTCGGCGCCGTCACGATCGCGACGAACATGGCCGGTCGCGGCGTCGACATCAAGCTCGGCGACGGTGTGCTCGAGCTCGGCGGGCTCTATGTCCTCGGCACCGAGCGCCACGAGGCGAGGCGCATCGACAACCAGCTGCGCGGCCGTTCCGGACGCCAGGGCGATCCGGGTGAGACGCGCTTCTACCTCTCCGGCCAGGATGATCTGGTGCGGCTGTTCGCCGGCGACCGGATCCACAACATCATGGAGCGCTTCAAGCTGCCGGACGACCAGCCGATGGAGGCGGGAATCCTCTCCCGTCAGATCGAGAACGCACAGAAGAAGGTCGAAGAGCAGAACTTCGTCGCGCGAAAGAACGTCCTGAAGTACGACGACGTGATGAACACGCAGCGCCAGGTGATCTACGAGCAGAGGCGGCGTGTGCTCGAGGGCGAAGACCTCTCGGACGTCATCCGCGACGAGTGGCTGGGCGAGGTCATGTCGAACGTCGTCCGCGCGTACACGTTCGATGAGGCGCAGAGCGAGTGGGATCTCGACGGGCTCGTCTCGGCGATGGACAGCGTGTACGGCACCGGCGTGTCGGCCGACGAGCTGCGCGGCCTCGACCGGGACGCGATCGAGCAGGAGTTCCTCGACGACGCGCTCGACGCGTACCGCGAGCGCGAGGAGGACCTCGAGAAGATCCAGCCGGGGCTGATGCGCGACCTCGAGCGGTTCATCGTCCTGCAGACGGTCGACGTCCGCTGGCGCGAGCATCTCGAGAACATGGACTACCTCCGCGAAGGCATCCACCTCCGCGGCATGGCGCAGAAGGACCCGCTCGTCGAGTACCGCAACGAGGGGCACACGATGTTCGTCGACCTGAACGGCGCCATTCACGAGGAGGTCGTGACGCTGCTGTTCCACGCCGAGGTGAGTGCGGAGGAGGGCCAGCTCGAGCAGCAGCCCGGCCCGAACGGCGACGGAGCGATGAGCTACGAGCACACGTCTCTCTCCGGCGCCGATGCGATCCTGGCGGCGGGCGGCTCGGCCGTGGCGACCGCGGCGGTCGCCGGCGGAGGCGCGGTGTCGACGCCGGTGGCGCCGCGACCGGTCGTGAAGAGCGACCTCGAGAACATCGGCCGCAACGACCCCTGCTGGTGCGGCTCCGGCAAGAAGTTCAAGAAGTGCCACGGCGCATAGAGGTTGAGTGAGAGCCTCTTAGCGCCGCCCGACCCGCCGCTCACCGAGAACGGCATCCGGTTGGAGCCGCTCACCCGGCGCGACGTCGCCGCCTCGTTTCAGATGGCGCAGGACGAGGACGTGAAGCGCTTCACGTTCCTGCCCTCCGACGCGGACGAGGAGTGGATCGGCGGCTGGATCGCCCGGTACGAGGGCGGGTGGGAGGAGGGCTCCCGGGCGGGCTTCTCTATCCGCGCCGACGATGACGGGCAGCGCTTTCTCGGGTTCGCCGCGCTCGTGCGCGTCGACCTGAACGGTCGCGAAGGCGAGATCGGGTATGTCGTGACGCCTGCCGCGCGCGGCCGGGGCGCCGCGACGACGGCCGTCTCGCTGCTGACCGGCTGGGCGTTCGGCGCGCTCGGCCTCGAACGGCTGGAGCTCCGGATCGACGCGTCGAACGCCGCCTCCGTCCGGGTCGCGGAACGGGCCGGGTACCGTCTGGACGGTGTACTGCGGTCGCTCTACTTCAAAGAAGGCCGGCGCGTCGACACGGGCGTCTGGTCGCGGCTCCGCGGCGACCCGGTGCCGGGTCAGTAGTTCCCCCGTTTCGGCGGCCACCCGGAACGGTAGGGTGCCCGTGTGAGCACGGCTGACCGCCGTTTGCTCGCCCGGGAGGCGGCGATCTCGACCGCCCTCGCAGCGTCACTCGCCGCGCTCCTCCTGTGGGCGATGCCGCCTGGTGTGGACTGGGCCGCTCACGCGTACCAGGTGCGATTCATGCTCGAGCACGGTTTCGCGATCTGGAACAACTTCTGGTACGCGGGCCGCTACTCGTTCGTCACCTACAGCCTCATCTACTACCCGCTCGCCGCGCTCCTCGGGATCCGTGTTCTGGCGCTCGCGTCGATCGCGACCGCGGCGTTCGCGTTCACGCTCGTCGTGCTCCGCCAATGGGGACCGACGGCGAAGCCGGCCAGCCGGACATTCGCCGTTCTCTGGGTCGGGATCGTCGCCTCTGCGGCCTTCCCGTTCGCGCTCGCCATCGCCTTCGCGCTCCTAGCGATCAGGGCACTGCAGGAGCAACGGCAACGCGCGTTCGCGGTGTGCGCGATCCTGACGCTCGCGGCGAGCCCGCTCGCGTTCCTGCTCCTGGCCGTCGCCGCGACCGGCGCACTGCTCTCGCGACGCAGCCTGCGGCACATCGGCATACCCGTCGCGGTGATCGCCGCGGCCGGCGGCTTCGAGCTCCTCCTCTACCGCCTCTTCGGGGACGGCGGCAGGTTCCCGTTCAACGTCCAGCAGTTCGTGCCGGCGCTGATCTTCTGCGCCCTCGGCCTCGTGGTGACGCGCGGGATCCCGGCGGCCAGGCCGCTGTTCGGCCTGTTCCTCGTCTACCTGGGAGCGGTGATCCTCACGTACGTGGTGCCGTCCGAGATCGGCTCGAACATCGACCGGATCCGCTACGTCGCGCTTCCGCTCGCGCTGGTCGCCTGCGCGCTGCGGTCCTGGCGGCCGTTGTGGCTCGTCGTGCCGGTGATCGCCCTGGCCGGGATCTGGAACACGACGCAGATCGCGTCGTCGTTCGCGACCTCCACGGGGGACTCCGAGAGCTCGATCGGCTACTGGCAGCCCGCGCTGAACTACCTGAAGCTCCACCTGAGCCCATCGTTCCGCGTCGAGGCCGTGGACACCGTCGAGCACTGGCCGGCCGCGTATCTGCCGGATGCCGGTATCCCGATCGTCCGTGGCTGGTTCCGGCAGAGCGACTTCCCTCAGAACGAGTTGCTGTACGACCACTCGCTGCGTCCCAGCACATACGACCGTTGGCTGCGCTCGGAGGGCGTCCGCTACGTCGTCCTCTCCGACGCGAAGCCCGACTACAGCGCGCAGCTCGAGGCAAGGCTCGTGCGCGGCAAGAACTCGGGCCTCGTCGAGGTCTTCCGTTCGAAGCACGTCGCCGTCTACGAGCTGCCTCACGCGACTCCGATCGTGACGGGACCTGCACCGGCGAGCATCGCCTGGCTCTTCCCGACGCGCGCGGTGCTCGACGTCGACGCCCCCGGTACCTATCGCGTCGCCTTCAGGTGGAACCCCTACTGGCACGCGTCGACGGGCTGTGTCGCGAAAGGCAAGGATGGGATGCTTCGGCTCACCACGCCGCGGGCGGGTCTCATCGATCTCGCGACGACGATGAGCTCCCACCGGCTGCTCGACGCGCTCGCCGGCATCACACCCGACGGCTCGTGCAGGTCGTAGCGATACCATCGCGTACATGCCGGAGATCGACGTCCCGCTGACCGAGCAGCTCGACGAGCTCGGGGCCCAGCTCGACTGGGTCCGTGAGTACCTTTGACCCGGACGTCCTCGAACGTCGTCTTGCAGAGCTCGAAGAGGAGCTGAGCACTCCCGGGTTCTGGGACGACCAGGCCCGCGCCGCCAGGGTCTCCGCCGAGCACGCCCGGGTGTCGCGGCGGCTCGAAAACTACCGCACGTTGCGGCGCGAGTACGACGACGCGCGTGAGCTCGCGCAGATGGACGCCGGCGAGATGGAAGCCGAGATCGCCGCGACGCTGCAGCCGTTGCGGGCCGAGCTCGAGCGTCTCCAGGAGGCCGCTCTCTTCGACGGCGAGTATGACGCCGGCGACGCAGTCGTGACCTTGCAGTCCGGTACCGGCGGCACGGATGCGCAGGACTGGACCGAGATGACGCTGCGGATGTACGAGCGCTGGGCGGCGCAGCGGGGCTTCACCTTCGAGCTCCTGGAGGCAAGCCCGGGCGAAGAAGCAGGCCTCAAATCGGCGACGTTCACCGTCTCCGGCGAGAACGCGTACGGCATCTTGAAGGCGGAACGGGGGAAGCATCGCCTGGTGCGCCTCAGCCCGTTCGACCAGGCACACCGCCGGCACACGGCGTTCGCGACGGTGATCGTCGCGCCGCTCCTGCCGGACGACACGGACGTGGAGATCGACGAGGCCGACTTGAAGATCGACACGTACCGCGCGCAAGGCGCCGGCGGACAGCACGTCAACAAGACCGACAGCGCCGTGCGGATCACACACCTGCCGACCGGGATCGTCGTCGCGATCCAGAACGAACGGTCCCAGTCGGCGAACAAGCAGACCGCCATGCGGGTGCTGAAGGCACGGCTCGTCGAACGGATGGAAGAGGAGCGGGAGGCGCTGCTGGCGAAAGAGCGGGGTGGTGCGGCCGACACCGGCTTCGGCGGCGAGTCGATCCGCTCCTACGTCCTCCACCC
>Ga0070731_10000953_pt1 | contig 32777 bp, 35 predicted proteins | sample Coa_R1_2_FD_66448 | JGI IMG/M metagenome (GOLD analysis project Ga0070731, IMG submission 66448) | Surface soil microbial communities from Centralia Pennsylvania, which are recovering from an underground coalmine fire - Coalmine... | ecosystem: Environmental > Terrestrial > Soil > Unclassified ... | reverse complement strand
TGCGCTCCACACTGGGCGCAGTAAGCCATGCGACGAAGCGTCCCCCGTCCCGTGTGTAGGGTCAAGCACGCACCGAAACGCTTGCCTTCACGGGGCCCCAGTGACACGCTGAGCGAGCGGTGAGAGGGAAGGTCGCAGTCGGTCTCGTAGCTGCCGCCGTCGCGGCAAGCGGAGCGTTTGCTGGCGTGGCTGCCTCACCAGGCTTCAAGCCACCATGCCCGGCGCCGACGTACTCACCCGACGGTAACTTCTCGCCGCTCTTCTGCAAGATCGCAAACCCACAGGCCCTTACGTTCTACGGAAAGCTGATGCCGCCGCTCTTCCGGCTCGGCCCGACCGCCTCCCCGACACAGGTCCTGGCCGCAATCAGACGGTCGCCCTACGTCACCGGGCCAGAGTTGTGCGCGGCCTACCATCTCGCCGCTTTCGCCGAAGGATGGCGCTTCCCCGGGTTCAGCGCTTCGCTGCCGATGAGGAACGGCGCGACCGAGAGTTGCTAGCGCGCGTTGCCGCTGGCCATTAGCGGCGACCCTCACCGCCGGCCAATGTCTACGGATAGCGGCATTCAGCGGTGTCACGCGTGCCCCCATCCGCACGGCTGACTGCGCCGACTCCTAAGATCGAAGTGGCGTCAAAGTCGGGATCCGCGAATGCCTTATGGAGATGGCGTAGGAACAGCGGGTGAACGCCCCTCGCTATGAGAAGCGACTTGTAGCGGCCTCAGCCGATTCGTTCAACTTCTACGTGCACGATTTCGATGCCGGGCGTCTCGCTCGCGAACTCGGCAATTGTCGCAGCCAGGAGACGGTCGAGATCCTGGATCGCGCGCCCTCGGCGAAGCTCCACAGCATCAATCTGGAGCGGCGCCTCGACAACCAGCTCTCCCTCATCCGTCTCGCCGTGCCTTGAGATGCCACCAGCCCAGACGACTGCATCATCGTCCGCGACATATTCGAGAGGTAAGAGCACAGCGTCATAGACAAGCGCACCCTGACTCGGTTCACCATCGTCGGAGATCGACAGGCGATCATGCTCAACGAGGTAGGCCTTGAGCGAATCTGCGTCCGTAACACGGGCAACGGCTTGGACGAATACGAGGGCAGGCAACTTGCCTGAGTCCGAAAGCTCGACGCGAGACTCTCGGAGTCGCTCGACTTCGTCTCTGAGCAGTCCTTTCTCACCAAGCCGCGCCCATACCTTGTGGGTTAGGACGTCCTCCACCGCCCTGTGGTAGTCGCGAAAGTCGCTTATCATCGACTGGCACGCGTGCGGCGTATCCGTGGTGATGGCACTGCCCTGGACGGTGTCGGCTTGGGGAGCCGGGCGATCAACGCGACAGCGTCCGCAGCCTTCACCTGGGTCCAGTTGTCGGCGGAGGCGAAGCGCATGTTCACCGCATTTCCACGGTGGCGAGTGCCGAGCGCCTGGATGAGGAGGGCCTCGACGTCTCCGATCGTTGATCGCGCTTCCATGTTGCGTCTGAGAGGGAGCTCTCCGAGGGCATGTGTCCCATCCAGAAGACATCGCACTCGAACCGGCTTGAAGCCGAACCATGAGAAGCGGTCCCACTTCTTGGCGTGTTTGTCGCGGCGGTGGTCCGCGAGGCGGTTACCCAGAGGCTGCTCCCGAGTTAGCCCGACGTAGTGGGGGCCGTATTCGTCGTAGAGGACGTAGATGCCGCGCTGATCTCGAAAATCGCAGACTTGCAAGCCCGGTGCCCTCTGCCCAAGCTTCCCAAGGAGCCGAAATGGTGCTCCACGCTCTCCCTCCGGCCATACCTCGTCGACACTCCAAAAGAGCCCATAGCAATGAATGAAGCCCTTCCGGCTATCCCGCGCGTCTAGTCTGCGCCGGGTAGGTCCGACTCTCCTTACTGACGCCACAAAGCGACCCTAACCCCATCGGCCGGGCTGTCCTAGCAGCCGGACCGATAAGGGTCTCGGCCTTCTTGCTTTCTCAACGCCTTGGTTCGAACCGGACTAGGCGACGGGGTGCGCCGAAGGTGAGTACTCGGTCTCCCAGACTGGCTCCAACGGCATGATGGACGTATCGCTGGCGATCTGTGTGCTCGTGAAGGCGCACAGCTGGAGCAGTTCGCCATCGAGCGCCAGTCCCGATCCGACAATCCCGTGTGAAGCCAGCTGTAGATAGTCGCCGGCGCCAACCGAGGGTGACTCAGTGTGTGGAGCTTCTACGAGCTTGTCGATGAAGCCCTCGAACTGCTCTAGGCTCGCCGGCTCCTGATCGAGACACTCCAACGCATCGAGCAGATAGCCGTCGAGGAGCTTCCGGTACAGGCTCGCGAACGCAGCAGGCCGGGAGACATAGTCCAAACAAAGCCTGTCAGGCCCTAGCCCAAGTAGCGCTCCAGTCTGTTCTGGCAGAGGTGGAAACGCATCGCGAAGAGACGCAAGCGTCTCCTCGTGGCCGCTGTAGATGTCAGCCGCTGCGAGCGTGGCCGAGCAGATCCTGAGCCGCGCTGCCTTGTCCGCAACGCTCTTCCAGAGTGCAGCTTGCGCAGCGCCGGGCGCGAACGGGTTCGCCGTGAAATACTCAGCCTTCAGCCTGCGTAGATCAGCGTAGGCAACGTGCGGAGCGGCCACGAAATCAGTGCGCGAGTTCCAGCGGCCCTGCTCGACACACGAGACGGGAATCCGCGTCTCGGTCTGAGCCGAAACGAGAAAAGTCACGTACAAGATCCGATTCTGTTTAAGCCCGAGTAGCCCTTCGCCGTCGTACAGCAGCACGGGTCGATCCAATGGATTTCGCGCAATGAGCTCCGTTACGGAGCCCGTCTCGTCGACTTCAGTGATGCAGAAGCCGAGAGGAAGCGCCTCTTCGAGCGTGAGGTATGCCACGCGCGGGTCGGCTCGAGGGAACAGCGGGGCAATGACCACGCCACGATGCTCAACGGGCTCCCCCAACTCGAAGCACTGCTCAATCATCGGAGCTCCTTTCTCTGGCGCGATGCAAGTCGCGCTCGCACCCGATCCCAGCGGATGGCGCCTGTGGATAACCCTGTGGATAACCTAACGTCAGAGGTTGGGCGCGGCTACTGGCGAGAGGCCTCAAACCTCGCAAAATCCGGCATTTTCATCTTTCAGGCCACGGCTTTGCGGCACGCTTGTCCTTCGCCGCGGTCGAGGACTTGAAGGCGTGGTGGAGCGCCCGGCAAGGAGTTCCGTCGACCGCGGCCGTGACGGTCTCGAAACCAGCCAGACCGCTTATCCAGCCCTCAGAATCCGCCGATTTGCTTTACAGCATGCGAAAGCCAAATCGATGCCCAAGCTGCGGAGAGTACGTCTCGCCATTCGCGGCCGGCTGTGCCATCTGCGGGGCCGCCCTCGACCCCAACCGCGGCCGACACTTCACGCTCGGCAGCCGAGTCCGCAGGTTCTGGTCGTCGAGACCAAAGATCCGAGCTCGACGCGGCGCAGCTAAGCCCCGCCAATAGAGCATCCGCGCGGGCGCGTTACGGGATGACCGCCTTTTCGGGTTGAAATAGCGGCGATGTCCACGGATAGCGGCGTTTTCCCGCCGCTTATCTCCTAACCCACTAGATGAACATCTTCCAGCGAGCAGTCGCGCCGCAAGCACAGTCCTTGTGCTTCGCCGAGCAGTGGCGGCAGCTCCAGTACTCCCACCAGATCCACTTCAGGTGGTTCACCTCGAGCACGAAGAGCGCGACGATCCAGAGGAGGATCTGGGTCTGCGACATGCAGCCCACGGTAGGGGCGACCCCCCACGCGGGCAATGGGCCGGGCGGCCCAAATGGGCCGCCCGGTGGTCCCACTCAGTTCGTTTGCGCCTACCAGCGGCGCCAGCCCGGCCGCCCGACTCCGCCTGCGAAGAGGCTGATGAGCCAGATCAGGGCGATGATCGCAGCCACGATGAAAAGCCAATGGACCACGAACCCCACCCCAAAGGCGACGAGCGCGAGGATTGCCAACACGAGTAAGAGCACCATGTCCCTAGAACGAGGGATGCCCGATCCGGGTTACGCAGGCAGCGGCGTCAGCACGAGGATCGCGTCCCCGGTCTGCGCCTGCGAGAACCCGAACTTGTAGACGCGCGGCTCGGTGACCGAGTCGATCGCGTGCACCTCCCGGGCCGGGATCTTCGCCGGCAGCGGCACCTTGGCGCCGAGCGTCTTGTCCAGCGGCTGAGACAGATCGGCGCTGACGTCGCTCTTCTGGAGGTAGATCACGTACTGCGGCTGCGTTCCGGCCGGCGGCGGCATGAGGGCGATGACGCTCTTCACCCCGCCGACGTACTTGAAGGTGTAGAGCGCGAGCTCGAGGATCTCGCGGCGCACCAATGTCCCGCGGGCGACCGTCGGCTTCCCCGACGCGATCGAGCAGCTCGTGCCGAGCCCGCAGAGCTGGTACATCATGCTGTTCGACGACGAGACGATGTCGATCTGGTCGCCCCTTCCGCCGGTGCCGCGCACGGCGACGTAGTGGATCGGGATCGACTGGTTGCTCGCGGGCGATACCGACGGCGCCTTCGCGATCACGTCAACGAGCTGATCGCCGTTCGCGAGGCGGTACGACTTGCCGACCTCGTCCGCGATCTGCTTCGCAGCGCCGAGGCCACCGCCGCTCGGATGCCAGGCGGACCACTTCGGGGCAGGCGTGATCGCGCGGCCTGCATAGACGACGACGCCGACGATCGCCAGCGCGAGCACGCCGCCGAGGAGGCCGTACACGAACACGAAGCGCGGACGATGCGGGCCGAGTGCGATGCGGTGCTGATGGTCGGGCGCGTGGGGGGCCTCGACCGCCGTGCCCGAGGGCGTCAGATCTGCGGCCACGTCTCTTCCTTCGTCCAATCGATGTCCGGCTTCTTCAGCTTCTGGGCGTCGAGGAGCCTGACGAGATCGTCGCCGTAGATCTCCTCTTTCTCGACGATCTCGTTTGCAATGCGCTCGACCGCGTCCTTGTTCGCCTGGATGAACACGACGGCGGTGACGAACGCCTGGCCGAGGAACTGCGCGACGAGCGGACGCTTCGAGCGGTCGCTGAGCGCCTCCCATCCGTTCACCGATCGGTTGAGGATGCGGTTGCCGATCGCCTCGAAGCGCTTCTCGATGCGCTTCTGCGCGCGCTCGCCGGTGACGCCCTCGAACGCATTCCCGTTGACGCTGACCGGCTTCGGCGCCATGCCCGCAGCGCCCACCATCCTGCCTGCGATTCCCGTCACCGCCTGCAGGTCGCCGCCGACGCCGATCGAGTTCTCACCATAGAAGACGGTTTCCGCCGCCATCGCCCCGAGGACGTGCACGAGCGCGCCGAACTCCTCGCTCTGCCACGCACTGAAGCGCTCTTCCTTCTCGTATGCCTGGTGGTGGCCGAGCGAGCCGCCGCGCATCTTGATCGAGACGCGGCTCGACTCGAGGTTGGGGCGGTAGACGTGCGCCGCCGCTGCGTGGCCTGCCTCGTGGATCGCGACCGCGCGCGTCTCGTGCTCGACATACCGCACCCCAATGGCGGTACCCGACTCGACAGCCGTCATCGCGGCGACGAGATGCCTCCACTCGAACGCGACGAGGCCCTCGTGGTGCGCGTTCGTCAACGCCATCGAGCAGATCTGCTCGATCATCGCCGGCGAGTAGCCGTTCGTGATACGCGCGATCTCGTCGCGGCGCTCCGGGGTGTCGAGCGACGCCTCGTGTGCGACCTTCGCGAGGTAGAGATCGAAGATGTCCTTGCGGTCTTCCTTCGTCGGCGTTCGGAACCAGACGTGGCGGCCCATGCGGCCCGGCCGCGTGAGGGCCGGATCGAGGTTCTCGAACGGGACGTTCGTCGCGCCGATGAAGTAGATCTGCGCGCCGAGAGGGCGCGGCGCCGGCAGGCGCATGCTCACGCGCCCGAGCCGTCGTGGCACCACGTACACCGCGTCGAGCAGCGAGTTGATCTTGTTCGTGAAGAAGCGGCGGAAGAACGGCGGGTTGTCGATGCCGTCCATCGTCACGAGCAGCTGGTTCAGGGCAAGCTGCCCCTGACCGCCGCCGAACATCCCGGGGAAGACGCCTTGGTTGACGAGATTGCCGATCTTCTGCGCCCACTGCGGATAGGGCGACCGCCGCTCAGGCGCGCGCTGCACGAACATCCAATCGCGCCACTCCTTCGTCTCGATGATGAGGTCGCCGCTCGGATTGATCGCGCCCATCTGCCCGAAGAACGCATGAGGCTCAGTCGTCATGCGACCGCCGCCCCCGCCCTGCAGCGCCTGCCGGCGCATCCCGACCGCGTCGATCTCGTCGATGAAGACGATGCACTGGCCGCCCCATTTGCGCGCGAGCTTCTTGGCCTTGCGAGCGAGGAAGCGGACGATCAGCGCATCGATGCCGATGAACGTCTGCGCGAATCCCGAGCCCGGGATCGACACGAACGGCGAGTTGAACCCGGTTGCGATCGCCTTCGCGAGCATCGTCTTGCCGGTTCCCGGCGCGCCGAGGAAGAGGAGGCCTCGCTCACGCTTGCCGCCCGCGCGCTCGAAAGCCTCGCCCGACTGCCAGAGCGTGACGATGCGGCGCACCTCCTCCTTCGCCTCCGCCTGGCCGCGCACGTCCTCGAGCTTCACGCCCCACTCGGCGTCACCGGGCTCGTAGCCGCGGATCTGCGAGATGCCCATCAGCATCAGCGGCCCCATGAAGATGAAGAAGTTCGCGAAGAAGAGGAAGAACACGAGGACGAGCTGGAGGAGCAGCGTCCGGTTGCGCAGCAGATGCCCGATGCCCACGAGGGTGTGCGTCGCCGTGTGCCACCAGGTGCTGTGCGACGGGTCGAGCAAGACCTGCCAGAGCCAGATGACGGTGACGATGAAGGCGATCCAGATGCCGAGCCGGTACCAGAAGCGCCACGTCCACGCACGGCGGCGGTTGACGACGTCCTCTTCCCGCAGGCGCGCCTCCTCGGTGCCGAACAGGCTCGGCCACGGGATGAGGCGGCGGATGATGAGGTCGACGAAGCCCCGGAACCCGATGACGACGGCAACGGTGGCGGCGAGCGACCAGCCGACGCTGAGATGGTCGGCATGGCGGAAGAAGAAATACGCCGCCGGGCTCGTGAGGACCGCGACCGCTGTTGCAATGCGGGCCAGCCGGCGCAGCTGCGACGCCAGCGCGACGGACTCCTCGCTGGAACGGAGAGTTCCCGCTACGTCCGCAGTCGCCATGGATCTGCCAGTGTAGACGTCAACCTCATGCCCCCGGTTACGGCGGAGTGTCGGACTTAGATTTCTCTCAGGAAGAGCGGGACCGGGCTGCCCGGTATCACCGTCCCTTGTATGCCGCGGCGGGCCTCCGGTTACTCCTCGTCGCTGTCGTCTTCGGCGCCTTCACCCGGCTGTCGATGGGCGGCCTCGGCCGGCTCGGCGACGCCGCGGCCTGGGCGCTTCTCGTGCTCGCCGGCGTCGGCATCGCGACAGCGCCGCTCGACCTCTGGCGCGGCCTCCTCCGCGAGCGGCGCTTCGGCCTCTCGACGCAGACGCTCGGCGGATGGCTCGCCGATTGGGCGAAAGCGGAGGCGGTCGAGCTCGGTCTCGGCGCCGTCGTCTGGACGGCGGCGATCGCGCTCGTGCACGCCTCGCCGCGCTGGTGGCCGGCGCCGGCCGCGGCCGCGCTCGCCGTCTTCGTCCTCGTCATGTCGTTCGTGTCGCCGGTCGTGCTCGAGCCGCTCTTCAACCGGTTCAGGGCCCTCGGGGACGAGCGGCTCGCCGGAGAGCTGCGCGCGCTTGCAGAGCGGGCCGGCGTCCCCGTGCGCGACGTCCTCGTCGCCGACGCGAGCCGGCGGACGACGCGGACGAACGCGTACGTGTCCGGCCTCGGGCCGACGCGGCGCGTCGTCGTCTGGGACACGCTGCTCGCGGAGGCGGACGCGGCGGAGCTGAAGCTCATCGTCGCGCACGAGCTCGGGCACCGCCGCGACCGGCACGTGCTCAAGGGGACGCTGCTCGGCATGGGCGGCGCGGTCGCGTTCGTCGTGCTCCTCTGGGCCGTCCTCGGGACGCCGCACCCCGGCGACTTCCCGATCGCTGCGCTTCTCGTCACCGGCGTCGAGGTCGTCGCGCTGCCGATGCTCGCAGCGGTCTCACGCCGATGGGAGCGCGCCGCCGACCGGGCCTCGCTCGACCTGACGAACGACCGCGACGCATTCGTCCGCGCACACGTCTCCCTCGCGCGGAAGAATCTCAGCGACCTCGACCCGCCGCGGCTCGCGTACCTGATGTTCTTCACGCACCCGACAGCACCCGAGAGGATCGCGCTTGCACGCACATGAGCATTCCGGCGACCGGCGACGACTCGCGATCGCGCTCGCTCTCATCCTCGCGCTCATGGGCGGCGAGATCGCCGCCGGACTCGTCGCCGGCTCGCTCGCGCTCCTCGCCGACGCCGGGCACATGCTCACCGACGCGGCCGCGCTGGGCGCGGCGCTCGCCGCCGCTGCACTCGCTGCGCGGCCGGCGCGCGGCGTGTGGACCTTCGGCTTCGGGCGCGCCGAGATCCTCGCGGCGCAGGGCAACGGCGTCGCCCTCCTCGTCGTCGCGCTGCTGGTCGTCTACTCCGCGATCCGACGGCTCGTGTCGCCGCCGCACGTGCACGGCGGCATCGTCCTCGCGCTCGCGCTCGCCGGTGTCGCCGTCAACCTCGCGGCGACGCTCGTGCTCGGCGGCGCCGACCGCTCGAGCCTCAACGTGCGCGGCGCCTTTCTCCACGTCGCCACCGACCTGGCCGCCTTCGCCGGCACGGCGGTCGCCGGTGCGCTCGTGCTCGCGACGGGATGGAGCCGCTTCGACCCGATCGCGGCCCTGCTCGTCGCGGCGCTGATGCTGGGCGCAAGCTGGTCGCTGCTACGAGACTCGGGACGCATCTTCCTCGAGGCGGCCCCTCCCGAGATGGACCCGGACGTGCTCGCACAGACCCTCGCCGCCGACCCGGACGTCGTCGAGGTGCACGACCTGCACGTGTGGACCGTGACCAGCGGCTTCCCGGCGCTCGCCGCGCACGTCCTCGTCTCGCCCGATTCCGACTGCCACGCCGCGCGGCGCCGCCTCGAGCAGCTTCTCCACCGGCGGTTCGGCCTCCGCCATACGACCCTGCAGGTCGACCACGTGGCGAAACGGTCCCAGGCCGTTAGCATCGACCGGCGTGGAGCTGAAGGGTAAGACCGCGATCGTCACGGGCGCCTCGTCCGGCTTCGGCCGGGCGACCGCGCGGATGCTGGCCGAGGCCGGCGTCCGCGTCGCCGGCGGCGCCCGCAGGGTGGAGCGGCTCGAGACGGAGATCGCGCTCGAGCTGGACGTGCGCGACGTCGAGAGCTGCGAACGCTTCGTCGACGCCGCGGTGAACGAGCTCGGCGGCATCGACGTCCTCGTCAACAACGCCGGTCTCGCGCTCGGCCGCGCCCCGTTCGACGAATCGAGCGAGGAAGACGAGCGCACCGTCTTCGAGACGAACGTGAACGGGCTCGTGCGGATGACGCGTCTCTGCCTTCCGCACATCCGCGACGGCGGCCACATCGTCAACCTCGGCTCGATCGCGGGCCGCCAGGCGTACGAGGGCGCTGCGAGCTACGTCGCGTCGAAGTTCGCCGTGCGCGGCTTCACGTATGCGCTGCGCGAAGACCTGCTCGGACGGCCGATCCGGCTGACGACCGTCGACCCCGGGCTCGCGGAGACGGAGTTCTCCGTCGTCCGCTTCAAGGGCGACCGCGAGAAGGCGGACTCCGTGTACAAGGGCGTCGAGCCGCTCGTGGCCGACGACATCGCCGAGTGCATCATGTTCGCGCTCACGCGGCCGTTCCACGTCAACGTCGACGAGATCGTGATCAAGGCGCAGGCGCAGTCGTCGGGCGGCCGCATCATCCGCACCTGATGCGCGTCGTCGTAACCACGCGGATCCTGCCGGTCCGCTGGGATTCGACTGGGGCGCCGCAGCCGGAGGGCGGCCCGCTCTGGCTCGTCAAGACGGAGCCGGTACGGCAGCCGGCTCCGGAGCCTGCTCGCCGCTGAAGTCGCGCACGGCCGGCACGCGGTAGACGACCGTCGTGCTCGCGACGAGCCAGGCGGCGCCGAAGAGCAGGTATCCACGCATGCCGACGACGGATGCGATCGGGCCTGCGAGCGCGTAGCCGGCGGGGAGGAACACCATCGCGGACATCCAGCCGTATGCGCCGACGCGTGCGAGCTTGTCGGGCGCGATCGTCCGCTGCATCGAGGTGTCCCACACGACGGATCCGCACGCGAAGCCGAAGCCCGCGAGCCCCGCCGCCGGGGCGAGCGCGATCACGGGCGCGTGGAATGCGAGCAGCACGCTCTGAAGGGCCGTCGGCATGAAGATGTAGCCGATCGCGACGAGCGGCCTGTGGAAATGCACGCGCAGGCCTGCGAGGCTGCCGAGCAGAGCGCCGATGCCTTCGCCCGTGACGACCGCGGCCCACGTGCCCGCGCCTCCCATCGAGTGCTTCGCGATGTACGGCCCGAGCACGAAGAACGGCGCGTAGGTGATGACGAAGTAGAGGGAGATCCACAGCGTCAACACCCAGATCCAGGTGTGCTCGATGAACGCCGACCAGCCGTCGCGCAGCTCGCGCAGCACGCCGGCGGTCGCGCGCGCGACCGATTCCACCCGGACGAGCGAGAGGAGGAGCGCGCTCGCCGCATAGGTGCCCCCGTCGAACAGGAGCGCCGTTCCCGGCCCGACGGTGGCGACGATCGTCCCTCCCGTCGCCGCGCCGAGCGGGAACGCGGCGTAGCGTGCAATGGCGAGAAGGCTGTTCGCCCGCTGGAGCGAGTCCGTCGGGACGATCTCGCGTACGAGCCCGTAGAAGGCCGGGTTGTAGAGCGCGACGGAAGCGCCTCCCAACCCCTGCAGCGCGATCAGCTCCCATACATGCGCGTGCCCCGTGACGAGGAGCACACCCATCGCCGCGCGGACGGCGGTGCTGGCGACGTCGCCGGAGATCATGACGAGCCGGCGTGGGAACCGGTCGCCGAGCACGCCGCCGAACGCGAGCATCGACACCTGCGCGAGCGTCCACGCTGCGAACGAGAGGCCGACCTGTGTCGCAGACCCGCCCAGGTCGAGAATGGCGAACGCGACGGCGATGGGCGCGAGGTACGTGCCGAAATACGAGATCGCGCGGCCGGCGAACAGGAGCCAGAAGTTCCTGCTCATCGCCTCTGCTTCTCCGCCCAGCGCGACAGGCCGCGATACGACTGCCACAGCGGCATCGCCCCGTCGTAGTCGCCGGTCGGCTCGCCGGCGTTCGCGAGCTCCGCGCGCCCGTACTCGACGAACTCCTCCTCGGTCGCGCCGCCGAGGACGAACTCCGCCCAGTCGTACAGCTCGAGGCGCAGGTCGGCGAGATGGCGCTGCGGGTCGTCGGCGACGCCGAAGTGGATGAGCGCGAGCCGCTCGGGCTCGCGCCGCTCGATCTCGTCGAGCGTCGCCTGCCACGTCTCGAGGTCGAACTCCGGCGGCGGCGTCGGCGGCATGACATAGCGGCCGGGCTGGATGCGGACGCCGACGGCGTCGCCCGCGTACAGCGTCCCGTCGGCGTCGAGGTAGCAGACGTGGTGAGACGCGTGCCCCGGAGTGGGGAAGCAGTCGAGGCCGAGCACGTGCTCGCCGACGACGTGCACGTTCCCGTCCGGCACGGGTGCGAGCTCGCCCCAGAGCGTGTCGAACGTCTCCCCGTACAGGCGTCGTGCACTCGCCTCGAGCCGCGACGGGTCGACGAGGTGCGGCGCGCCGATCCCGGACACGTGCACCTGCAGCGCCGGATGCTCGCGCACGAGCACGCCTGCCGCGCCCGCGTGGTCGAGGTGGATGTGGCTCAGCAGCAGGTGGCGGATGTCGGCGAGGCGGAGCCCGTTCGCCTCGAGCCCGCGCTTCAGCGCGTCCACGGTCGTCGCCGGGCCGCAGTCGAAGAGCGCGGGACCGTCGTCGGTGTCGACGAGGTAGCAGCCGATCGAGTGCGCCCGGCCGAGGTGGAAGAGGTCTATCGGCTCCGGCACGCGGTACATCTTCCTCGATGCCCCTGCTGTACGACGGCGAATGCGGCTTCTGCACCGCGGGAATCGGCTGGCTCCGCCGCCGCTTCGACCCCGAGGCCGAGAGTGTCCCGGCGGAGAATCTCGACGCGGTCCAGTGGGTGGACGGCGGCGTCCACGCCTCGGGGGCGGACGCGGTCGCGGCTTGGCTCCGGACGTCGCGCCGCCTGCGGCCGATCGTCCGGCTCATCCCACTCGGGCTCCCTCTCGGACGCCTCCTCTATCCGGTCCTCGCCCGTAACCGCGGCGCGCTCGGCACAATGGTTCGCCGATGGCGCTCCGCGGCGGCCTTGATCTCGGCGGCACGAAGATCGACGCGATCGTCGTCGACGACGCGAACGCGATCGTCGGGCGGGCGCGGCGGCTGACACCCACGGAAGGCGGCCCTCCGGCGGTCGTGCACGAGCTGGAGGAGGCGATGCGCGAGGCGGCATCCTCCGCCGGCGTCGAGCCGTCGTCGCTGGCGGGCGCCGGCGTAGGCGCGCCCGGCGAGGTCGACCAGGCAGCGGGGACGCTCGCGCGCGCGGGCAACCTGCCCGGCTGGGACGGGGTGCACCCGGTCGTCGCCGACCTGTCGCGGGCGCTCGGCGTTCCCGTGCGCATCGGCAACGACGTTCGGGTCGCCGTCGAGGCGGAGCGCGTGCTCGGCGCCGGACGGTCGTATCGCTCCTTCCTCGGCGTCTGGTGGGGGACGGGCGTCGGCGGCGCCGTCGTCCTCGACAGGAAGCTGTGGCTCGGCCGCGGATCCGCGGGCGAGCTGGGCCACGTCGTCGTGAAGCTCGACGGCCGCCGGTGCCCGTGCGGGCGCCGCGGCTGCCTCGAGGCCTACGCGGGACGCGGCGCGATGGAGCGGACGGCGCGCAAGGCCGAGGAGGCTGGGACGAAGACGAAGCTCTTCTCGATCATGAAGAAGCGCGGACGCCTCAGGCTCACGAGCGGCGTATGGGAGGCCGCGCTCGACGACGGCGACAAGCTTGCGCGGCAGCTTATCGACGAGGCGGTGGAGGCGCTCGGCGCCGGCGTCGGGTCCGTGCAGAACCTCCTCGACGTCGAGGCGGTCGTCGTCGGCGGCGGGCTGGGGACACGGCTCGGCCAGCCGTACGTCGAGCGCATCGCGGCGGCGGCGCAGCCGCACCTCTTCGTCGACGACCGGCCGCCGGCGTTCGTCCTCACCGAGCTCGGCGACGACGGGGGCGCGCTCGGCGCGGCGCTCCTTTTCTCAGGCTGATCGGCGCTTCCGCGCGTCGGAGAGGATCGAATCCGCCTCGGAGCGGTTCCCCCAGCCGCGGGTCTCCGTTTTCTTCTGCGGCTCGAGGTCCTTGTACCGCTGGAAGAAGTGCTCGATCTCGTCACGCAGCTCCGCGTTCACGTCGTGCACGTCGCCCACGCGCTGGAACATCGGATCGCCGAGCGGCACGCAGAGGAGCTTCTCGTCCGGCCCCTTCTCGTCGCTCATGTGGAACACCCCGATCGGGCGCACGCGGATGCGGCAGCCGGGGAAGGTCGGCTCCGCGACGAGGACGAGCGCGTCGAGCGGGTCGCCGTCCTCGGCGAGCGTCCCTTCGACGAAGCCGTAGTCGGCCGGGTACGTCATCGACGTGAAGAGGCGACGGTCGAGGACGATGCCGTCGAGCTCTTCGTCCCACTCGTACTTGTTGCGAGACCCGGCCGGGATCTCGACGAAGACGACCGCCTGCTCGTCAGGCATGAACGGCCGCGCGCGTCAACGCACGTTCGAGGTCGGCGAGGAGGTCTTCGACCGACTCGATCCCGACCGAGAGGCGGATGAGGTTCGGCGGCGACGCGAACGGCGCACTCGCCGTCGCCGCGTGCGTCATCCGCGCCGGCACCTCGATCAGGCTCTCGACGCCGCCGAGTGACTCGGCGAGCTTGAACAGCTTCGTGCGGGCGGCAATCTCGGCCGCCGCCTCCGGAGACTCGGCGAGGAACGAGACCATGCCGCCGAAGTCGCTCATCTGGCGTGCCGCGATCGAGTGGCCGGGATGCGTCGGCAGGCCCGGGTAGAAGACCTGCTCGCCGCGGCGCTGCAACCAGACCGCGATCGCGATCGCGTTCTCGCAGTGCCGCTGCATCCGCAGCGCGAGCGTCTTCACGCCGCGCAGCACGAGCCAGCAGTCGAACGGTCCCGGCACGGCGCCGAGCGACTTCTGCAGGAAGTAAAGCCGTTCCGCGATCGTGTGGTCGTTCGTCGCCGCGAAGCCGCCGATGACATCGGAGTGGCCTCCGAGGTACTTCGTCGTCGAGTGGACGACGACGTCGGCGCCGAGCTCGAGCGGACGCTGGAGGTACGGCGTCGCAAACGTATTGTCGACGACGAGAAGCGCGCCGGCAGCGTGGGCGGCGTCGGCGGCGGCGCGGATGTCGACGACGTTCAGCATCGGGTTCGACGGCGTCTCGATCCACACCATGCGCGTGTCCTCGTCGAGGTGTGCGCCGAGGTTCGCGAACTCCGCGGCCGGCAGGTAGTCGAAGCGGTAGCCCTTCGGCTCGTACACCTGCGACGTCATCCGGTACACGCCGCCGTAGACGTCGGCGATGAGGACGACGCGCTGCCCCGGATCGACGAGATGCATGAGCGTTGTCACGGCGCCGAGGCCGGACGAGAACGCGACGCCGTGCTCCGCCGACTCGAGCGACGCGAGGCATTGCTGCAGCGCCGTCCGCGTCGGGTTGTTGACGCGCGAGTAGTCGTAGCCCTTGTGCTCTCCGACCGCCTCCTGGACGTACGTCGACGTCTGGTAGATCGGCGTGATGACGGCGCCGGTGGCGGGATCCGGCTCCTGCCCCTCGTGGATGGCGCGGGTCTCGAAGTCCATCACGACGATGCTAACCAGCGGGAGAGCGTGCGAAGGGGCTTCTCCAGCGAGACCGGCTTGGCTCCCGGCTCCCACCAGGTGCCGTGCACCGTGAGCTCCTTGGTCTTCCGGTTCCACGCCGGCTCGATGCGGCCGACGATCCGGTCGCCGCGGAGGATGGGGAGGACGTAGTAGCCGTACTCGCGCTTCGCTTTCGGCACGTACATCTCGAGCCGGTAGCGGAAGCCCCAGAGCGCCTCCGTGCGCGCGCGGTCGTGGATGAGGCGGTCGAAGGGCGACAGGAACGTCGTGCGCGCGGCCGGCACCGGATCGGCGCTCGCGTCCGGATGGACGAGGAGCTTCCCGCGGTCGAGCTTGACCCCGAGCGCGCGCCAGCGCTTCTCGGCGATGATCCGCTCCGCCTCCCGCCACGGGATCGTCTCCGTCTCGGGGTACCAGCGCTCGGCGAGGTCCCACAGGCGCTGGCCCTGCCGCCGTCCGACGACGGCGACCTGGCCGGTGCCCGCGAGCACTTCCAGCATGAGCCCCATCTGCCGCGCGCCCCACCAGTCGTGCCGGTCCTTGCCGATGCGGCTCTGGTGCGTCTCGATCTCGCGCGAGAGGAGCGGGCCGCGCTCCTCGAGCTCGCGCAGGACGTAGCGCCTGAAGGACTGGTTCTCCCGCAGGAACTGCCTGCCGGCCGGCTTCGGCCGGCGCATGCGCGCGCGGAGGACGGGCATGTCCTCGATTGGATAGACGAATGCGCGGAACTCGACGAGCTTCCGCTCCTCCCAGAGCAGCCGGTCGAGCTCGGCTCGGTCGTAGGCGCCGAGCCGGCTCCAGAGCACGAGGTGCTGCGGCGGCGCGACGGTGGAGATCGGGTCCAGCTGCAGGAAGCCGAGGCGGCGCACAGTCTCGAGCACGCCCGCCGCCGAGCCGTCGAGCAGCTGCGAGCGCACCGCGATGCGGCGTGCATCTGCGAGGCTGACCTCCGTGGAGTTCACCGCCTTCGTTCTACAGGAGCTGCCGCCGGCTCCGGCGCGGGTGATCGAGATCGGCTGCGGCGATCGCGGCGGCGTCGTGCACGAGCTCGTCGATGCCGGCTACGACGCGATCGGCGTCGATCCGCGCGCGCCTTCCGGTGAACGCTTCCTTCAGGTCGACTTCCGCGAGGTCGGCGGATCGTTCGACGCCGCCGTCGCGGGCCGCGTCGTCCACCATCTCGATCCGCTCGGCCCCGCACTCGACCATCTCGCGTCGCTCGCGCCGGTGGCGATCGTCGACGAGTTCGCATGGGATCTCATCGATCCGGAGCTGGAGGCGTGGTACGAAACCGAGCGCGCGCGGCGGCCGGATGCGATCGGGCCGCCCTCGCTCGACGAGTGGCGCTGGCGCCACCCCGGGTTGCATCCGCACGACGCCGTCCTCGACCGGCTGCGAGCGCGCTGGGACGAGCGCACGCTCGATTGGGTGCCGTACTTCCACCGCTGGCTCGGCGACGTGGAGTCGCCGGACCGGATCGGCTACATGTGGGCCGGCTCGAGGACCGAGACGACGCGCTCCTCGGCGCCGTCGCGGTAGCTCGGGCCGAGCTTCTCCTCGAGGATCTTCGCCAGCTCGCCGGTCTCGGCCAGCTCCTGCGCGATGTCGGCGCCGCCGATCAGCTCGCCGTGCACGAACACCTGCGGGATCGTCGGCCAGCCGGAGATGGCCGAGAGCTCCTGGCGGATCGCCGGATCGGGGAGGATGTCGACGGCGGTGACGGGGGCGCCCGCCTCGCGCAGCGCGCGGAGCGCGCGGTCGGAGTTGCCGCACATGACGAATTGCGGCGTCCCCTTCATGAACAGCGCGACCGGCTCCCGCTCGATCACGTCCTTGATGCGATCCGAAAGCTCGCTCAATGCTGTGCCTCCCTCGTCTTGATCCGAAGCTCGTGAATGGTGCCGTCGCGCAGCGGCTCGGAGAGCGCCTCGTTCACGAGGCGGTGCTGCTCCAGCAGCGGCAGCCCGGCGAAGCGGCTGCTCGCGACCGTCACCTGGAAGTGGTCGCCGCCGCCGGTGCGGTCCTCGACGCTGAGCTCCGCCGCCTCCGGAAAGGCGGAGCGGAGCAGGGTCTCGAGCTGCTCGGCGGCCACGCGTCCATGGTACGCGGGGATGCGTACCCTGTGGCGCGATGGAGCTCGGGTTGTTTCCGCTCGGAATCGTCCTCCTTCCGACCGAGCGTGTGCCGCTGCACATCTTCGAGCCGCGGTATCGCGAGCTGATCGGCGAGTGCATCGAGAACGAGTCGGAGTTCGGGCTCGTGTTCGCGGACGAGAACGGCGTGCGCGAGCTCGGGACGCGGGCGCGCGTCGACGAGGTGCTCGAGCGGTTCGACGACGGGCGGATGAGCATCGTCGTCGAGGGCGGCGACCGCTTTCGTGTGGAGAAGCTGACGCGCGGCCGGTCGTTCATGACGGCGGAGGTGGAGCCGGTGGACGACGACGGCGTCGAGCCGGCGTCGGATTCGGTCGCGCGGGCGGCGGCGGCGTTCCGCGCGCTCGCGGCGGCGGCGGAGGCCGACGCGGGCGACGTGGACGAGGACGCGGTGCAGCTCTCGTTCCGGCTCGCGGCGCAGGTCGAGCTCGCGCCGGAGGCGAAGCAGGAGCTGCTGGAGCTCCTGTCGGAGCAGCGGCGTCTGGAGATGGTGGCGGAGCTCCTGGACGGGGTGCGCCGCGTGCTCATCGCCACCCGCGAGCTCGGCGAGCGCGCCAAGAAGAACGGATCCCGGCTCCAGGGGACCTGACTGGGGACACTCCCCGTCACGAGATCGTGACACGGAGCCACGCCGCGCGCCGCGCCGCGTTCGCTCAGCTCCGTGCCCCGAAACCGTCGCGACTTTCCGGCGTTTTCGTATGGGGGAGTGTCCCCGGACGTGTCTGTACGGGGGAGTGTCCCCGGACGTGTCTGTACGGGGGATGTCCCCGGACGTGTTCCGGACGGGACTAGTCAGCGGCGGTGGGCGAGGAAGTCCAGCAGGTCCGATCGCGTGAGCACGCCGACCGGGCGGCCGTCGCGGGCGACGACGACGGCGTTCATGCCTCCCTGCAGCGTCCCGAAGATCTCGTCCATCGTCGCCGACGCGTCGATCGCCGCGAGCGGCGGCTGCATCGCAGCCGCGACGTCGTCGTGCAGAACGTCCGGATTCACGAACACGCGCTCGAGCAGCGCCCGATCCTGCAGCGAGCCGATCACGTCGGCGAGCGACTCGCACTCGCCGTCGCGGACGACGGGCAGCTGCGAGATGCCGTACCGCTGCATGGTGTCGATCCCCTCGCCGACCTTCTGATGAGCCGAGATGGTGATGAGATCCGGGATCTGCCCGCCGTGCTTCGCGAGCAGCACCTCCTCGACCCTCGGCAGCGGCGCCTGCCGCTCGAGGAACCCGTGCTCGAGCATCCAGTTGTCGTCGTAGAACTTCGACAGATAGTTGCGCCCCGAATCGGGGACAAGCATGAGCACCTGCTTGCCCGGCCCGAGCCGCCGCGCGATCTGATCTGCGGCAAAGAGCGTCGTCCCCGCGCTCCCGCCGGCGAGGATTCCCTCCTCGCGCGCCAGCCGCCGCGCCCAGCGGAACGACTCCCGGTCGCTGACCCGGATCCACTCGTCGACGGCGTCCGGATCCATCGTCTCCGGCCACGTGTCCTTGCCGATCCCCTCGACGAAATACGGATGGACGTCCTTCTCGCTCTTCGCCGTGTACACCGATCCCTCCGGATCGGCGCCGACGATGAGCACCTCCGGCTTGCGCTCCTTGAAGAAACGCCCCACGCCGCTGATCGTCCCGCCCGTGCCGACGGAGACGACGATCGCGTCGACCTCGCCGCCCGTCTGCTCCCAGATCTCCGGTCCGGTGACGCGATAGTGCGCATCCGGGTTGTTCATGTTCGAGTACTGGTCGGGCTTGAAGCCGCCGGGAATCTCCTCCGCGAGCCGGTCCGACACCGAGTAGTAGCTCTCCGGAGAGTCGTGTTCGACCGCCGTCGGCGTGATGACGACCTCTGCTCCGTACGCGCGTAGCAGCGCGATCTTCTCCTGGCTCATCTTGTCGGGCATGACGAAGATGCAGCGGTACCCCTTGATCGCTGCGGCGATCGCGAGCCCGACGCCGGTATTGCCGGAGGTCGGCTCGACGATGGTGCCGCCGGGGCGCAGCTTCCCCTCGCGCTCGGCCGCCTCGATCATCGGCAGCCCGATGCGATCCTTCACGGACCCGCCGGGGTTCAGGTACTCGAGCTTCGCGAGGATCTGCGCGCCGCCCCGCGGCGAGAGCTTGTCCAAGCGGACGATCGCCGTCCCACCGACGAGGTCGAGGATGCTTGGATACTCCTGAGCCACGGGGGAAAGGTTATTCCAGCCAATGCAGATCACCGTCATAGGCAGGGGGAACGTCGGCGGCGGGCTGGCCGAGCGCTGGCGCAAGGCCGGGCACGACGTGCAGGAGCTGGGGCGAGACGGTGGGGACGCGTCGGCCGCCGACGCGATCCTCGTCGCGGTGCCCTCTGGGGAGATCGCCGACGCGCTCGCCAAGGTGAGGGGGATCGAGGGGAAGATCACGATCGACGCGACGAACGCGTTTCGCGGCCGCAACGAGGAATTCGAGTCGCTTGCGCACGAGGTGAAGTCGATCGTCGGCGGACCGACCGCGAAGAGCTTCAGCCTCAACTTCGCCGCGGTGTACGACGAGATCGACGCGCAGCGCGTCCGTCCGAGCAACGTGTACTGCGCCGACGACGACGCGCGCGCCGCCACCGAGCAGCTCATCCGCGACGCAGGCTACGACCCGGTCTCGATCGGCGGCCTCGACAAGGCGCGCATGCTCGAGGACGCGCTCGGCCTGCTGTTCGCCGCCAACCAGGCAGGGCTCGGTGCGTTCTTCTACCGCTTCGCGCGGCCCGGCGACCTCTAGCCGAACGCCTCGACCGGCTCCTCCTCGCCCACGACCTCGGCGTCGCGGACGAACCCGAGCGCGACGACGACGGCGGCGGCCGAGATGCCGGCGACGACCCAGAACGCGAGCGCGTAGCCGCTCGTCAACGCCGCGGCCGGCGAGCTACCGCCGCGCAGGAGGTGCGTCGCGTGCGACACGGCGACGCTCGTCGCGACGGCGACGCCGATCGCGCCTCCGACCTGCTGGGACGTGTTGAGCAGCCCTGACGCGAGCCCGGCGTCGCGCGGGCCGACCCCCGCCAGCGCAGCGACCGAGACGGGGATGAAGCTGAGCGCCAGCCCGAACCCGACGAGGAGATACCCAGGCAGCAGATCGTGGACGTATGTCCCGTGCACCCGGATCTGCGCGTACCAGACGAGCCCGGCGGTGCTGAGTGCGAGGCCGAGCGCCATGACGATGCGAGGGCCGACCTTCGTCGTCAACCATTGCGCGAGGCCTGCGACGACGACCGTCGTGCCTGCGGTGGCGAGGAACGTGATGCCCGTCTTCAGCGCCGAGTAGTGGAGGACGTTCTGCACGTACAGCGTCAAGAGAAAGAAGTTCGCGAAGACGGATGCTCCGAGCAGGACGCCGACGGCGTTCGCCGCGGCGAGCGTGCGGATGCGGAAGATCGACAGCGGCATGAGCGGCCCGTCGACACGCGACTCCCAGACGAGGAAGAACGCGACGAGAACCGCCGACGCGATCAGCAGCCCGATCGTCAGCCCGTCGCCCCAGCCGTCGACCGGCGCCTTCGAGATCGCGTACACGAGCAGGGCTAGCCCGGCGGTGACGGAGCCGGCCCCCACGACGTCGAACCCGTGGCGCTCGCCGGGCGCGCGGCTCTCACGCACGACGCGCGGCGCGACCACGAGGACGAGCGCGCCGACGGGCACGTTGACGAAGAAGATCCACTCCCAGCCCGCGTACTTCGTCAGCAGGCCGCCGAAGAGGACGCCGGCGGCGGCGCCGCTGCCTCCCATCGCGCCCCAGATGCCGAGCGCCTTGTTCCGCTCGGCACCTTCCTCGAAGGCGGTCGTGATGATCGAGAGCGTCGACGGCGAGACGATGGCGGCGCCGAGCCCCTGCACCGCCCGCGCCGTCACGAGCATCGTGGTCGAGGTCGCGAGCCCGCAGACGAGGGACGCTGCCGAGAACACGACGACGCCGACGAGGAACATCCGTTTGCGCCCGAGGATGTCGGCAGTGCGGCCGCCGAGGAGGAGGAAGCCGCCGAAGGTGATCGCGTATGCGGTGATCACCCACTGGAGCCCCGTCGCCGAGAAGTGCAGGCTGCGCGCGATCGACGGCAGCGCGACGTTCACGATCGAGACGTCGAGGACGGTCATGAAGAACGCGACGCAGACGACTGCCAGCGCCTGCCACCTGCGCGGATCCGGCTCCACCACTAGGGCTTATAGCAAGGGGAGCTTCTCGTCGGGCGCGGTGCGCAGCACCTGCTCGATGTACGACTCCGTCGCTCGCTTCAGGCCGACGTCGCGGCCCGCGTGCTCGGACAGGAACCATCGGTGCTCGAGGATCTCGTGAAAGATCTCCGCCGCCGCGCGCTTCGCGAGGAGCTCGCGTGGGATCGACGCGATGGTCGGCTCGAAGACCTCGCTCAGCCAGCTCCCGGCGGCTGCCGTGTCGGACACCGGGCCGTTCCGTGTGCGCTCGAGGTACGCCTTGTAGCGCGTCAGGTCGTTGAGGAGCCGGCGCGCCTGGTTCTCCTGCGCGTCGAGGCCGGTGAGACGGAGCAGCCGCCTGCGGTGATGGCCCGGCTCCACCACCTTCGAGTGCAGCCGCAGGCGCACGTCGCTGCCGTCGCGCTCGAGCTCCACCTCCTCGACGTCGAAACCGAGCTCGTTCAGCCGGCGCAGACGCTCCTCGAGCTGCTGCCCCTGTCCGACGTCGAAGACCTGCTCCTCGGTCAGCTCGGCCCAGAGTTGCCCGTACCGCTCGCGCACGTCCACCGCGAACTCCCACGGGTCGGAGACGACGTCGCGCCCGATCTCGGCGCTGAGGTCGTACAGCTCGCCGGCGAGGTTCTCCTCCGCGATGTCGATGTCGTGGCTGCGCTGGCCCTCGGTGAGCCTGTCGTGCCGCTCGCCCGTCTCCGCGTCGACGAGGTACGCGGCAAGCGCCCCCGCGTCGCGGCGGAAGAGCGCGTTCGAGAGAGAGCAGTCGCCCCAGAAGAAGCCGGCGAGGTGCAGCCGGACGAGCAGCTCCGCGAGGGCGGCGCGAATCGTCGGCTCGGGCGCCGGCAGCATGCGGCGGCCGAGGATCAGGCGATACGGAAGCGCGAACTCGAGCACGCGCGTGATCACGACCGATTCGAGCTCGGCGCGGTCGGCGACGATGCCGATCGACTCGACCGCGGGAACGCTTCGCTCGCCGAGCTCGAGCAGCAGCCGGTATTCGCGCTCCGCGATCCGGGGCGGCAGCTCCTTCAGCGCGTAATAGGAGCCGTTCAGCTCGACGAAGCGCACGACGTGGCGTCCGATCCCGCGTGCGACGTCGACGACGATCTCGTCGGGCCACTCTGCGAGCGGCAGGCCCCACGGCAGTCCGAGGAGCGCCCGTTGGTCGGCCCGCGCGACGAGGCGGAAGTGGCTCGTGGAGGAACTAATGGCGGAAATGGCGGCGACCCGTGAACACCATCGTCGCACCGGCATCGGCGACGGCGGCGATCACGAGGTCGTCCCGCTTCGAGCCGCCCGGCTGGACGATGGCGCGGACCCCCCGCGACAAGGCGAGCTCCGGTCCGTCGGGGAAGGGGAAGAAGGCGTCGGAGGCGAGCGCGGAGCCGACCGGGTCGTGGCCGTGCTCGACGGCCTTGTCGAGCGCGATGCGCACCGCGTCGACACGGCTCATCTGGCCGGCGCCGACACCGATCGTGGCGAGGTCCTTGACGACGACGATCGCGTTCGACAGCACGTGCTTGCACACGCGCCACCCGAAGACGAGATCCCCCCACTGCCGCTCGTCGGGCGACCCGGCCACGACCTCCCAGCCGTCGCGGTCCTCGATCTCCGCGTCCGCGTCCTGGACGAGGAGGCCGCCGAGCACGCGCTTGAGCCCGCGCTGCTGCGCTGCCGGCCGGCGCCGCTCGTGGTCGACGATGATGCGCGTCCCCTGCCGGCGGCGCAGCGCCTCGAGCGCGCCCTCTTCGTAGCCGGGCGCGAACAGCACCTCCACGAACTGCTCGGCGAGCTTCTCGCCGAGCGCCGCGTCGACGTCGCGGTTGAGCACGACGATTCCTCCGTAGGCGGACACGGGGTCGGATGCGAGCGCCTTGTCGTACGCCTCTTCGATGGTCGCGCCCACCGCGACCCCACAAGGGTTCGCGTGCTTGACGATGACGCACGCCGGCAGCGTGAACTCGCGGCACACGAGCCGTGCCGCCGACAGGTCGTTGAGATTGTTGAACGACAGCGCCTTGCCGTGCAGCTGCTCGACGCGGGAAAGGAGATGCGAGCGCGCGCCGCGCTCGGTGTAGTAGGCGGCGCGCTGGTGCGGGTTCTCGCCGTACGAGAGATCGAGCACCTTGTCGAATGCGAGCGCGAGCGTCTCGGGAAACGCTTCTCGGTCGGCGAACCACATCGCGATTGCGGACTCGTATGCCGCCGTGGCTGCGAAGGCCTCCGCCGCGAGCTCGCGGCGCGTGTCGATGCTGATCTCGCCGTGCCGCTGGAGCTCGTCGAGGACGAAGCCGTAGCGGTCGGGCCGGCACACGGGGATGACGTGCGCGAAGTTCTTCGCCGCGCCGCGCAGCATCGACGGACCGCCGATGTCGATCATCTCGACCGCCTCCGCCTCGGTCACGCCCTGGCGCGCGGCGACGTCCTCGAACGGATAGAGGTTGACGCACACGAGGTCGAACGGCTCGATGCCGTGCTCCTCGAGCGTGAGGACGTCGTCGGCGTTGTCGCGGCGGGCGAGGATGCCGGCGTGGATGCGCGGGTGGAGGGTCTTCACGCGGCCGCCGAGCATCTCCGGCGACTCCGTCAGCGCGTCGACGTGCTCGACGTGGACTCCGATGTCCTCGAGGTATGCCGCCGTCCCGCCGCTCGCGACGAGCGACCAGCCGAGGCGTTCGAGCCCGCGCGCGAACGCGTCGATGCCGGTCTTGTCGTACGTCGATATCAGCGCGCGCACAGCTCGCGCACCACCTTGGGCAGCAGCTCGTGCTCGACCGCCTTGATCCGCTCGTGCAGCGTCTCGATCGTGTCCTCTGCGAGGACGGGCACGCGCCCCTGTGCGAGGATCGGCCCGCTGTCGATGCCCGCGTCGACGAGATGGACCGTCGCGCCGGACTCGGTCACGCCGGCGGCGAGCTGCTCCGCGACCGCGTGCGCTCCGGGGAAGTCGGGCAGGAGCGAGGGATGGACGTTCACGATCGCGTCGGGGAAGCGGTCGAGAAACGCGGGCGTCAGGAGATGCATGTAGCCCGCGAGGACGACGAGCTCGACGTCGTGCTGCCGGAGCCAATCCGCCATCGCCGCGTCGCGGGCGGTGCGATCGGGATACTCGTCCAGCTCGAACGCCGCAGTCGGAACCTGCACGCGTGCGAGCGCGCGCGCGTCGCGGCGGTTGCTCGCCACTGCGACGATCGGGAGGCCCGCGTCGACGAGCGCCTGCAGGTTCGTGCCCTCGCCGGAGACGAGCACGCCGATCACGCGAGCTCTCCGATGACGAGCGCATCCGGCGGCGGCTCGGGCACCACCGCGCACATGCCGATGCCGAGGTTGAAGACGCGGCGCGCCTCGTTCTCGCCCACGCCGCGCGCGGCGATCCATTCGTACACCGGTGGGCGCTCCCACGCATCCCAGTCGATGTGCGCGTGCACGCCGTCCGGAAGGACGCGCGAGAGGTTGCCGAGGATGCCGCCGCCGGTGACGTGTGCGAGCGCCTTCACGTCTGCCTGCGCGCGCAGCGCGCGCACGTCGTGGACGTAGAGCCGGTGCGGCGCCAGAAAATCGCGGTCGAGCTCGCCGAGTGTGCGAACGAGCGAGAAGCCGTTCGTGTGCAGCCCGCTCGACGCGAAGCCGATGATCGCGTCGCCCGGTGCGCAGCGAGAGCCGTCGATCACGTCGTCGCGGGCGACGATGCCGACGCACGTCCCGGCGAAGTCCAGCTCCTCGCCGCGATAGACGCCCGGAAGCTCCGCCGTCTCGCCGCCGATGAGCGCGCAGCCGGCGGCGCGGCACACCTCCGCGGCGCCCTCGACGAGCTCGGCGACCTGGTCGAGCTCGATGCGCGCGGCGGCGACGTAGTCCAGGAGGAAGAGCGGCTCTGCGCCCGAGCAGAGCACGTCGTCGATGCAGTGCGCCGCGAGATCCATCCCGCCCCATCGCAGCGTCCCCGCGCGGCGATGGAGCATGAGCTTCGAGCCGACGCTGTCGGTCGAGGCGGCGAGGAAGCGGTCGGCGTCGAGCGGGAAGAGGCCGGCGAAGTGCCCGAAGCCCGAGGCGCCGGTCGACTCGACGGCGGCCCGCAGCCGTTCGACGACCGCGTCGGCGGTGGCGAGCGACACACCGGCGGCCTCGTACGTGCGGGCGTCCTCTGTCAAGGAGACGAGTCTAGGGGGCGCACTAGACGAACATCTCGGCTTCCAGCTCCGGCCGGCCCTGAGGACCGTCGGGCGTGAAGCGGACCAGCGTCTCCCCGACCTCGACGTCGGACCCGATTCGGACGCAGTCGAGCACGTGCGCGAGCGCCTGCGCCTTGCCCTCCGGGTCGTCCGACTTGAGATGGAGCTCGGAAAGGCGCAGCCGGTCGGACTGGCCGAGGAGCTCGTCGATCCAGTCTCGGGGCGGGTGCAGCTCGAGCCGGTACCCGGCGTTCGTCGACACGAAGGTGCGGCGGCCGCCGTGCTCCTGCACGCGCAGCGACGACTCCTCGGCGCGCCCGAGGGCTCGCTCGAACTCCTCCTCGTCCAGTGCGAGGCCGAGATGGTCGACGCGCGGGAGGGGCCATTGTCCGGGCTGCACGACGACGTTCACGGATCCGAGCTCGAGCTCGGAGAGGCGCAGCTTGAAGCCGATCGCGTCCAGCTCCATCCACGAGACGCCGGGCTCGTACGATTGCAGGTCTTCGCCGATGCGGCCGTGGCGCGCGACGAGGTCGAAGCCGAGCTTGCCGATGTAGCGGGCCTCGACCTCGCGGACGCGGCTCGTCACCAGGTGGTAGTGGAACAGGTGCACCGCCTTCGGATGGTACGAGGACTTCGGCGTCCAGCGGCGAAGTCGCTTCGGTTCGCATGCGTTCCGGGGGCGTCCATCACCTCGACCTCGTCGTCTCCTCGATCGAGCGCAGCCTGCCGTTCTATCGCGACCTGCTCGGCCCGCTCGGCTGGCACGTGATCAGCGAGGTCGAAGGCGAGCGCGGCGAGACGATCTGGTACCTGAGCGGGCGGGGGACGTCGATCGGCCTGCGCGCGGCCCAGTCCGGCGGCGCCGCCGCCGACCGGTATGCGGTCGGCATGCATCATCTCGCGATCGAGGTGTGGGCGCGCTCCGTCGTCGACGAGCGCGCCGACTGGTTGCGCGCGAGCGGTGCCGAGCTCGAGAGCGAGCCGCAGGAGTACGGATATCTGCCCGGCTACTACGCCGTCTTCTTCTACGACCCCGACGGCATCAAGCTCGAGATCCTCTACGTGCCGGATCTGGCCGCGTAGATCTCGTCACACTTTGGGACCGGTACCTGGTACCGGCCTTTCAGTATCCAAGCGGCCTGCGAGCGGCCGGTACCAGGTACCTATACGTAAGTGTCACGACTTATGCGCGGGTCGTGGCCTCGAAGCGGTGCTTCGCATACTCGGCCGGGACGTCGGTCGGATACCGGCGCGTGAGGCAGGCGCGGCAGAGATCCGACTCGGGGCGCCGCGTCGCCTCGACGAGACCGTCGTGCGACAGATATGCGAGCGAGGTGGCACCGATCTGCTCACGCACCTCCTCGACCGTCCTCCCGGCCGCGACCATCTCCTCCGGGTCGGCGAGGTCGATGCCGTAGAAGCACTGCCCGATGACCGGCGGCGACGAGACGCGCACGTGCACCTCCACCGCGCCCGCGTCGAACAGCATCTGCACGATCGCGCGCGTCGTGTTCCCGCGCACGATCGAGTCGTCCACGACGACGACGCGCTTGCCGGCGACCTCCGCCAGCGGGTTGAACTTCAGCCGCACACCGAGCCGCCGCAGCTCCTGGTCGGGCTGGATGAACGTGCGCGCGATGTAGCGGTTCTTGATCAGCCCCTCGCTGAACGGGATGCCGAGCGCGCGCGAGAAGCCGATCGCGGCGGGAGTCCCCGAGTCGGGGATGGGAAGGACGAGGTCGGCCTCCGCCGGCGCCTCGTGCGCGAGCCGCTCGCCCATGCGCACGCGCGCGCCGTGCACCTCGATGCCGGCCAGCCGCGTGTCGGGCCGCGCGAGGTAGAAGAACTCGAAGATGCAGAGGGCGCCGGCATCCGGCGGCTCGACCGCCTGCACGGCGCGCAGCCCGCCATCGTCGACGAGGACGACCTCGCCCCGCTCCACCTCACGGACGAACTCGGCACCGACGAGATCGAACGCGCACGTCTCGGACGCGACCACCCAGTCGCCATGAAGCCGTCCGAGCACGAGCGGACGGAACCCGTGCGGGTCGCGGAACGCGATCAACGTCCCCTGCGACAGAGCGACGACCGAGTACGCGCCCTGCAGCCGCTGCATCGCGCCCGCGATCGCATCGTCGAGCGGCGCGTCGGCATTCGCGATGAGCGCGGCGATCACCTCGCTGTCGGACGTTCCCCGCAGCACAGCTCCGTCCGTACGCAACTCGTCGCGCAGCCCGTCCGCGTTCACGAGGTTGCCGTTGTGGCCGAGCGCGACCGTCCGCGCGCGGCCGTGCTGGACGAGGGGCTGCGCGTTCGCCCATTGCGACGAGCCCGTCGTCGAGTAGCGCGTGTGCCCGATCGCCACCTGGCCCTGGAGCCCGTGGAGCTTCTGCTCGTCGAACACCTGCGTGACGAGGCCGAGGTCGCGCAGCGCGGTGAGCCGCCCGCCCTCCGAGACGGCGATGCCGGCCGACTCCTGACCGCGATGCTGGAGCGAGAACAGCCCGAAGTACGTGAGGCGCGCGACGTCGCGCTCGGGTGCGTACACACCGAAGACGCCGCACATCAGAGAACCTCGCCGATCTCGACGATGCCGCGCGACCCGAGCCGTTCGACGTCCTCGCGCGCGCACGCGAGGATCGCCGACCCGGCCGCCGGCTCGTCCGGCAGATCGACGTCCGCCTCGCGCCCGCTCCAGCTGGCCGCCTCCTCGACCGCTGCTGCGAGGCCGGCAGCGCCGACGTCGTGGCAAAGCGTCAGGATCGGCGCCGCCTTGTACAGGAAGCGCACGAGTGCGGCCTCGGCGGCGATGCTGTCTTCCGGCGCCGACGCGAGCAGCACGACGTCTCCCGATTGCCAGCGGGACGGGACGAGTCGGACGTCGTCGACGATCCCGACGCAGCCGACGACGGGTGTCGGAGGGATCGAGCGGCCGTCGGTGTCGTTGTAGAGCGAGACGTTGCCGGAGACGACGGGGATGCCGAGCGCCTCGGCCGCTTGGGCGATGCCCTCGATCGCCTGCGCGAGCTCGTAGCCGATCTCCGGCTTCTCGGGGTTGCCGAAATTGAGGCAGTCCGTGAGCCCGATCGGCTCGGCGCCCGTGCAGGCGACGTTGCGCGCTGCGCCGAGGACGGCCTGGATCCCGGCGCGATAGGCATCCGTCTCGCCGGGCCGCGGGCCCTGCAGCGAGACCGCGAGCCCGCGCAGCGACGGCCGCAGCCGCAGCACGGCCGCGTCGAGGCCCGGACGGCGGACGGTGCGCGAGCCGACGAGCTGGTCGTACTGCTCCACCACCTCGGCGACGGGAACGGGACGGGGAGCCCGTGACCTCGGCAGCACCCACGAGTCGGACTTCCGCTGCTCGACCTCGTACCGCGGGCACTCGTCCGTGAGCAGCCGAGCCGGGATCTCGCCGACGACCGCGCCGTCGTCGTACGCGCGCAGCAACCCGGTGTCAGACACCGCGCCGATGTCGGCGCATTCGAGCTCCCACTTCGCGAACAGCGCGCGCACGGCATCGAGCATCTGCGGGCGCACGATCGCGACCATCCGCTCCTGCGACTCGGAGATCATGATCTCCCAGGGCTCCATGCCCTCCTCGCGCAGCGGGACCCGGTCGAGGTGGACGTCGATGCCCGCCCCCTCGCCCGCCATCTCGCTCAGCGCGGATGCGAGCCCGGCCGCGCCGCAGTCCTGCAGCGACTCGACGAGCCCCGACTCGACGAGCTCGACGGAGACCTCGATCAGCTTCTTGCCCGTGAACGGGTCGCCGACCTGGACCGACGGCCGCTTGTCGGAGTCGTCCTCGCCGAGCTCCTGACTCGCGAGCACGGACGCGCCGCCGATGCCGTCACGGCCCGTGGTGGCGCCGAAGAGGACCACGACGTTGCCGGGGCCGCGCGCCCTCGCCGACTGCAGCCGGCGGGAGTCGAGCAGGCCGACGCACATCGCGTTCACGAGGCAGTTGCCGTGATACGCGTCGTCCCACACGGTCTGGCCGCCGACGTTCGGGACGCCGACGCAGTTGCCGTAGTGGCCGATGCCGGCGACGGCCCGGTCGAAGTCGTGGCCGGGCCCGCCGAACCACAGCCCGTCGAGAAGCGCGATCGGCCGCGCGCCCATCGCGACGATGTCGCGGAGGATGCCGCCGATGCCGGTCGCCGCCCCCTGGAACGGCTCGACCGCGGACGGGTGGTTGTGCGACTCGACCTTGAACGCGACGGCGAGGCCGTCGCCGACGTCGAGCACGCCGGCATTTTCGCCCGGTCCCTGCAGCACGCGGTCACCGGCCGACGGCAGCCGCCGGAGGAGCGGCGCCGAGTGCTTGTACCCGCAGTGCTCGGACCACAGGAGCGAGAAGACCGCGAGCTCGAAGTGGTTCGGATCGCGGCCGAGAAGCTCCCGGATTCGGTCGGCCTCCCAGTCGGTGAGACCGAGGGCGCGATGGAGCGGCTGTTCCGCTACCTGCGTCAGGTGATTCAGTCTAGCCCCTGATACAGATGAGCCCCGTGAGCAGCCGGTACGTCTTCCTCCTCGTCGTCCTCGGTGCGATCTGGGGGTCGTCGTACCTCTTCATCAAGATCGGCGTGCGGGACCTGTCGCCTGCGGCGCTGATCGAGCTGCGCCTCCTCTGCGCCGCCCCGATCCTCATCGCGTTCGCATGGCGGCGGTACGGCAGGGAGGCGCTGCTGCGCGCTTGGCGCCCGGGCATCGTGCTCGCCGTCCTGAACGCGGCCGTCCCGTTCACGCTGATCGCATGGGGTGAGAAATGGGTCGACTCCGGCACTGCGGCGGTCGCGAACTCGTCGGTGCCGATCTTCGTCGCGCTGCTCGCCGTCTTCTTCGTGCCGAGCGAGCGCTCGACCGGATGGCGCCTCGTCGGCGTCCTGCTCGGGCTCGTCGGCGTCTCGGTCCTCGCAGGAGTCCACCCGCAGGGCGGCTGGCACGGCACGATCGGCATCGCCGCGATCGTCGTCGCGTCCGTCTCGTACGCGGCGGCGAACCTCTACGCGGGACGCCGGATGAGCGCGGGCGGCCCGGTGCTCGCCGCGGTCTCGATGGGCGGCGCGTTCGTGCTGCTCCTGCCGCTCGCGCTCGCGACGCTTCCCGCCCACGCGCCCGGCTGGAAGTCGGTCGGCTCCGGCGCGGCTCTCGGCCTGCTCGGCACGGCGCTCGCGCAGATCCTCTCGTACCGGATGATCCGCCTGTACGGGTCGTCACGCTCCGTGCTGGTCGCGTACATGCTGCCGGCGTTCGCCCTCTTCTACGGCACGCTGTTCGGCGAGCCGCTCACGGTGGAGAAGCTCGCCGGCCTCGTGCTCATCAGCGGCGGCGTCGCTCTCGGCTCCGGAGCGCTTCGGGTAGCGTCGGGACGTGCCCGTCGAGCTGCGGCGCGCGAGCCCGTCTGACGCCGAGTTCCTCCTCGCCCTCGTCAGCGGGGACGAGACGCGTGACTTCCTCGGCCTCGCGGCGGAGACGATCGAGGAGGTGCTCGCCGACATCGACCGGTCGGAGCGGGAGCCGGAGTCGTTCGGCTGGCTCGTCGCCGAGGCGGACGGCGAGCGCGTCGGCTGCGCCGCGTACCAGCTGCTGAATTCGCGCAACCGGATCGTGGAGGGGCGCCGGCTCGTCGTCGATCCCCGCTTCCGCGGGCGCGGGCTCGGGGATGCGATCGGGCGCGCGTTTCAGCAGCTCGTGCTCGGCGAGCTCGGCTTCCATCGGCTCGAGCTGCAGATCTACGGGTTCAACGAGCGGGCGATCGCGCACGCGGAGCGCGTCGGGTACGTGCGCGAGGGGGTCAAGCGGCAGGCGTACCTGAAGAACGGTGCGTGGCAGGACGCCGTGCTCTACTCGATGCTTCAGGACGAGCTACCACGCTGAGCAGGTCGAGCGGGACGAACGTCTCGACGTGCTCGCTCCACCGGACGCGGCACACCGCCGTTCCCGGACGGCCGAGGATGGCGACGATCGTCCCGGCCTCACCCGCCGAGTGTCCACTTCGAGTCAAGTGAACTGCATCTCCGACGTGCGGCTGCATCCGGGACGTCCCCCTCGCGAGCGTCTACATATCGCAGAGACGGCCGCCGGCCGCAACCGCATTTTCCCGCACGAATCGAAACACGGTGGTCGACTCGAACGTCTCCTGCGGTCGCAGCGTGGTGGACGGAAACGCGTGACGGTTCGGGGAGTCGGGAAAGTGCTGCGGCTCGAGCGCGACGCAATCTCCCTTGCGGTAGGGGCGGCCGCTCGTGCCCACGAGCGTCCCGTCGAGATACGCGCCGGTGTAGAGCTGCATCCCCGGCTCCGTCGTGAGGACGTCGAGAACCCGGCCGCTCGCCGGGTGCGTCAGGCGGGCGGCGCGGACGAGTGAGTGGGGTTGCCCCTCGAGGACGAAGTTGTGGTCGTAGGCGCAGCCCCGCGCTCCGATCGCGGTCGGGACGCGGAAATCGAGGGGTGTGCCGTCGACGGCGGCGATCTCGCCCGTCGGGATGAGATCCGGGCCGACCGGCGTGAACGACGATGCGGCGAGCTGGAGGGCATGGTCGTCGACCGGGCCGCTTCCCTCGCCACCGAGGTTCCAGCACGTGTGGTTCGTGAGGTTGACGACGGTCGGCGCCGAGGTCGTCGCGTGGTAGTCGATGCGCAGCTCGAGACCTTCGAGGCGGAACTCGACGCGCGTCTCGAGGTCGCCCGGGAAGCCCATGTCGCCGTCGGGGCTCGTGCAGGCGAGGGCGAGAAGCTCCGACCGGGCCTCGAGAACCTTCCAGACCTTCGTGTCGAATCCACGAGCCCCGCCGTGGAGGCAGTTGGCGCCGTCGTTTCGCGACAGCCGGTATTCGACTCCGTCGAGCGCGAACCCCGCCGCCGCGATCCTGTTCGCGTACCGGCCGACGGTCGCCCCGAAGTAGTGCCCGCTGTTCGCGACGTACCCGTCCAGCGACGGGAAGCCGAGGACGACGTTCGCGCGGCTCCCGTCGCGTCCGGGGACGGTCACGCTCTGCACCGCGGCGCCGTAGGTGATGATCGAGACCTCGACGCCGTCGCCGGCCGTCAGCGTGAAGCGGTCGACCTGCTCGCCGGCGTCCGTCTCGCCGAAAGCGCGCCTGTCGATCGATCCGGTCATCTCATGGGATACTGACCCCGGTGACGGGCCCGACGACCGGCGCACCGCTCCTGGCCGGCGCCGCTGACGATGTCTACCCGGACGCGGACGCGTTCTCGACCCGGGTGCGGGGCAATCCCCTGTTCGCGGCGGACGAGCCGATCGTGGTCGCGCGCGCCCCCGGCCGCTTCGACGTCCTCGGCGGGATCGCCGACTTTGCGGGAGGGCTCGTCCTCGG
>Ga0070731_10000951_pt1 | contig 32846 bp, 37 predicted proteins | sample Coa_R1_2_FD_66448 | JGI IMG/M metagenome (GOLD analysis project Ga0070731, IMG submission 66448) | Surface soil microbial communities from Centralia Pennsylvania, which are recovering from an underground coalmine fire - Coalmine... | ecosystem: Environmental > Terrestrial > Soil > Unclassified ... | reverse complement strand
GCGCATCTCGCGCCGGGCGGCCGTTTCTATCTGGTCGCGCGCACGAGCCAGGGCGCCCGGACGATCGCGCGGTGCATGGGCGAGGTCTTCGGCAGCGTGCGCGAGGTGGAGCGGGGCGGGGGATTTCGCGTGTACGAGGGCCGTGATGTTTGAGCAGCTGCAGTCCCGCCTCGGCGGCATCCTGAACCGGCTGCGCGGGCGGGGGGCTTTGTCCGAGGCGGACGTCGAGCAGGCGCTCCGCGAGATCCGTCTCGTCCTGCTCGAGGCCGACGTCAACGTCAAGATCGCCCGTGATTTCGTCGCCCGGGTGCGCGAGGCGGCCGTGGGGCAGGAGGTCTGGAAGAGCCTCACCCCGGGCCAGCAGGTCGTGCAGATCGTCCACGCGGAGCTGGTCCGGCTGCTCGGCGAGTCGCACCGCGCGCTCATGCCGGCGCCGAAGCCGCCGACCGTGATTCTGCTCGCGGGTCTCCATGGAACCGGGAAGACCACGACGGCCGGCAAGCTGGCCGTCCACCTCAAGAAGCGCGGCCGGGAGCCGGTGCTGGCCGCGGCCGACCTTTCGCGTCCGGCGGCGGTGCGCCAACTGGAGATCGTCGGCCAGCGGGCCGGGGTGACGGTGGTGTCGCCCGCGGCCGGCGAGGACGCGGTCGCCGTGGCGCGGCGCGCCCTCGAGGTGGCCCGCAGCCGCGTGGCCGACACGCTCATCGTCGACAGCGCGGGCCGCCTCCACATCGACGAGGACCTCGTCGCCGAGCTCGCGCGCATTCGCGAGGCCGTCGCCCCCCATTACACGCTGCTCGTCCTCGACGCGATGGCGGGGCAGGACGCGGTGCGCATGGCCGAAGGGTTCCACCGCGCGGTGCCGATCGACGGGGTGATCCTCACGAAGCTCGACGGGGACGCCCGCGGCGGCGCCGCCCTATCCGTGGCGGCCACCATCGGCGTGCCGATTCTCTACGTCGGCACCGGCGAGCGCCTCGACGCGCTGGAGCCCTTCCATCCGGACCGCATGGCGTCGCGCATTCTCGGCATGGGCGACGTGCTTACCCTGATCGAGAAGGCCCAGGAACAGGTGACGGCCGACGACGCGCGCGAGATGGAGCGCAAGCTGCGCCGCGCCGAGTTCACGCTCGAGGATTTCACGAAGCAGCTCCGGCAGGTCCGGGCGATGGGCCCGATCGACCAGGTGCTCGCAATGATACCGGGATTCAGCGCCAAACGCGCGGGCCTGCCCGGCGGGGGGGAAGTGGACGAGCGCGCGCTCGGCCGCCTCGAGGCGATGATCAACTCGATGACGCCGGGCGAGCGCCGGCATCCCGACGTGATCGACGGCAGCCGCCGCCGCCGGATCGCGCGCGGCAGCGGCACCTCGGTGCAGGAGGTGAACCGGCTGCTGCGCCAGTTCGCCGACGCGAAGAAGATGCTGAAGCAGATCGAGAGCATGGGGCGGCGCGCCGGCAAACTCGGCAAGCTGCCCACCTCGTTGGAGCCGTAAGGCCAGGACGAACGGCGCCGTTCCCGAGAGGCACCCGGCGCCGATTGAAGGCAGGAGGGGGACAGAACATGAGCGTCAAGATCCGGCTGACGCGGCGGGGGGCCAAGGGCCAGCCGTTTTACCGGCTGGTGGTGGCGGATTCCCACAGCCCGCGCAGCGGCAAGTATCTCGACAACGTGGGCTACTACAATCCGCGGACCGAGCCGTCGACAATGCACGTCAACACCGACAAGGTGCTGGCGTGGCTCCGCAAAGGGGCCCGGCCGTCGGACGCCGCCCGCGTCATCCTCGAAAAGACCGGCGTCCTCCGTCAGTGGGAGGAGAGCCGGGCCAAGGCGCCGCGGTGAAAGCCCTCGTCGAGCTCGTGGCGCGGTCGTTGGTCGACCATCCCGACGACGTCGTCGTCGAGGTTGTCGACGGCCCGCAGACGGCCACGATCGAGGTCCGGGTCGCGGCGGACGACGTGGGCAAACTCATCGGCCGCGGCGGCCGGATCATCAAGGCGATTCGCACGCTCGCGCGGGCCGCGGCGACGGGCAGCGGCAAGCGCGTGAACGTAGAGGTCCTGCGGCCGTAGAGGGCGCAGGAGCCGCGAAGGCGGCGGAGGCCCCCGCGCTAGACGGGGGGACGAAGGGGGACGGGCATGCCAACCATTACGGTGCAGCGGCCGGTCGTCATCAAAACGATCGTGACCGAGAGTTTCAAGCGGCTGTACGTCGCCGATCTCGAGGACGCCATCAAGCGCATCGAGGCGGTGGTGCAGCAGATCGACGTGCAGGCGAGGCGGTTCGACCTCGAGCGGCAGGTCTCGCCGCAGTCCCGCGCGGTGCGGCAGCAGCTCGAGATCGAGCGGGCGCGCCAGGACGCGGCGCGCGCGGAGCTCACCGCGCGGCTCCGCGAAGCGGAGGAGCTGAAGATCAACGAGGAGTTCACTCAGGGCACGATCGAGGGCATCGCCGAGCTCGTGGTCGGCGACAACCTGTTCGACAAGATCTCGCGCGCGGAGATCGTCGTGAAGGACGGGATCGTGATGGAGATCCGGGAAGGCGCCCCCGCGTCGTCGCCGTCTGCTTCGCCGTCCGCCTCGCCCTCGGGCCTGATCATGCCGGGGGCCTAAGGGCCGTCCGGGGACGCGGCGTGGCGTGTTCGCGCGGCTGGGCCTACGGCGTGGGCAAGAGCGGCGACGGCCGGCGTGACGGGCTCATCGTCGTGGGTGAAGTCACCCGTCCGCACGGCGTCCGCGGCGCGCTGCGCGTGCTGCCGATCACCGACTTCCCCGAGCGGCTGCTGCGTCTGCGGGAGGTGGCGCTCGTGCAGGGCGGCCGCGTGCGCACGATGGCGGTGGAGGCGGCCGAGCCGGCCGGCCGGTTCGTCGTCATGAAGCTGGCCGGCGTCGATACCCCGGACGACGCCGCGGCGCTGCGCGGCGCCACGATCGAGGTGCCGGCGGCGGACGCGGTGCCGCTGCCGCCCGGACAGTTCTACGTCTTTCAGATCGTCGGCCTCCGCGCGCGGACGCCCGGCGGCGAGGTGCTGGGCGAGGTCGTCGACGTGCTGCGGACCGGCAGCAACGACGTCTACGTCGTCCGGTCGGCCGCGGGGACAGAGACGCTGCTGCCGGCCGTCGAAGGCGTGATCGAGACCGTCGATCTGGCGGCCGGCGAGATCGTCGTGCGTCCCCCGGAGTGGTCGTGATGCGTATCGACGTGGTGACGATCTTTCCGGACGTGTTTCCCGGGCCGCTCGACGCGGGGGTGATCGGCCGCGGCCGCGCGCGGGGCCTGCTCGACCTGGTGGTCTGGGACCTCCGCGCGTTCACGGACGACCGCCACCGGACCGTGGACGAGCCGCCGTACGGCGGCGGGGCCGGCATGGTGATGAAGGCCGAGCCGTTCCTCCGCGCCGTGGACGTCATCCGGCGCGCCGCGCCGGCGCCGGGGCCGGTCCTGCTGACCAGCCCGCAGGGGCGGCGCCTCTCGCAGGCGTGGATCCGGTCCCTCGCCGCGGCGCCGCAGCTCACCGTCCTGTGCGGCCGGTACGAGGGAGTGGACGAGCGCGTCGCCGAGATCCTCGGCGCGGAAGAGGTCAGCATCGGCGATTACGTTCTGAGCGGCGGCGAACTGCCGGCGATGGTGATCGTCGAGGCCGTGGGCCGTCTCGTGCCGGGCGTGGTGGGCGAGGAGGCGTCGGTGCGCGAGGACTCGTTCTCGGCGGGGCTCCTCGATCACCCGCACTACACCCGGCCGGCCGATCTCGAAGGGCACGCCGTGCCGGAGGTGCTGCTGAGCGGGCATCATGAGGAGATCCGCCGCTGGCGGCGGCGCGAGGCGCTGCGGCGGACGCTCGCGCGCCGGTCCGATCTGGTGGACGAGGCTTCGCTCGACGAGGAAGCCCGCGGGTGGCTCCGCGAGTGGCGCGCGGCGCCGGATCAGGCCGGCGCGCGGCGCGGCGAAAGGGGCTGACGCCCTGAGCGCGCGCGTGCTATAATGCGCTGTCACTTCGGCCGGCCAGCATGAAGTTAGAGCCGCCGGCGCCCATGAAATCAAGGCCCGTGGGGGGCGTTTGTGTTATGGAGAGGGTCGTCGCGATCGAGCGCCAGCAGATGAAGACGGAACTGCCGCCGTTTGCCGCCGGGGATACCGTGCGCGTGCACATCAAGGTGGCGGAGGGCGGGCGCGACCGCCTCCAGGCGTTCGAGGGCACCGTGATCGGGCGCCGCGGCGGCGGACTGCGCGCGGCGTTTACCGTCCGCCGGATCTCCCACGGCGTCGGCGTCGAGCGGACCTTCCCGCTCCACTCGCCCCGCATCGAGAAGATCGAGATTCTCCGCAAGGGCCGTGTCCGCCGCGCCAAGCTCTTCTATCTGCGGGAAAAGATCGGACGGGAGAGCCGCATCAAGGAGAAGCGCTAGGCGTGGCATCGCTCAGCATCCCCACGATGATCCTGGGGGTGTCCGCACTGCTGGTTGCGTCCCGCATCGTCGTGAAGCGGGCGTACGCGATTCCGCCCGTCGTGCGCACGTCGATCATCGAAACGCTCGACGCGTGCATTTTCGCGGCCGTGCTCAGCCTCGTTATCATCACCTTCGTCGTCCAGGCCTTCTACATCCCGTCCGGCTCGATGGAACCGACCCTCATGGTGAACGACCGCATTCTGGTCGCGAAGTTTCTGTACCGGTTCGAGCCGATCGCCCGCGGCGACGTGATCGTGTTCCGGTATCCTCTGAACCCGCAGCGCGACTTCGTCAAACGGGTGATGGGCCTGCCGGGCGACCGGGCGCAGCTCAAAGAAGGCGTTGTGTACGTCAACGGCCAACGTATTTCCGAGAAGGGGTACACGATCAAGCCTGATTTCGGCAACTACGGACCCGTCACGGTGCCGCAGGGCCAGTTCTTCGTCCTGGGCGACAACCGGAACAACAGTGAGGACAGCCGGTTCTTCGGATACGTACCCCGTGACAACATTATCGGCAAGGCGATCTTTATCTACTGGCCGCCGCAGCGGATCGGCTTCGTCCACTGATCGGCCTTCCCTAAGCGGGCGGCACGGAGACCGCGCGTGCGCATGAGTGATCTTCGCCGCCTCACGGTGGCGGAGATCATCGAACGTCTCGCCGGCTATCGCATCCCTCCGGAATCTTTGCTTCGAGCCCTCGCGCGCGACCGCCGGGCCCTGGTGCGGCGTCTGGTCGCGCGCGCCCGGAAAGCGGCCGCCGCATCGCGCGCCGAGGCGGCCCGGCTCCGCGCGCTCTACCGCGAAGAGCGGCGCCGGCTGCGCATCGGGCAGGTCGTGGCCGGGATCGACGAGGTCGGCTGCGGGCCGCTCGCGGGCCCCGTCGTCGCCGCGGCGGTCGTGCTGCGGCCCTCGCCGCCGATCCGCGGCCTCAACGACAGCAAGCGTCTCACGCGGGAAGAGCGCGAGGCGCTCATCACGGAGATTCGCGAGCGCGCCGACGCGATCGCCTTGGGCGAGGCGTCGGTCGCGGAGATCGACCGCTGGAACATCCTCGGCGCGACGCGCCTGGCGATGCAGCGGGCGGTCGCGCAGCTGACGCCGCCGCCCGCCTTCCTGCTCATCGACGGGCGGCATGTGCTTCCGAACGGCTTCCCGCAGATCTCGATCGTGAAGGGCGACGCGACCTGCGCCTGTATCGCCGCGGCGTCGATCGTGGCCAAGATCGCGCGCGACCGGATGATGCGCGATCTGGACCGGGAGTACCCCGAGTACGGCTTCGCCCGGCACAAGGGGTACGCGACGGCGGAGCACCTGGCCGCCCTCGACCGGTACGGACCGTCGCCCATCCACCGCCGCGCCTTCCTGCCCGAGCGGCAGCTCGCGCTCTTCGCACCGGAGTCCCTCGAAGGCCCGTAGGGCAGGCGCGTGCCGGTCCGTTCGCCCCATGACCCACAGCGGCCAACCGCGGCCGCGAGAGGGTCGGTGCGGCGGACGCGCGGCCGCATCGGCGAAGAGGCCGCCGCGCACGCGCTCGCAGCACGCGGCTACCGCGTGCTCGTCCGGAACGTCCGCCTCGGCCGCGGTGAGATCGATCTCGTGTGCGAGCACGACGGCGACGTCGTGTTCGTCGAGGTCAAAACCCGGCGCGGGACGGCGTTCGGCACACCCGCCGAGGCCGTCACCGTGCGGAAGCAGCGAACGTTGCTCGCGCTCGCGATGCGGTATCTCGGCCGGACCGGCCGCGCGCACCGGACCTGCCGGTTCGACGTGGTGGAGGTGTGGCTGGCGGCGGGCGACCGGCCGATCCGCGTCGAGGTCGTGCGGGACGCCTTCCGAGGCTAAGCAGGACTTTCCGGACCCTCCCAAGAACCAGCAAGGCCGAGCGGCACGCACGCAATTGGACCGGCAACCGTCGCAGCATCTCGCCGTCGCAACGGACGCACTACTGGAGGCAGCCCATGAGCCGCGACCAGCTTGTCAGCGCGCTCCAAGCCTGCGGAGCGTTCTCCCTCGTCCAGACCATCGATGATGTCGCCTGCGGCCGGCGCCGCCGTGTCTGCGTGGACCGTCTGATCGGGGACCCGGTGCTTACCCGCGAGGTCGTGGAGTACCTGCGCAGCCTCGGCGCAGACGTTGAGATTCCGGTGCCGGCGCTGCACTCGCGCCTGCGCCGCGCCGGCTGATACCGGTCGCGATGCGCGACGAACTGATTCGGCGGGAGACACCGAGCGGCACCGTGCGCGTGGTGGTCGCGTACGCGCGCGTCCGGGGCGGCGGCTGGCTGTGGATCGCGCGCCGCACGCCCTCGGGTCCGATCGTCGGGCAGGGCCGCGGCGCGACCTACGAGATCGTGCGCGCCGCCGTGGAGGAGTGGCTCGAGCAGGAGGCCGAGGCGCTGACGCGCTGACCGCGGCGTGCCGCCGCCGGCGGAGCGGCCTCAGATCCTGAGGCGCGGATCCAAATAGTCGCGAAGCCCGTCCCCGAAAAGGTTGCTCGCGAATACCACCAGGCTGATCGCCAGCCCCGGGAAGATCACCACCCACGGAGCGCGCTGCGCGAACTCCGCCGCGGAGACCGAGAGCATGCGGCCCCACGACGGGTAGGGTTCCGGGATGCCGAGGCCAAGGAAGCTCAGCGATGCCTCCACGAGGATGGCGTTGCCGAGCTGCGCGGTGGTCATCACGACAAGCGGCGCGACCGTATTCGGAAAGACGTGGCGCAGCGCCACACGCAGGCCGCCCGCGCCGAGGGCGCGGGCGGCCTCGACGTAGGTTGTCTCCCGGACGCCGAGCGTGACCGCGCGTACCACGCGCGCCACCCGCGGAACGAACGGCACCGAGATCGCGATCACCACCGTGCCGATCGACGGGCCGAGGGCCGCCGTCATCACCAGCGCGAGGACCAGCAGCGGGAAGCCCTGCATGATGTCGAGCACCGGCTGGATGATCGCGTCGACCCGGCGGCCGGCGAGCCCGCTGACCAGCCCGACCGCGCCGCCGCCGACCCCGCCGAGCAGCGCGCAGGCGACGCCGACCGCCAGCGAGACCCGGGCCCCGTGCACGAGGCGGCTGTAGATGTCGCGGCCGAGATGGTCGGTCCCGAGCCAGTGGCGCGGGCCGGGCGGCTGGAAGGTCTGCGCCGCGTCGGTCCGCGTCGGATCGTGCGTCGCCACGATCGGCGCGCCGAGGCCGGCGACGATCACGACGAGCATGACGAAGGCGCCCACCGCGCCGAGAGGCGACCGCCGGCCGAACGCGCGGGCGACGCCGGTGTGCCGGCGGGTCACGGCCGCGGCGGGGGCGGGTCCCGCGACGGCGTCGACGCGGTTCATGTGTACCGCACCCTGGGATCGAGCCGGGCGTAGAGCAGATCCACGCCGAGGTTCGAGAGCACGACGACGATCGCGATCAGCATGACGAGGTTTTGGACGATCGGGTAGTCGCGCCACAGTATCGCTTCCACGAGGAACCGCGCGACGCCGGGCAGGTTGAACACCGTCTCGGTGACGACCAATCCCCCGATCAAGAATGCGAACTCCGTGCCGACGACCGTGACGACGGGCAGGAGCGCGTTGCGCAGCGCGTGCCGGTAGACGACGACCCGGCCGGCGAGACCCTTGGCGCGGCCGGTCCGCACGTAATCCTCGCGCAGCACTTCGAGCATGGAGGAGCGGGTCATCCGGTTGATCAGCGCCGCGCTGCGGTACCCGACGGCCAGCGCCGGAAAGAGAAACTGCATCACGTGGAGGCCCGGATTCTCGCGGATCGGCACGTACAGCATCGGCGGGATCCATCCGAACACGCGGACCAGCATCAGGATGATCACCATCCCGAGCCAGAACGCGGGCATCGACAGGCCCGCGAGGCTGAAGATCCTGAGGCCGTAGTCCGTGGCCGTGTTCTGCCGGGTCGCGCTGGCGATGCCGGTCGGCAGGCCCACGAGGAGCGCGACCGCCATGCCCATCACGGCCAGCTCGACGGTAATCGGGACGCGCGGCCCGATGATGCGCGCCGCCGGCAGGTCGTAGCGGTAGGACTTGCCGAGGTCGCCGTGGAGGAGGGCACCGGCCCACTGCGCGTACTGGACCGCGATCGGGCGGTCGAGCAGCAGTTCGTGGGTGATCTGCTGCTTCTCGGCCGGGTCCACGTAGCCGGCGGAGGAGAACAGCAGGTCCACGATGTTGCCGGGCGCGATCCGCAGGAGCACGAAAATGACGATCGACATCCCGACGAGCGTGATCGCCGCGAGACCGAGCCGGTGGGCGACGAACGTCCGCATGGGCGCGACGCGGGATGCGCCGGTTTACTTGCTCATCCACACGTCCTGCAGGCGGCCGTTGTTGTAGACGTTGTTGTGCGGTACGAACCCGTGGACGTACGGCCACATCGCGAAGTAGTCGAGATCCCAGGCGAAGATCGGCCGGGCGGCGTCGAGCTCGAGCCGCTTCTGAATCTCGGCGACCATTGCCTGGCGCTTGGCCTGATCGAGCTCCTGCGACTCCGCGTCAAACATCCGATCGACTTCCGGGTTGCAGTACTGCGAGTAGTTGCGCTGCGATCCGCAGGCGTAGTTCTCGTAAAAGGTCACATCCGGGTCGTCGGCCCCCATCCCGGTCTGGTTGGCGCCGAGCTCGTAGTCGCCGCGCGCGAGTTTGGCGAACCACACCGCGCTGTCGATTTGCTCGAGCGTCGCCTCCACGCCCACCTGCTTAAACTGATCGATGACGTAGGTCGCCATGTCCACGTAGAGGGCGATGCCGCGCGTGCTGAGGGTGACCCGCAGCGGCTTCGCCGGCCCGAAGCCGGCCTCGGCGAGCAGCCGGCGGGACTCCGCCTTCTGCGCCGCGCCGTCGCCGTTGCCCGGCAGCGCCGCCAGCGCGGACGGGCCGAGGCCCCATGCCCCCCAGGGCCGCGGCATCAGCGACGCGCCCATGAGCGCGCCGCCCTGGCGGACCGCCTTGATGAAGCCCCGCCGGTCGATCGCGAGGCTCAGCGCCCGCCGCACGCGGGCGTCGGTGAACGGCGCGCGCTTGAAGTTCATGAGCAGGTTGGTATTGATGTCGTGGCTCGCGAGGGTGATGACCATCGACGGCACGGCCTTTCTCAGCTGCTCGCCGGCCGTCACGCTGCCCTCCTGCGGCATCATGATGTCGAGCCGGCCGGCCTGAAGGGCCGCGATCCGCGTGCCGCGCTCTTTGATGATGATGAAGCGGACGCCGTCAAGGTAGGGCCGTCCCTTGACGAAGTAGTCCGGATTCCGGACGTACTCGATCAGTTCGCCGGGCCGGTACTCGCGCAGCTTGTACGGCCCGGTCCCGACGCAGCGCGTCCGGAGCTCCGCGGGCGGGATGTGCTGCGGATAAATCGGCGAGTAGCCGGACGCCATCATCATCAGGAGCGCGGGCTGAGGCCGCCGGAGGCGAAAGAGCACGGTCGCCGGGTCGGGCGTGTCGATCGCCTGAATCTGCGAGTACCACAGTTTGCGGGGATTCAGGCGCAGCTTCACCGGCATGCCCGGCGCCTCGCGGATCAGGTCGAACGTGTATTTCACGTCCGCGCTGCTGAACGGCCGGCCGTCGTGCCAGCGCACGCCGCGGTGCAGCGTGAACGCCAGCGTCTTGCCGCCGTCCCGCCATTCCCACTTCTCGGCCAGGTCGCCGATGATCGACTGGGGCGTCTCCTGCGATTTCGCCGGATCGAACATGACCAGGTTGTTGTAGCAGGGCATTACGCCCCAGTTCACCGAGACGGTGGCCTCTTCGATGAGGCTGAAGCTGGGCGGGTCCTCGCGGTGCATCGCGTTGAGGATCCCGCCGTACTTCGGGGCCGGCGCCGCGGCCCAGGCCGACGACGCGGTGAGGATGCCGGCGAGCGCGGCGCAGATGATCCAGCGAAACGAGGCATGGTACGTCATGGACCTAGCCCCCTTGCACGCGGACCGTCCGGCCGTACGCAGTCTGGACGCGGCGCGGCGCACCAGCCCTTCCACGTGCCGCGAATCGGCCCCTCCCGATGCGGTGCGGAACGGGCCCGAACGCGCACAATAAAGGTCGGCCGGGCGGAGCGGAGTAGGCTACAATGTGCATGTCAAAAGCAGGCCGACGAAACGCGACTGCGGGGTGCCTGATGCACGCGCGACGATCACGCGTCGTCCACATGATGCCGCTTGGCGCAGGCGGGAGCTGATTTTGCGATGAAGATCGGAGCGCTCCGGCGCGCGCCCACCTTCGAGGACATGTTCGATCTCAGGGCGCTGCGTCAGGTCGAACGCGAGCATCCAGAGACTCTTCAGAGATCTTCCGCCGGTTCCGGGCGTGCTCAGGCTATCAACCCCGTAGGGACCGTTGAAGAATCAGGCTCTACCACGTCTCGGGCGTTCGCTCCCAGACGAGGCGGCTGTAGTCGAGGTCCTGCGCCGGCACACCGGCCAGCCGCAGCATCGTCATCACCTGCGCCCGGTGGTGCACTTCGTGGAAGAGCAGTTGTCCGGCGATGCCGCCGGCCGTCGTCCGGGTGCGGCGGGGCGGCGTGAAGTTGCGCGACACGTATTCGATCGGGCACGACGGGTCGTCGAGGCCCGCGAGCGCGCGGCGCGTGGCCGGCTGCTGGGCGCTCCACGCGGCGGCGAACGCCGGGAGGCCCGGATACCGGTCTTCCGCGAACGGCGAGTCTTCCCGAGTGTAGTCGCGGCCGGTCAGCCGCTGCACGTAGCCCCACTCGATGTCCGCGATGTGGAGGAGCGTCGCGCGGATCGATCCCAGCCCGAACGGGTACGCGCGCGTGTAGAGACCTTCGGGCTGCGCTCCGATCCAGCCGAGCAGGCGGCCGCGGGCAAGCACCAGGTAGTCGAAAAAGTGCGCGAAGTCAAGTCGCGGCGCCGTGCGCCGTTCCCGGTCCACAGTGGGGCTGCGCTTCTGCGGGGTAGTGCGGCCTCCTCCGCGCCGGGCGGGTGCGTGCGATCGGGGGCGGTGGTCAGGCAGGCGCCCGCGTTGATTTCATGATTGCCGAGCCGCGGGTCGGCCGGCGGAGGATTCCCGCGCGCGAACCGGAAGGGTATCGTGCACTCGTTCGCGCGCAAGCGTCATCGTCGAGCCGGCACGGTGTGTCTCCGTAACGCTCACCGTTCGTGCCGTACCGAGAATCCGCAGGGGGGAGTGTCCGCATGGAACCATGGAAGAACGACAACCGCTGGTTCGTCAGTCCGTATAATTACGCGCCGGCCGTCACGTCGTCGGTGAAGTTTGCCGACCGGATCGAGCTCCACGACATCACGCTTCGGGACGGCGAGCAGCAGGCCGGCGTCGTGTTCACGAAAGACGACAAAATCCGCATTGCCGAGGCGCTCGCGGAAGTCGGCGTCCACCGGATCGAGGCGGGCATGCCCTCCGTCAGCAAGGACGACGCCGGCGCGATCAAGGAGATCGTCCGCCGGAAGCTTGGGCCGAAGATCTTCGGGTTCTGCCGGTGCATGGTCAACGACGTCAAGCAGGCTGTGGACTGCGGCGTCGACGGGATCGTCATCGAGATTCCCTCGTCGCAGCACATCATCAAAGAGGCGTATGGATGGCCCCTGGAACGGGCCGTGGACCTCAGCATCGAGGCCACGCAGTATGCCAAGTCCCAGGGCCTGTACACCGTGTTCTTTCCGATCGACGGGACCCGCGCGGAGCCGGAGTGGTTCCTGGACCTGATCGAGCGCGTGGCGCGGGAAGGCCACATGGACGCGCTCGGCCTCGTCGACACGTTCGGAGGATGCTCCCCCCACGCGATCGCCGAGTTCACCCGGCGAGTCCAGGCGCGGATTACCAAGCCGCTCGAGACGCATTTCCACGATGATTTCGGTATGGCCGCCGCCAATACGATTACCTCGCTCGCGATGGGCGTGCCGGTGGCCCACGTCACCGTGTCGTCCCTCGGCGAGCGGGCCGGGAACGCGGCGCTCGAAGACGTGGCGATGGCGCTGCGCGTGCTCTACGGCGTCGATCTCGGCATCCGGTACGAGAAGCTCTACGACCTCAGCCGCCTCGTCCAGAAGCTCGCGCGGTTCCAGATCCCGAGCAACCGGCCGATCGTGGGCGACATGCTGTTCAAGGTGGAGTCCGGCATCATCAGCTCGTGGCTCTCGCGCTGCAAAGCGGACAACCCGGTCGAGCTGTTCCCGTTCCACTGGAGCATGGTGGGGCAGCCGGAAGCCGACATCGTGGTCGGCAAGGGCAACGGCCGCGATTCCATCGCGTACCGCCTCCGGGCGATGGGCGTGGCCATCGAGAGCGACGACCCGCGGATCGACACCATTCTCGCCGCGGTCAAGGCGGCGTCGCTCAAGAAGCACGCGCTGCTCGATGACCGCGAGTTCCGCGGCATCGTGTCCAAAACGATCAAACTCGGAAACGGGCGTCGCCCGGCAGCCCGAAAGGCCGGGGCGCGGCGGAGCGGCAGGGGGAGGGGCGTCCGCCGCACCGTGACGGCCCGGGCGCGGACCAGAGGCCGCAGGCGGGCGCGGGCCGCCGCGCGGTAACGCGCTCTAAAGTCCGTCGGAGGCGGGGAGCCTAGGCTCCCCGCCTCCGGCCTTAACCTGACGGTCCCTTCCGTGCGCGGCGCAGGTGCGAAACACGGACCCACAGGGTAACTCTTACGTGCAGCGGGCCGCTATAGGAGGGAGCACATGGCGCGCGTCTCCCGAGCCGTTCACATCGACGCCCCCCGCGACCGGGTGTTCGCGCTGGTCGCGGATCCGGCGCGGATCGCCGAACTCGACCCGCGGGTTGGGGGCGTGCGTGTCGAGCGAGGAGACACCGGTCCCCGGCGCGTGGTTCTCGAGTTCGCGCCGGGGACCGGTGGGGCCACGGCCGAGATCGTCGCCGACGTCACCCGCTACGTCGCGGGCCGAGACTTTGCGCTCGCGTCGCCGGAGGGCGCGCGAGGCCCGGTGTTCCGCCTGGACATCGCCTGCCGCGACGCCGGCAGCGGCACGGACCTGACGTGCGACATGGAAATCCGCCTGCCGGGTCTCGCGGGCCGGATGGCGGACCCACTGCTCGGCGCAGCGCTCACGCAGCAGGTCGGTGCGCTGCTCGCGCGCGTCGAGCGCGAGGCGGTCGCCGAGCGGCCGGACGACCCGGCTATCGGCCCCGGGGCACGGCCCGATCCGCCCGAACCGGTCCGTTCTTCGACCAGAACGCGAAAGACCCGAAACTGACGAGCGTCCACGCGGCGCGGGCGCCGAGGATCGACCACCTGCCGGCCGCCGGCGCCAGGCGGTTATTACGAGCGCGAACGGGTATGCCGTAGCGGCGGAGCGGGACGAGCGAGGCTGTCGCTCTGCCTAACGGCGGCGCCGCGCCGCTTTCTTCCGTGAGCTCTTCTTGCGCGCCGGAACCTTGCCGCCCTTGCGCCGGGCTTCGGACAGCCCGATCGCGATTGCCTGTTTGCGGCTCGTGACCTTCTTGCCCGACCGGCCGCTGCGCAGGGTGCCGCGCTTGCGGCGTTGCATGGCGCTCTTGACCCGCCGCTGTGCCGACTTTCCGTACCGTGCCATAACAGCCTCCTGACGAGATCGTCGGGCCGGAAACGTGGTGAGCCGGCTCTTCTTTCGTACGTTCCTCCCGCGCGCCGGGGCCAAACGCGCGTTCCGCGAGGCGGCGGGCCGCACCTCATCTCCGCCCGTTGGTGATCGGGGACGCGCGTTTCGTCAGTCCAGCCGCCGCCAGAGCGCCGCGGCCAGGAGGGTGCCGCCGAGCAGGACGCCGGAGGCTGCGGAGACGATGCCGCTTACCTCTTCGGGCCGCCGCTTCCACGCGATCGTGCGGCCGAGCCCTGCGTACGCGCGGGAGAGCTGCGCTTCCGACGCCGCGCGATGGTACGTGCCGTCGGCGGCCGCGGCGATCTTCCTCAGCGTGTTCTCGTCGAGCGCCTCGCCCGGGGCGTGGCTTTCGACGTCGGGCACCGTGCCCTGGGGCGACCCAAGCCCGACGGTGTGTGGACGATCACGTGCAGCCGGCGGGCGACGAACGCGGCCTTGTCGGGCGCGCTGCCGGTGTTGTTGCCGCCGTCGCTCATCAAGACGACGGCCGCGGGCGGCAGGGTGGCCGGATCCACGGCGGCGGCCGGCGGGCCGGCCACCTGCGCCGCCGGATCGAATGCGCCGCGGCCGGGGAGCGCGTAAACGGCCGTGAGCAGGCCGTCGCCGATGGCGGTCGACGCTTCCGGCCGAAGCTCGGCGAGCGCCGCGATGACGCGGTCGTGATCGTCGGTCGGCGGCGTGATCAGCGTGGCGCGGGTGCTGAACTTCACCAGGCCGACCTTGGCGCCGGCGGGGAGGCCCCGCACGAACTCCGTCGCGGTCTTCTTCGCCGCCGCGATGCGGCTGGGATAGACGTCGGTGGCGATCATGCTGCCGCTCACGTCCAAGCTGAGCATGACGGCGGTCTGATTATCCGGAACGGGAATCGGCCAGACCGGACGCGCCAGCGCGAAAATCGTCGCGCACAGCGTGATCAGGTAGCAGACCGCGGGCACGTGCCGGCGCAGGGGCCGCCCGGCCGCGACCGCCCGGACCGCCAGATCGAGGGTGGGGTAGCGTACCGACTCCGCCGCGCCGCGGCGGATCACCCACACGTAGAAGCCGACGAGCACGGGCACGTGGAGGTATGCGAGCAGTACTTCCGGCCACAGAAGCGTCATGACAGCTGCTGTGCCTCCGCTCAAACACCGTTCGCGTCCTCGCCCGGGGAAACAGGACCGACCGATTGAGACTGAGAGTACTTGTCAGTAACTTACCCTATCCGCACCGCCGCGCTTCGGCCGCGCGCCGGCGCAGCCCGGTGAAGGTAGGATATCTAGACATATCAACATCTAACTACTATACTAATACCGAGGCATCATGCTTGCGCGCGTACACAGTGCGGCGGTGGTCGGCGTCGACGCGGTGCCGGTCGAGGTCGAGGTGGACGTCGGCGCGGGTCTTCCCATGTGCGCGATCGTGGGATTGCCCGATGCCGCCGTCCGGGAGGCGCGCGAGCGCGTCCGGTCCGCGATTCGCAACGCCGGTTACGAGATGCCGGCGCGCCGGGTGACGGTGAACCTTGCGCCGGCGGACCTGCGCAAGGTGGGTCCCGCGTTCGACCTGCCGATCGCCCTCGGTCTTCTCGCAGCCACCCAGCAGATCCCGCCGCAGGCGCTTGCCGGCTGCGTCGTCGTCGGCGAACTCTCCCTCGACGGCAGCGTGCGGCCTGTGCCCGGCGTGCTCAACATCGCCCTCGGAGCCCGCGCGCGGCGGGCCCGTGCCCTTCTCGTCCCGGCCGCGAACGCCGAGGAGGCGGCGCTCGTGGAGGGCCTGACCGTTCACCCGGTCACGGCGCTGGCCGCGCTCGTTGCCGCGCTGGCGGGCCGCGGCGCCCTGCCGGTTCAGCCGGCCACCCGCATCTCCGCGCGCGCGCCGGCCGGCTCCGAGTTCATGATGGCCGGCGCGTCTTTGGCTCGTGCCGCGGGTCCGGAGTGGGCGCGCGGGTCCGCCGGCGAGGGCACGGAAGAGCCGGATCTCGCCGAGGTACGTGGACACGCCCACGCGCGCCGCGCGCTCGAGATCGCGGCCGCGGGCGCGCACAACTTGCTCCTTATCGGACCGCCGGGTACCGGCAAGACAATGCTCGCGCGGCGGCTGCCGACGATCCTGCCGCCGCTGTCGCTCGACGAAGCGATCGAGGTCACGCGGGTGTACAGCGCCGCGGGCCGGCTGCCCGCGGCGCCCGCAATGCTCGCGGTTCGCCCCTTCCGGGCGCCGCACCACGCGACGAGCGTGCAGGCGCTCGTGGGCGGCGGGACGCCGCCGGTGCCCGGCGAGGTGAGCCTGGCCCACCTGGGCGTCCTGTTTCTCGACGAGGCCGCGGAATTTCACCACGATGCGCTGGCGGCGCTGCGGCAGCCGTTGGAGGAAGGGCGGGTGGTCGTGGTTCGCGTGACCGGCACGGTGACGATGCCGGCGCGCTGTATGCTCGTGGCCGCGATGAACCCGTGCCCGTGCGGGAATCTCGGCGATCGGCGGCGCGTCTGCACCTGCACGCCGCCGCAGCGGGCCCGCTACCGGGCGCGCGTCTCCGCGCCGCTGCTCGACCGGATCGATCTACACGTCGAAGTGCCGCCGCTGACCGGGGACGAATTGGCGGCGGCCGCCGCCGAGCGCTCCGCGGACGTGCGCGCTCGGGTGCTTCGCGCGCGCGCGCTGCAGACGGTGCGCGGCAGCGCGTTCGGGATCGCGGGGGCCGTGAACGCGACGATGCCGGCGGCGCTCGCGCGCGCAAGCTGCGCCCTCGCGCCGGAGCCTCGCGCGCTGCTGCGCCGTGCCGTCGACCGGCTCGGCTTGAGCCCGCGGGCCTATCATCGCCTGGCGCGTGTGGCGCGTACGATCGCGGATCTCGACGACGCGGCGGCGATCGACGCGCGCCACGTGGCCGAGGCGATCGGGTACCGGACCCTGGATCGGGCCGCCGATTCGGAGGGGTTCGCGAACGGGTGAGGGGGCCGTCCCGGATGCCTCACCCGGCGGCTTGTGGCGGGTGCTCCGCGCGCACGCCACGCCTACGGATCGGCCGTGCGCGCGCTGCGGCGGCGGCTACCCGATTGCTCCGAGTTGTCTCGCGTCCTGCGTCAGGTTGATCGCGCTCGATGCGTGCCCGTGTTGCGCCCAGCGCCGCACGGGCGGGACGTGCCGGAGCCTCGGCTGCCGGCGCGGATGGTCGCCCATCCGGCGCGCGGACGCGGTCCTCGGCTACAAGAGCGGCGACGTCGAGCGGCTCGTGCTCGCGGCGAAGCGGGTTGAACGATGGGCCATCGTGGCGCTCGGCCGTGTGCTGGCCGGGTGGCTCCTCGAAGCCGAAGCGCGGCGGCGCTACGATCTGGTGCTGCCGGTGCCGTTTCATCGGGCGAATCTCGCGGGCCGGCCCGCGCATCCTTTGACGGCGATCTACCTCGACGCGCGTCCCGCGGTTTGGCGGACGGTCCCGCTGGACGACCTCGCGCCGCCGCTGCTCGTACAGCGCCGTCCGCGGCCGGCCCGGCGGGGACAGTCCGAACGAGTGAGATGGCATTCCGTGCGCGGCGCCGTGGCGCTCGCGTTCCCCACGCGCCTCGTGCGCGGCGCCCAGGTGCTGATCGTCGACGATGTCTTGACGAGCGGCGCCACGGTCGCAGAGTGCGCGCGTGTGCTGCTCGACGAGGGCGGCGCCGCGGCCGTCGACGCGATTGTGCTCGCGCGGCAGCCCTGGCGCGCACGGGGGTAGGCGTGGTGGAATCCTCGGAGCGGCAGCGATGGTGCCTCGTGGGCCTGTCGCTCGTGCGCGGGCTCGGCGCCGTCCGCATCGCGCGGCTGATCGCACATTTCGGATCGCCCGGCGCCGCGTGGACGGCTTCGCCGGAGGCGCTCGCCCGCGTACGCGGCATTGGGCCCGCCACGGCCGCGGCGATCGTGGCGGCCCGCGGTGCGAACTTGGTCGACGGTCAACTGCAAAGGGCGGCGGGCGCCGGCGCCCGAGTCGTCACGTGGCTCGACGCCGGCTACCCGGCCCGGCTGCGGGGCATTCCCGCGTCCCCGCCCGTCGTGTACGTGCGCGGAGGGTGGTCCGACGATCGGCCGGCGGTCGCGATCGTCGGAACACGGCGCGCCACGGCATACGGCCTCGGCGTGGCCGAGCGCCTCGCGGCCGCCCTGGCCGAACTCGGCATCACCATCGTGAGCGGCCTCGCCCGCGGGATCGATGCGGCCGCGCACCGGGCAGTCGTTCGGATCGGCGGATCGACCGTTGGGGTGCTCGGATGCGGGGTTGACGTGGCGTACCCCCCGGAGCACCGGACCTTGATACAGGCGATGAGTGTTCACGGCGGCGTGCTCGCCGAGGCGCCGGTGGGCGCGCCGCCGGAGCGCGGCGCCTTCCCAGCCCGAAACCGCCTCATCAGCGGCTTGGCGGATGTGGTCATCGTCGTCGAGGGTGACGTGCGGAGCGGCGCGCTGATCACCGCGCGGCTGGCCGCGGCGCAGGGCCGGACGGTGTTCGCCGTGCCGGGCAACGTGTACGCGCGGGCCAGTCGGGGGCCCCACCGGCTGCTCGCGGCCGGCGCCAAGATCATCACGGGCCCGGAGGACGTGCTGGCTGCGCTCGGCCGGCCGGCGACCGGGGGACCGCCCGGCGCAGCGAGCCGGACCGCCGCCCTCGGGCTGGCGCCGGCCGAGCGGCGCTTGCTTGCCGCGCTGGAAGACGGCGAGGCGCGGCCGGTGGACGGGCTGGCCGCCTCGGTCGGGCTCGACGTCTCGACCGCCGCGGCGGCGCTCGTGGCGCTCGAAATGCGCGGGCTCGTCCGTCGGATGACGGGCGGATTGTACGCCGCCGACCCGGCCTCCCGGACCCCGTAAATTTGACAATAACAAAGGTTGGGGTATAGAATCCACCGACGATGCCGTTATTTATATGGAAGTAACATACGGCAGCCGACGCACCATCTGTCAGGCACCGCCCGGCCGCGGCCGGGCGGCGAAGCAACCGGAGGGATAGAGTGGCGAGATCACTGGTCGTCGTCGAATCACCGACCAAGGCGAGGACGCTCAAGAAGCTCCTCGACGGCCGGTACGACGTCATGGCCTCGATGGGACATGTGAAGGACCTCCCGCGCAGCCAGCTCGGCGTGGACGTGGAACATGAGTTCGCGCCGAAGTACCTGGTGCCGAAGGGCAAGGGTCCGATTATCAAAGAGCTCAAGTCGGCGGCCAAAAAGGCCTCGACGGTCTACCTGGCCACCGATCCCGACCGGGAAGGCGAGGCCATCTCCTGGCACCTCTCCAACATCCTCGGACCGGTGAACGACAAGATCAAGCGGATCGAGTTTCATGAAGTAACGCGCGACGCCGTGCGCCGGGCCCTCCAGCATCCGCGCAGCATCGACACGAGCCTCGTCAATGCCCAGCAGGCGCGCCGGATCCTGGACCGCCTCGTTGGATATAAGCTCAGCCCGCTGCTCTGGCGCAAGGTCCGGGGCGGCCTGAGCGCGGGACGGGTGCAGTCGGTCGCCGTGCGCCTCATCGTCGAACGCGAAAAGGAAATCGAAGCGTTCGTTCCACAGGAGTACTGGTCGATCACCGCCCGGCTCATCCAGACCGGGGCCGCGACCCCGCCGGTGGCCGACGCCTCGTTCCAGGCCAAGCTCATCGGCAAGGGGTCGGAGAAGATCTCGATCGGCGGCGAGGCCGAGGCGAAGGCGCTGGTCGCGGAGCTCGAGCGGCTGCCGTACGTCGTCGGCGAGGTCCGCCGGCGGGACCAGCAGCGGAACCCGGCCGCGCCGTTCACCACGAGCACGCTGCAGCAGGAGGCGAACCGCAAGCTCGGGTACTCCGCGGCCCGCACGATGGTTGTGGCCCAGCAGTTGTACGAGGGCCTCGACGTCGGGTCGGAGGGCACAGTCGGCCTGATCACCTACATGCGCACCGACTCGGTCAATATTGCCGAGTCGGCCCAGCAGCAGGCGCGGGAGTACGTCGCCGCCGCCTACGGCGCCGAGTACGTGCCGGAGAAGCCGCGCCGCTACACCTCCCGCCGCGGCGCGCAGGAGGCGCACGAGGCGATCCGGCCCACGTCGGTGCTCCGCACGCCGGATGCGGTCCGGCCGCACCTCAAGGCCGACCAGTACAAGGTCTACAAGCTGATCTGGGAGCGGTTTGTGGCGAGCCAGATGGCGTCCGCCGTGATGGACACCCTGGCGGTTGACATCACCGCCGGTCCGTACCTGTTCCGCGCGACCGGGTCCCGCGTGAAGTTCCCCGGGTTCCTGCGCGTGTACCTGGAGGGCCGCGACACGGACGAGGACGAGACACCGGAGGGCTGGCTGCCCGACCTCACCGCCGGCGAAATGCTGCGCCTCCTCGGCCTCGATCCGCAGCAGCACTTCACGCAGCCGCCGCCCCGCTATACCGAGGCGACGCTGGTGCGCGCGCTCGAGGAGCGCGGCATCGGCCGGCCGAGCACGTACGCGCCGATCATCGAGACGATCAAGCACCGCGGATACGTCGAGCTCGAGGACCGGCGGTTTTATCCGACGGACCTCGGCACCTTGGTGAACGCGCTGCTCGTCGAGCATTTCCCGAACGTGCTCGACGTGGAGTTCACCGCCCGGATGGAAGAAAACCTCGACAAAGTCGAAGAGGGCGCCGCAGACTGGATCGGTCTGCTGGCCGGCTTCTACGGGCCGTTTTCGAACGAGCTGTCGAAGGCCGAGCAGGCGATCGAAGAGGTCGAGATGACGCCGGAGGAGATCGGCGAGGCCTGCCCGCGGTGCGGCAAGCCGCTCGTCAAGCGGCGCGGCCGCTACGGGGAATTCATCGCGTGCTCCGGGTATCCCGAGTGCTCGTACACCCGGCCGGTCGGGATCGGCGTGCGCTGTCCGGTGGACGCCGGCGAGGTCGTCGAGCGGCGGACGCGGAAGGGCCGCGTCTTCTACGGCTGCGCGAATTATCCGGCCTGCACCTACGTGTCATGGGACCGGCCGACCGGACGGATGTGCCCCACCTGCGGCTCGATGCTGGTCGCGAAGCGCGCGCGCCGCGGTACCCCGCCGACGATCGTCTGCAGCAACAAGCAGTGCGCCTACAAGGAAGTCCCCCAGCCGCGCGAGGCGGAGCACGCCGGCGCCCGTCCCTGAGGCGGCACGCGTCATGGAGCGTGCGCGCCACCGGCTCGCCATCCGTTCCACGACCGTTGTCGCGGTGCGCCGCGGCGGTCGCGTGGCCGTCGCCGGCGACGGGCAGGTCACCGTCGGATCGACCGTGCTTAAGCACGGCGCGCGGAAGGTCCGGCGCGCGGGCGACGGCGTGCTGCTCGGGTTCGCCGGGTCGGCCGCGGACGGCCTGACGCTCTACGACCGGCTCGAAGAGAAGCTGCGCGAAACGCGCGGCGATCTCACCCGCGCCGTCGTGACGCTGGCGAAGGAATGGCGGTCCGACCGCGTGCTCCGCCGCCTCGAGGCGCTGCTCGTGGTCGCCGACAAGAGCCACCTTTTCGTCCTGTCCGGCAGCGGGGACATCGTCGAACCGGACGACGGGGTGGCGGCGATCGGGTCCGGCGGTCCGTACGCGCTGGCCGCGGCGCGCGCGCTCCTCAAGCACTCCTCGCTCGACGCCGAGGGCGTGGCCCGCGAGGCCCTCCGCATCGCCGCCGAGATCTGCGTGTACACCAACGACCAGGTGACGGTCGAGGTGCTCGACTAGCGGTGCGTCCGCCGGACGGCCGTCCCGACCCCGCGCTCTCCATCGAGACGCTGACGCCGCGCCGGATCGTCGAGGAGCTCGATAAGTTCATCGTCGGCCAGGCGCCGGCCAAACGGGCGGTCGCGGTCGCGCTGCGCAACCGGTACCGCCGCAGCCGCCTCGGGCCGGAGCTGCGGGACGAGGTCATTCCGAAGAACATCCTCATGATCGGGCCGACCGGCGTCGGCAAGACCGAGATCGCGCGGCGGCTCGCCCGGCTCGCCGGGGCGCCGTTCGTCAAGGTCGAGGCGACCAAGTTCACCGAAGTCGGCTACGTCGGCCGCGACGTCGACTCGATGGTCCGCGATCTCGCCGAGACCGCCGTGCAGATGGTGAAGGCCGAACGCGTCGAGGCCGTGCAGGAGCGCGCCGCGGCCCATGCGCGGGACCGCCTGATCGAGATTCTGGTGCCGGCCCCGCGCCGCGAGGCGGGCCTCACGAACCCGCTCGAGGTGCTCTTCGGCGGGCGGCCCGGGCAGGTACCCGAGCCTCCGGCCGGCACCGCCGCGGCCGGAGGGGTCGAGGCCGGCGACCTCGCGGCCCGGCGGGCGGCGATGCGCGACCGGCTCGACCGGGGCGAGCTCGACCGCGACCAGGTCGAACTCGACGTCGAGGAAACGTCGACGCCGACGCTGGAGGTCTTTTCCGGCCAGGGCGTCGAGGAGATGGGCGTCAACCTCCAGGATCTGTTCGGCACGATCCTGCCGCGGCGCCGGAAGCGCCGGCGCACGACCGTCGCTGAGGCGCTGCGGATCCTGACCTCGGAAGAAGCCCAGAAGTTGATCGACATGGATGAGGTCGTCCGCGAAGGCGTCCGGCGGGCGCAGGAGGCCGGCATCGTCTTCATCGACGAACTCGACAAGATTGCCGGCCGGGAGGGCGGGGCGGGGCCCGACGTGTCGCGGGAGGGCGTGCAACGCGACATCCTGCCGATCATCGAGGGCTCGACCGTTACGACCAAGTACGGGCCGGTGCGCACCGACCACGTGCTGTTCATCGCGGCCGGCGCCTTCCACGTCAGCAAGCCCTCGGATCTGATTCCCGAGCTGCAGGGGCGGCTGCCGATCCGCGTCGAGCTCGCCCCGCTCACCGAGGCGGACTTCGTGCGGATTCTGGTCGAGCCGTCCAACGCGCTGACCAAGCAGTACGCGGCCCTGCTGGCGACGGAGGGAGTGGCGGTCGAATTTCCCGACGACGGGATCCGCGAGCTCGCCCGCATCGCGCAGGAAGTGAACGGCGAAACGGAAGACATCGGGGCCCGCCGCCTGCACACCGTCCTCGAGAAGGTGACCGAGGACCTGTCGTTCGCCGCGCCCGAGGCGCCGGCCCGCGTCGTCATCGACGCCACCTACGTCCGCGAGCGCCTCCGCGGCATCCTCGACACCCGCGATCTCAGCCGCTACGTCCTGTAAGGCGATCGGTTCGAGACCGGGCCGACTTCCCCGTTACGAGGACTCCCATCTCAGGCCGGCTCGGTATTCCGAACGGCCTTCGCCGGGAGCCCTCGCCCCGACTAGGCGGTCGAGGTCTCTTACCGTTGTCTATGCGCACGCGTCGCTGCACGGCGTGTGTTATACTACGTCGAGGATTCTCACACGCCCGCGTGACCGCGCCGGCGGTGCCCGGGGACGCGTAATGCGTACTCCGGGTTCCGGGGCGGGATGATCCGGGCGGAGGCTAAAACCGGACGGGAGGTAGTATTGTGGCCGTTGTGACGATGAAGCAGTTGTTGGAAGCCGGGGTGCACTTCGGGCACCAGACACGCCGGTGGAACCCGAAGATGGCTCCGTTCATTTTCACCCAGCGCAACGGGATCCACATCATCGACCTGCAGAAATCGGTGCCGCTGATTGACACGGCCTACCGGTTCGTGCGCGACACCGTGGCGCAGGGCGGCACGGTGCTGTTCGTCGGCACGAAAAAGCAGGCGCAGGACGCCATCCGCGAGGAGGCGACCCGGGCGCACCAGTTCTATGTGAACCAGCGCTGGCTCGGCGGCATGATGACGAACTTCTCCACGATCAAGAGCCGGATCGAGCGGCTGCACGAACTCGTGGACATGCGGGACAACGGCACGCTCGAGATCCTGCCGAAGCGCGAGCAGACGCAGCTGATGGACGAGCTCGCGCGGCTCGAGAAGTACCTCGGCGGCATCGCGACGATGCGCGCCGTGCCGTCGGCGGTGTACATCGTCGACACGCGCAAGGAACATATCGCGATCGCCGAAGCGCGGAAGCTCGGGGTGCCGGTCGTGGCCATCATCGACACGAACTGCGACCCGGACGAGGCGGCGTACCCGATTCCGGGCAACGACGACGCGATCCGCGCGGTGCGCCTCATCACGAACCGGATCGCCAACGCGGCGCTCGAGGGCTACGAGGAGCGGCGCAAGGCGGAGATCGTCGAGGAAGAGGCGGCCGCGGAGGCGGAGGGCGTCGAGCCCGCGCCGATGGCCCCGCTGCCCGGCGAAGAGGAAGTGGTGGAAGAACCCGCCGAGGAGCAGGAGGTCCAGGCCTGATGCCGGACCGCAAGGGCGCAGCAACGGAAGTGACGGCCGCGCAGGTCAAGGCGCTGCGGGAGCGCACGGGCGCCGGCATCATCGACTGCCGCAACGCGCTCGCCGAGTGCGCGGGGGACGTCGAGAAGGCGGTGCAGGTGCTGCGCGCCAAGGGCCTGGCCGCGGCGGCGAAGCGGACCGGCCGCGTCGCGAACGACGGCATCGTCACCTCGTACATCCACGCCGGGGGCCGTCTCGGCGTGCTCGTCGAGATCAACTGCGAGACGGACTTCGTCGCGCGGACCGAGGAGTTCAAGACGCTGGCGCGCGACATCGCGATGCAGATCGCCGCGACGGATCCCCGCTACGTTTCGCGCGAGGAGATCCCCGTGGACGCCCTCGACTCGGAGCGCGCCGCCTACGTCGCCCAGGCGATCGCGGACGGCAAGCCGGAGGCGATCGCGGCCCGCATCGCCGAGGGCAAGCTCGAGAAGTACTTCTCGACCGTGTGCCTGCTCGATCAGCCGTTCATTCGCGACGAGGGCGCCAAGCCGAGGACCGTGGGCGAGGTCGTGCACGACGCGATCTCGCGCACGAAGGAGAACATCAAGATCCGCCGGTTCGCCCGGTTCAAGCTCGGCGAAGCATGACCGACGGGCCGGCGCCGCGGTACCGCCGCGTCCTCCTCAAGCTCAGCGGGGAGGCGCTCGCCGGCTCGGGTGACAAGAGCCTCGATTCGGACGTGCTGCACCTGGTGGCGCGGGAAGTCCGCGCCGTCCGGCAGTCGGGTGTCGACGTGGCGCTGGTCGTCGGCGGCGGCAACATCGCCCGCGGCGTGCAGGTGGCGGCCCGGACCGGCGTCGCGCGGGTGACCGCGGACTACATGGGTCTCCTCGCCACCGTCATCAACGCGCTCGCGCTCCAGGACGCGATGGAGCGCGAAGGGCTCGAGACCCGCGTCCAGACCGCCATCGAGATGCACCAGGTCGCGGAGCCCTATATCCGGCGGCGCGCGATCCGCCATTTGGAGAAGGGGCGGGTCGTCGTCTTCGCGGGCGGCACGGGGAGCCCGTACTTCACGACCGACACCGCGGCCGCCCTCCGCGCGATCGAGATCGAGGCCGGCGCGATCCTGATGGCCAAGAAGGGCGTCGACGGCGTGTACGACAAGGACCCGCGGGAGTACCCCGACGCCGTCCGGTTCCGGACCCTCGACTACATGGAGGTCCTCAACCGCGGCCTGAAGGTCATGGACGCCACGGCGACCTCGCTGTGCATGGACAACGGGATGCCCATCATCGTGTTCGATATCGCGCGGCCGGGGAATCTCGGGCGCGCGGTGCTCGGCGAAGAGATCGGGACGCTGGTTGGGGGAGGGAGCGCCGATGCACGCGGTCGTCGCTGATGCGAAGACCCACATGCAGAAGGCGGTGGACGCCACCAAGCGGGAGTTCGCGGGGGTCCGGACGGGGCGCGCCAGCCCGGCGCTGCTTGACCGCGTGAGCGTCGATTACTACGGCGTTGCGACGCCCGTCACCCAGGTGGCCAACGTGTCCGTGCCGGAGGCGCGCCTCTTGGTGATCCAGCCCTGGGACAAAGCGCTGATCAAAGAGATCGAGCGCGCGATTCTGAAGTCCGAGCTCGGGCTCACCCCGTCCACGGATGGGGCGGTGATCCGGCTGCCGATCCCGTCACTCACGGGCGACCGGCGCAAAGAGCTGGTCAAAGTCGTGCACAAGCAGGCCGAGGACGGCCGGGTGGCGGTCCGCAACATCCGGCGCGACCATCGGGAGAAGCTGGAGCGGCTCGAGAAAGCCGGCGACCTGTCGAAGGACGATGCCCGCCGGTACCAGGACGAGCTGCAGAAGGTCACCGACCAGTACATCAAGGAAATCGACACCCTGCTCGCGGCCAAGGAGAAGGAGATCACCGAGGTCTGATGCGCGCCGCGCCCCCTAACGTGGTGGGGTATCTGCTCGACGAGGCGCGCGCGGTCCTCGCCGAGGCCGGATGGAGCGACGTCGAAACGACGGAGACGCATCCGCCCCGGCGCGGGCTGCTTCCGCCCTTCCGCGTACTGCGGCAGCGCGCGGCCGGCGGGCGCATTGCGTTGGTGATCGCCGGCGAGCGCAGCGAAACCTCCGGGACCGGTGGCACTGCCTCTGGGCCTGCGGCGCGAGCCAAAGCGCGGCGCCTCACCTCCGATCAGGGCGGGGGCGGCGTCGCGAACGAGGACGCGCGCACGTGAACGCGTCGGGCTCCGGGGCCGCACGGACTCGGCCTCCTCGTGACGGGGAGGCCGAATCTGCCGTACCGGGCGCCCTCGACAAGATGGACGCGGCCGCGGTGCTCGACCGGACGCGGATTCCGCGGCACGTCGCCATCATTATGGACGGCAACGGGCGCTGGGCCGAGCGGCACGGACTCTCGCGTGTGGAGGGCCACCGCGCCGGCCGGGAGGCGCTGCGTCACGTGCTGCGCGGGGCGTGCGAGTGCGGCATCGGGATCCTGACCCTGTACGCGTTCAGCACCGAGAACTGGCGGCGCCCGGCGGACGAGGTGCACGCCCTGATGGCGCTCCTGCTCGAGTCCCTGGACGGCGAAGCCCAGGAGCTGCACACGAACGGGGTCCGCTTTCGCGCCTCCGGGCTGGTCGAGGAGATGCCGCCGGCGGTGCAGGATGCGATCCGGCGCGTCACGTCCCTCACGCAGGCCAACCGCACGATCACGCTCAACCTCGCGCTGAACTACGGCGGGCGCCGTGAGTTGACCGAAGCGGTCCGCCGGATCGCGCGCGTCGTCGCCGCGGGCGGGCTCACCCCGGACGCGATCGACGAGCGGACGATTGCGCGCCATCTGTTCTCGCCGGACCTGCCGGACCCCGATCTCTTGATTCGCACGGGCGGGGAGCAGCGGCTCAGCAACTTCCTGCTGTGGCAGGCCGCGTACACGGAGCTGTACTTCACCGACGTGCCGTGGCCGGAGTTCACGCCCGCGCATCTGGTCGAAGCGGTGGTGTCCTACCAGGCCCGCGAGCGGCGCTTCGGAGGCGTGGACCGTGGATAGCGCGCAGGACGTCGCGGCGGCGGTCCGCCGCGACGACGCCGGGGTCTCCGCGGCCGGGCGCGGCCGCACGCTCGCGCAGCGGGCGCTGACCGCGGTGTGGGGCGTGCCGCTCGTCGTCGCGCTGGCGCTGCTCGGCGGGCCCTGGCTGCTCGCCGGCGTCGGCATCCTAATCGTCGTGGGGCTCCTCGAGTTCTACCGGATGGCCGCGCGCGCCGGCTACCAGCCGATCTGGGAGGCCGGGCTCGCCGCGGGCCTGTGGCTTGCCGTCGCCGCGGCGTGGCCGGGCGCATGGCCGGCCCGCTGGGCGCCGCTTGTGCTGCCGGTGCTGCTCGTCTACACGATCCTGACGCAGCTGCGTCGCGGCCATCCCGACCGCTCGCTCGTCAACACGGGGCTCACGCTCCTCGGTGTGCTCTACGTCGCGTATCTCGCGACCTACCTGATCCGGCTGCGGGCGCTGCCGGTCTTCCCCGGCGGGCGGCCCAGCGCAATCCCGGTGCTGCTGGTGATCTGCGCCGTCTGGGCCGCGGACAGCGCCGCGTACTTCGTCGGGCTCAGCATCGGCCGGCACAAGCTGCTGCCGCTCGTGAGCCCGCATAAGTCCCGCGAGGGCGCCGTCGCGGGGGTGGCGGCCGGCATGCTTGCGGGCTTGGCGTTCGCGTGGGCCGGGGCGGTTCCGGTCGCGCTCGCCGTCGCGGTGGGCGGGTTGTGCGCCGGCGCCAGCATCGTCGGGGATTTGTGGGAGTCTTCGATCAAGCGTGAGGTCGGGGTCAAGGACGCCGGGTGGGTGCTGCCGGGCCACGGCGGCATGCTCGACCGCTTTGACGGGCTCCTGTTCGCGGCGGTCACGGGATACGCGGTGATGCGGGGGTGGCTCGGTCTGTGAGGCGGCGGATCGCGCTGCTGGGATCGACCGGTTCGATCGGGCGGGCGACGCTCGACGTCGTCGACCGGCTGTGCGGCGCGGGTGTCGAGATCGAGGTGGCGGCCCTCGCGGCGCGCCGCGACGTCGCGACGCTGGCCGGGCAGATTCGAAAATACCGGCCCGCGGCGGCGGCCCTGCAACGCCGGGAGGATGCCGAAGCGCTGCGCGCGGCGGTCCCGGGCTGGGACGGCGAGGTGCTCTCCGGTCCGGAGGGGCTCGACCGTCTGGCGGCCTCGGGCGTGGATCTCGTCATGGTCGCCGTGGAAGGCGTCGCCGGACTGCCTCCCACGCTGGCGGCCCTGCGCGCCGGCGCGGACGTCGCGCTGGCGACGAAGGAGGCGCTCGTCGCCGGGGGCGCGCTCGTCGTGGAGGCCGCCGCCCGCGCGGGACGGCGCCTCCTGCCCGTCGACAGCGAGCATTCGGCGATTTTTCAATGTCTCGAGGGACGGCCGTCCGCCGACGTGGCGCGCCTGTGGCTGACCGCGTCCGGCGGACCGTTTCGCCGCACGCCCGCCGACGCGATGGCCCGGGTAACGCGCGAGGACGCGCTGCGGCATCCGACGTGGCAGATGGGTCCGAAGGTGACGGTGGACTCCGCCACCTTGATGAACAAAGGCCTCGAGATCATCGAGGCGCACTGGCTGTTCGGTGTGGCGCCCGAGCGGATCGACGTCGTGATCCATCCGCAGAGCATCGTGCACTCCTGCGTGGAGATGGTCGACGGCTCGATCCTGGCGCAGCTCGGACCGGCCGACATGCGGCTGCCGATTCAAACGGCGCTCACGTATCCGCGGCGCCTGCCGCAGGCGATCGCCCGCCTCGACCTTCGCGCGCTCGGGGCCCTCGAGTTCGAGGCGCCCGACGAAGCGCGGTTTCCGTGTCTCGGATTGGCCCGCGAAGCGCTGCGGCGCGGGGGCACCGCCCCCGCGGCTCTCAACGCCGCGAACGAGGCCGCGGTCCGGCTTTTTCTCGACGACCGCATCGGGTTTACGGACATCGCCCCGGCGGTTCGCCGTGCGCTCGACGCCCACGTGCCCCGTCCCGCCGCATCGCTCGCGGACGTGGTTGCGGCGGATCGCGAGGCCCGCGCCGCTGTAGCGGCGGTGTGTGCGGCATAATGGAGATCATAAGGATGAACGAAACGGGGGATCCGGTGTGTCGACGATAATCCTGGCCGTGCTGGCCTTGGAATTGATGATCCTGGTGCACGAGTTGGGCCACCTGATTGTGGCGAAGCGGGCCGGCATTCTCGTGCACGCGTTCGCGATGGGGTTCGGCCCGCGGCTCGTCGCATTCACCCGCGGCGAGACCACCTACAGCCTCAACCTGCTGCCGATCGGCGGCTACGTGAACATGGCGGGCGAGGACGCGGACAGTCCCGACGTCCCGCCGGAGCGCACCTTCCGCGGCAAGTCGGTGGCGTGGCGGCTCGCCGTCGTGCTGGCCGGTCCGGCGATGAACTTCGTGCTCGCGATCGTGCTGCTGGCGGCGGTCGCGACATCCTACGGCATCCCGCTGCGCGTCAGCACGCGGGTCGGCACACTCGTGCCCGGCTACCCCGCGGCGCAGGCCGGCCTCCAGACCGGGGACACGATCATCTCCGTCGACGGCCGGCCGATGCGCGACGGCCAGCAGATGATCGACCTGATCCACCGCAGCGGCGACCGGACGCTCGCGATCCTCGTGCAGCGCGGCCCGCGGCGCTTCATCCTGCACGTGCGGACCCGCTTCGATCCCCGGCAGAAGGTGTGGATCACCGGGTTCTCGCCGACCGTGGTGCGCGGCCGCCTCGATCCCGTGCGGGCGGTGGGCTGGGGGGCCGTGACGACGTTTCGCGACGCGGGCGCGTATCTCGCGGCGCTCGGCAATCTGATCCAGTCCGGCCGGCTGCTCGGCGAGCTCGGCGGTCCGGTGACCGCGGTCAACGTGCTCGGCCAGGCCGCCCACGCGGGCGGCGAGACGTTCCTGTACTTCACCGCGTTCTTCAGCATCATCATCGGACTGTTCAATCTGTTTCCGCTGCCGGCGCTCGACGGCGGCCGGGCCGCGTTCCTCGTGGTCGAGGGCCTGCGCCGGCGCCCCGTCGATCCGCGCCGTGAGGGCTACGTCCATCTCGTGGGCCTCGCGCTGCTGCTGTGTCTGATTCTGGCGCTCACCGTGCGGGACGTGCTGCATCCCGTGCACTTAACGCTGCCTTAGCATGACCGTGCTACAATAGTGCCGATGAATCGGACCGAGACGCGGCGGGTGCAGATCGGACCGGTGCCGGTAGGCGGCGGCGCTCCGATCGCCGTCCAATCGATGACGACGACCGACACCCGCGACGCCGACGCCACGGTCGCCCAGATCCTGGCGCTCGAGCAGGCCGGGTGTGAGATCGCGCGGGTGGCGGTGCCGGATCGCGCGGCCGCCGACGCGCTTCCCGCGATCAAGGCCCGCATTCACGTGCCGCTCGTCGCCGACATCCACTTCGACTATCGGCTGGCGCTCGCGGCCCTCGTCGGCGGCGTCGACAAGCTGCGGCTCAATCCCGGCAACATCGGCAGCGACGACCGCGTGCGGACCGTCGCGCGCGAGGCGAAGGCCCGGGGCGTGCCGATCCGGGTCGGCGCGAACGTCGGCTCGCTCTCCAAGGAGATGCTGCGAAAGTACGGGGAGCCCTGCGCCGCGGCGCTGGTCGACAGCGCCCTCGACGAGATCCGGATCCTCGAGGACCTCGATTTCCACGACATCGTCGTGTCGGTCAAAGCCAGCGACGTCGAGATGGCGCTCGACGCCTACACCGCCATCTCGGAGCGCACGGCGTACCCGCTGCACGTCGGCATCACTGAGGCCGGGACAACGTGGGCCGGCACCGTCAAGTCCGCGGTCGGGCTCGGCGCGATTCTCTCGCGCGGCATCGGCGACACGATCCGCGTCTCGCTCGCGACCGATCCCGTCGAGGAAATCAAAGCGGGGTTCGAGATCCTGAAGTCGCTCGGCCTGAGGATGCGCGGGCCGATCCTGGTCGCGTGTCCGTCCTGCGGCCGCGCCGACGTGGACATCGTCGGGCTCGCCGAAGAGGTGGAGCGGCGGCTCGCCGTCTACCCCGTGCCGGTCAAGGTGGCGGTGATGGGTTGCGCGGTGAACGGCCCCGGCGAGGCGAGGATGGCCGATCTCGGCGTCGCCTGCGGCAAAGGCATGGGCCTGATCTTCAAGCGCGGGCGTATCGTGGCCAGCCTTCCGGAAGCGCAGTTGCTCGAAGGCCTGATGAAGGAAGTCGAGGTCGTGGTCCGCGAGAAGCAGGCCGAGGCGGCGGACGCCGGCGTGCCGGCACCCGTCGGCGGCGGCGGCGGCGCGGCGGAGAGCTAGGTCGGCCGGCGGCGGCCGGTCCGGTTGCCGCCGCTTCTGCTTCGCGACGAGATCCCCGCACACACGCGCGCCGGTCACGGCGGCGCAGCGCCGCGCGCCCGCAGGGGTTCGGGGCGGTGCGGCGAACCAGCATGGTCGAATCTACGGGTGGAGGAAGTAGCGCGATGCGTGATATCAAGGTCGAAACGCTGCCGGGGGTGCCGGTCGGCGAGCTGCAGGTGGAGATGGTCGAGCGCAAAGGGGTGGGGCATCCGGACTCCATCTGTGACGCGATCATGGATCGCGTGTCCGTTGAGTTGAGCAAGGAGTACATCAGCCAGTTCGGGCACATCCTGCACCACAACATCGACAAAGCGTTCCTCGTCGCCGGCGACGCCGACACGCGGTTCGGCGGCGGTTCCATTCGTGAACCGATGCGCCTCATTTTCGGGGACCGGGCCACATACGGCATCAACGGGCGCGAGCTGCCGATTCGCGAGATCGCGATCCGGACCGCGAAACACTGGATCCGCGAGAATCTACGATTCGTCGATCCCGGCGGGCCGGACGACCAGGACGGCCCGCACGTGACCTACCAGCTCGAGCTCAAGCCGGGGTCCGCCGAACTGGTCGACATTTTCAGCCGCGACACCACCGGCGCCAACGATACCTCCGCCGCGGTCGGATACTGGCCGATGACCGAGACGGAGCGGATCGTGCGGGAGACCGAGCAGTACATCAACTCCCGAACGTTCAAGGAAGAGTTTCCGGAGGCCGGCGAGGACGTCAAGGTGATGGGCGTGCGGCTTGGGCCGGAGCTGCGCCTCACCGCGGCCGTGGCGTTCGTCGACCGGTTCGTCGAGGGCGAGGATCAGTACTTCCGGCGCAAGCGCCAGCTGCACGAGTCGGTCGTGGAGTTTCTGAAGAAGCGCACGACCCTGGAGCGGGTGCACTTCGACCTCAACACGCTCGATGAGCCGGGGCGCGGGCAGAACGGCGTGTACCTGTCGGTGCTCGGCACGTCCGCGGAGTCGGGCGACAGCGGGCAGGTCGGCCGCGGCAACAAGGTCAACGGCGTGATCGCGATCAACCGGCCGATGGGCACGGAGGCGGCGGCGGGCAAGAACCCCGTGTCGCACGTCGGCAAGATCTATTCGGTGTTCACGCATCAGGTGGCGCAAAAGGTGTACGAAGAAGTCTCGGGCATCCGCGAAGTGTACATTTGGATGGTCAGTCAGATCGGCAAGCCGATCGACCAGCCGATCACCGCGGCCCAGATCATCCTCGCGAAGGGC
>Ga0070731_10000948_pt1 | contig 32899 bp, 31 predicted proteins | sample Coa_R1_2_FD_66448 | JGI IMG/M metagenome (GOLD analysis project Ga0070731, IMG submission 66448) | Surface soil microbial communities from Centralia Pennsylvania, which are recovering from an underground coalmine fire - Coalmine... | ecosystem: Environmental > Terrestrial > Soil > Unclassified ... | reverse complement strand
CGGCGTATAAGCCGGAAAGACGCACAGAACGCGCCTTTGGCTTGCAACGGTCAAGGGACAGCGCATGGAACCCCACCCCAGCAGCGATTCGACGCCCAAAATCAAGTTCAGCAGTGCGTAACAGCTCGACGCTACACCGTCATGGCGACGACATTGCGTCCGCGAACCGGCTGACTATATTCCGCCAGCGCACGGGCCCCTTGGGGGCCCGTTACAATTTGGCACCGACCTTCATGAGCCTTCGCAACATCGCCATCATTGCCCACGTCGATCATGGCAAGACCACCCTGGTCGACCGGCTCCTGCAGCAATCGGGCGCATTCCGTGAGAACCAGCGCGTCGCCGAGCGCGCGCTCGATTCCAATGACCTGGAGCGCGAGCGCGGCATCACCATCCTCGCCAAGGCTACGTCGCTGCTATGGCGTGATACCCGGATAAATATCGTGGATACGCCCGGCCATGCCGACTTTGGCGGCGAGGTGGAGCGCATCCTGAACATGGTGGACGGCGCCCTGGTGCTGGTGGACGCGGCCGAAGGCCCGCTGCCGCAGACCAAGTTTGTGGTGTCCAAGGCGCTCAAGATGGGGCTCAAGCCCATCGTGGTCATCAATAAGGTGGATCGCTCCGACGCCAGGCCAAACGAAGTCGCCAACGAGGTGTTCGACCTGTTTGCGGCGCTCGACGCCACCGAGGAGCAACTGGACTTCCCAATCCTCTTCGGCTCGGCCAAGCAGGGCTGGATGGCGTCTAGTCCCGAGGGACCGAAGGACCAAGGGATGGCCCCGTTGTTCGAACTCGTCGTTGGCCACGTGCCGCCGCCCCATGTCGAGGACGGCCCGTTCCGGATGCTGGGCACCATCCTGGAGGCCAATCCCTATCTTGGCCGCATCGTTACCGGCCGGATCTTCTCGGGCAGCGTGAAACCGAACCAGCCGGTAAAAGTGCTCGACCGTCATGGGGTTGTGGTCGAGGAAGGCCGCGTCACCAAGGTGTTGGCGTTCCGCGGCCTCGAGCGGACCCCGATCGAGGAAGGCTACGCTGGCGATATCGTGGCCATTGCGGGCCTTCCGGAAGCATTCGTCTCGCACACTTTGTGCGCGCCCGAGGTCACCGAGCCGCTGCCGGCGCAGCCGATCGACCCGCCGACGCTGACCATGACGTTCCGTATCAACGATTCGCCGCTCGCCGGGACCGAGGGCGACAAGGTGCAAAGCCGGGTGATCCGCGAACGCCTGCTGCGCGAGGCGGAAGGCAATGTGGCACTGCGCATCTCTGAGTCCGTGGAGAAGGACTCCATGGAAGTTGCCGGCCGCGGCGAGTTGCAACTCGGCATATTGATCGAAACCATGCGGCGCGAAGGATTCGAGCTCTCCGTATCGCGCCCCAGGGTGCTGTTCCAGCACGGCCCGTCGGGTGAGTCGCTCGAGCCTGTCGAGGAAGTCGTCATCGACGTCGACGAGCAGCATGCCGGAATCGTCGTGCAGAAGCTCGCCGAGCGCAAAGGCGAGATGGTCGAGATGCGCCCTTCCGGCGGTGGGCGGGTGCGGCTCATCTTCTACGCTCCAACCCGCGGCCTCATCGGCTATCACGGCGAGCTCCTCACCGACACCCGCGGAACGGCGGTGATGAACAGGCTATTCCATGCTTACGGCCCGCACCGCGGAGAGATTGTCGGCCGGCGTAACGGCGTCCTGATCTCGACCGACCAGGGCGATGCAATCGCCTACGCTATGTGGAACCTGGAGGACCGTGGGCCGATGATGATCGAACCGGGCTGGAAGGTCTATCGCGGCATGATCGTGGGCGAGCACACCCGGGGAAACGACTTGGAAGTGAACGTGCTCAAGGGCAAGAAGCTGACCAACATCCGCACCCACTCGAAGGACGAGGCTATCCGACTCACCCCGCCCATTCGCATGACGCTGGAGAAGGCGCTGGCCTATATCGAGGACGACGAACTGGTCGAAATCACTCCAAAGTCGATTCGGCTGCGCAAGAAGCTGCTCGATCCGAATGACCGCAAGCGCGAAGATCGGCGCAAGGAAGCCGAACGCGTCTGATTGCGTCCCCTGTCACGCCGGCGATCGGCTCGCACCGACCGGCGCACCATCTCCTGCGGCGCAGATTTTGGTAAGCGAATCGATTAGCGGCTGAAAATGTCGACGACCGTGGCGCTCCTGCAACAGCTCATGCAGATTGCTAGAAGGCCTTGCGTTTTTAACCTTGTGGTGACGGCGGCACATGCACGTTTCCTCAACTAATCCACATCGTTAACCGAACGTGAATCTCTACACTTGAAGCCCGCGACATCGCTTGCTTTGATTGGCGCATGAGCAATACCGTCCTCATCGAAATTCGTCGCGCCAAGGCAAACGACGCAAGCGCGGTTGCTGAGTGCCACGACGATGCGTGGCGGACGGCCTACCAGGGTATCATCCCCGGAACGGAGCTCGAAAAGCTCATCATGCGTCGCGGTGCGGTGTGGTGGGACAGCGCCATTCGCAAAGGTAGCCGCATCGCGATCCTGCAATTCGGCGACAAGATCGCCGGATACGCCAATTACGGACGCAACCGAGCCCGCAGCCTCTACTACGACGGCGAAATCTACGAGCTCTATCTGCGGCCAGAGTACCAGGGGTTAGGCTTTGGCCGTCGGCTGTTCACCGCCGCACGCCGCGATCTGGCCCAGAGTGCTCTGAAGTCGCTCATCGTTTGGGCATTGTCGGAGAATGACAACGCGGTCGATTTTTACCGCGCCCTTGGCGGCAAGGCAGTCGCCCGCAGCTCCGAAAAATTCGGCACGCGCGTTCTCGACAAGGTCGCCTTCGGCTGGCAGAGCTGAAGCGTTCGATCTCGCAAGCTTCGCCTTTCGTAATCCCCAGCGATCTCTGTCGGCTTTTTGGCCGCCCTGCGTGATCGCCTCCTCGTGGGTGCGATAAAGGCATATCCCAGCCTCGGCGCCCGCCACCCCTCCTTGTGGGCAAATGAGCCTTTTCAATCTTGGCTGGCTATCGGCGGATTTCTATAGTCGCTGATGGTTTGCGCCATCGCTTGAATCCGGGGATCATTATGACGGGCGTGCGGTCGTGGCTCTGCGCCGTCCTCGTCGCTGCGCTCGCCGCCACTGCCGGCCGGGCGGAAGAGCCCTATCCATCCCACGTGGTGAAGGTTGCCCTCCCCGTGCTGCCGGGATCGACGACCGATATCGTGGCGCGGCTGGTTGCCGGCGAGCTCGGTCAAAAATGGGGCAAACCCGTCATCGTCGAAAACATGCCGGGAGGGGCGATGAACCTCGGCGCCGAATACGTGGCGCACGCCGCGCCGGACGGCTACACGCTGCTGCTCTGCCCGCCGTCGCCGCTGGCGATCAATCAATTGCTCTATCGCGACATAAAATATGACCCGACAAAATTCGTCCCAATCGCAATGCTGGTGAAAATTGCAAACGTGCTCGATGTTCGGCCCGATTTCCCGGCAAATAATGTGCAGGGATTGATCGCCTACGCGAAGGCCAATCCGGGCAAGCTCACCTTTGCGTCCCAAGGCGTCGGTTCCACAGCCCACCTATCGGGCAGCGAGCTTGAAGTTCTCGGCGGCATCCAAATGGTTCACGTGCCCTATCACGGGGCACAACCGGCGCTGACCGACGTGATGGCCGGCAACGTCGATATGTTCTTCGATACGCTCGCCACCTCTATTCCGCTGTACCATGCCGGAAAGCTGAAGATGCTGGGCGTTGCGAGCGCGGAGCGCGACAGCGCAATTCCCGACGTGCCGACCATCGCCGAACAGGGGCTCCCCGGTTTCCGCTCAATCACCTGGTTCGCCATGGCTGGGCCGCCCGGACTGCCCGAGGCGCTCGCCGAAAAGATCAATCACGACACCGATGAAATTCTGCGAAAGCCCGAAATCGCCGCCAAGCTACGCACACTACAACTCGATCCAATCGGCGGCACTCGCGCCGATGCCGCCAAGTTCATCGCCGAAGAGAGCAAATTGTGGGGAAAGGTTATCGCAGAGAGTCACATCGTCGTTCAGTAACGCGTCAACCGAGCGATCGCGCGCGGCGCGATTGCTCGATACAGAACAAACGGAAGCTTGGGAGGAATAGCCATGGGTCTTCGGGTCCCGCAGATGCGCGAGCTTGCGCTCGCACTGCTCACTCTGCCGTTGTTTTCAATAATGGCCGCGGCGCAGATCGCCGTCTCGGCCAACGACAACAAGGCGGTGCTGGTCAACGGCGTCAACACCGTACCGTCGAATCCGGCCGACGACACCGCTACTATCATCGATCTCAACGTCTCGCCGCCCAAGGTGATTGGCGAGTTGAAGGTGCCCAATAGTGTGGTCGGGCCGCCGCAGAACGTAGCGATAACGCCCGACGAGTCGATCGCACTGATCGCCTCCAATCAGAAGCTCGATCCGGCCGATCCAAAAAAGCTTGTGCCCGACAACCGAGTGTCTGTGATTGACCTCAAGGCCAAGCCGGCTGCGGTGATTGCGACCATCGAGACCGGCCTCGGACCGGCCGGCATCGGCATCAACCGCGCCGGAACACTGGCGCTGGTCGCCAATCGTGCCGACGGCACGGTTTCGGTGCTGACCATTGCGGGCAAGACGGTCTCGGTCGCCGGCAAGATCGACTTTGGCAATCCGAAAGCGGGCCCGAGCAGCGCTGCATTTTCGCCCGACGGCAAAATGGCTTTGGTCACGCGCGACGGCGATCACAGGATCTCTATCCTGTCGGTTGACGGCTCGAACGTTACCGACACCAAAAAGTACATGGTCGGGGCAATCCGGCCCTACGCCATCCAAATCACGCCCAAAGGCGACGCGGCCGTTGTGGGCTTCCAGGGCGGCGGACAGGGCGATGTCGATACGATCAGCGTCATCGATCTGAAGGGTAAAGCACCGCGCATCGTCCACACGCTCGACGTCGGACAGATCGTCGAGGGCCTAGCCATCTCGCACGACGGCAAATACGTTGCGCTGACGGCGCAGAATGGCTCCAACCACACGTCGGACTTTCCGTTCTACAACGCGCACGGCCTCGTCGTGGTATTCCGCATCAGCGGCACTAACCTCACGGAAGTGGCCGAAGGCGAGGTCGGCGTCTGGGATCAAGGCGTATGCTGGAGCCGCGACGGCAAGACTCTGCTGGTCGAGGACATGGCCAATCATATTCTTGATGTGGTCAAATTCGACGGCAAGAGTCTAAGGGTCGTCCAGGAGATCAAAGTCCCGGGCGGTCCGGCAGGCATTCGCACCGCCGAGCACTGAGCCGTTATTCGGTGGGGCGCGTATTCGAGACAAGCCGACGCTGGGCGGAGAGATACCGGTGAAGCTCATCCAGTTCCGTGAGCCGGGCCCGCCCAGTGTCCTGCAATGTCTCGACGTGCCGGTACCGGAACCAAAGCCGGGCGAAGTCTTGGTCCGCGCCCATGCCATCGGCGTCGGCATTCCCGACACGCTGATCCGCGCCGGAACGTACAGCTGGATGCCGCCGCTGCCGGCGACGCCCGGCACCGAGCTCTCCGGCACGATCGAGAAGGTCGGAGCGGGCGTCACGTCGCGGCGGCCGGGCCAGCGCGTGTATGCCAGTGCCCGTGAGCGCCCGCACCGCGGCGGTCACTATGTGGAGTACATCGCGACGCCCGCGGACGCGACATTCGGTTTGCCTGATAGCGTCGATTTCGATGCGGCGGCCACGCTCGCCAACTATCAGGTCGCCTATCATATGTTCGACGAAGCGGTGCGGCCGCGCCAGGGCCAGATCGTTCTCATCTATGCGGCCGCCGGAGGCATGGGGAATGCGCTCATCGATTTGGCGAAAGCGGCCGGCCTTGTCGTGATCGGCGTGGTGAGCGGCGACGCGAAGATGCGCTTCGCCCGCGAACTTGGCGCCGACCATGTCATCGACCGCAAAGCTGAGAGCGTGAGCAAGCGCGTTGGCGAGATCACCGGCGGACGCGGCGTCGACATTATCGTCGACCCGGTCGGCGGGCCGAACATCCCCGGCAACATTGCACTGCTGGCGCCCTGCGGCATGCTGGTCGTTTACGGCGGGCTGGGTGGCAAAGCGCATCTCGACCTGCAAACGATCCTGCGCGCGAGCAAGAACTCACCGGCCATCCGGCAATTTTCGATTCATACCTGGGATCATCTGGTCGAGGAGCGGCGTGCCGGCATGCGCGCGCTCATCGACATGCTCGCCGCCGGCAAACTGCACCCACGCATTCACGCCTGCCTTCCTCTTACCGAGGCGGTGCACGCACACGAGATGCTGGAAAGCGGCGCCGTGCTCGGGAAGTTATTGCTGCGGCCGTAGGCGACTTCGATTCAAAATCCCGGGGCGCGCTCAACCTGATCGTACCAGTCAAAGCCCATGTCTTTGACGATACGATTGCTCATCACGATGATGCGGCACTCCTCGCCGGCCTTGGCGAAATGCTGGTGCGTAGTGAACGGCGGGATGTAGACGTAATCGCCGACCGTCCATTCAAATTTCTTCGGCTCCGGCGCCCATTCCCATTCGAACGCTTCGAGGCAATCCCATTTCAAGTCCCAGTGCAGGTCGTAGCCCGAGCCCTCGACCACGAAGAACAGCTCCTCCCACATGTGGCGGTGCTTGCCGGAGCGCTCGCCATCCTTGAGGAACTGCATGTAGGCCTCGATGCAGCACTCGCGCGTGTGCATCTTTTTGTTCACCAGGTGCTTGATGAGGCCGTCGGGCGAGCGCTCCCACGGCATGTCCTCGGCCTTTACGACGTTCGGCAGCGTGGCGTAATCGGCGCGGAACGCGTCGGATTCGGCGATCGCCTCGGCGAGGAAATTGCTTTGCTGGTTGCCGGACAGCGACGGCCCTTTGTCTTCGAACAATGCCATGACGCGTTCCCCGGTCAGATTTCCGTCGGCGGATGGAATTCCTTCACTCCCGGCGGCAGCTTGTCGGTCGGCCACTCCACCATCTTCTGGAACAGAAGATGCATGAACAGAAAGAGGGGCTTCGCCTTGAACACCAGAAGGATGGCCGATTCCTTGTCGTCGTCATTGAAATGCTGGTGGACGCTCGCGTTCTCCACCAGCATCACGTCGCCGGCTTTCCACTTGATGTAGCGGCCGTCGTGGATGTCGTGACCGTGGCCCTTGAGCACGTAGAACACCGCGCTGTTCAGATGGCCATGCTTCTGCCCGGCATTGAGCGGGGCGTAACACTCGATATGCGACTCGATCGATTGAACGATGCTGACCGATTGCGGGGAGATGATGTGCTTGCCGTACATCGACGGTCCGCCCTTCCAGGGGTGATCCTTGGACGAGTAGACCCGCGGCTCTTCGAGCAACTTCTTGTAGAGGTGGCTGTAGGTGCCTTCGAGCGCGCGCACGAAGGTGCGCTTGCGCGACCAGCGTTCCCATTTGGCATGCTTGATCGCGTCGGCGTCTTCTTCGGAGGGCTTGTTGTGGCCGAGTCCGGGTAATTCGTGCTCCAACATTCCCGTCATTGTGCGGTTCCTGATTTGCTCCTCGCCGCGCCTCCGCGTCGATATTCACGTATGCATTTCGTGTCGGTCGTTTAAGGGATTTCCGGTACCCATGCAATGCAGCGTTGCGCAAGGCTGAGCCGTCCGCGGTGCTCGAACAGCGTGGCGTCAGCCGGCGAACTCGACCGCCGTCGAATTGCCGCCACTGATGACGATGCCGACGCGCTCCGACGTCCCTGGCACATAAGCACCGGACAACAGCGCAGCGAAGGTCGCCGCTCCTCCGGGTTCGGCCACGATCCGCAAGGCTCGCCAAAGCGCTTGCTGCGCCTGCATGATCGAGTCATCGGCAACGAGAACGACGTCCCGCACATGCTCTTTCACGATTGGAAAAACGTGCTCGCCGACACGGCGCGGCGCCAGAGAGTCGGCCGCGATGCCTCCAGCTTCTGCGTCGACCGGTCTTCCTGCAGCTAACGCCTTAGTGAGCGTTGGGGCCGCGAGTGGTTCGACACCGACGACGTTGATGCGGCCACAATACCAGGCCGCGATTCCAGCAATGAGACCGCCGCCGCCAACGCCGACCAGGAGCGTGTCGAGGTCCGGCGCTTGCTCGCCAAGTTCCATGCCGAGTGTGCCCTGCCCCAACATGGTTTCTTCCTGATCGAAGGCATGGATAGCCATCGCCCCCGATTTTTGTACCCACAGCTCACTAGCCGCGAGCGCATCAGCATAGCGGTCGCCTTCGATCACCAACTCCGCGCCATAGTCGCGAATGCGCGTGATTTTGGCCGGCGAAGAAACCGACGGCACAAATATCTTTGCCGGTACCCGCAAACGCATGGCCGCATAGGCGACAGCAACGCCGTGATTGCCGCCCGAGGCCGCAACTACACCGGCGGGCGGCGCTTTGCGCATCAACAGATTGGCGAATGCGCCGCGCGCTTTGAAGGAACCCGAATGCTGTAAGAGCTCAAGCTTAAGCCAAAGAGGATTGGACGCGAGCTCAACATCGGCAGCATTGATCTCGATGACGGGAGTCCGCCGAATATGCGGGCGAATAAGCTTTTCGCAAAGTGCGATGCTATTCGGCCCGATTGCATGCGGCATGCCCATCACACGGGATCCCAATCTCGGAGGTTTCGGCGCTTTCGGTTGAGTAGATAATATCTCATTGGATCGCCCGCCGCGTCGCGAACGTGGTACGATCCGCAGAAATAGGATCCGGTCGGCCGACGGAGGAAGAGATGGCTAAGATTGTACTGGGCCTCGGGTCGTCGCACACGCCGATGCTGCTCGCCTCCGACGAAACGCTACCGCGCTTTCAGGAGACCGATCAGAAAATCAAGCATCGCGACAGAGAGGGCCGCCCGACAACTTATGCTGAACTTCTGGAAAGGGCCGACCCGAAGATGGCGGCCATGGTCGCGCCCGCTGAACTCGTGGCACGGCAAAACAAAGTACGCGCCGCCATGGCGCATCTGAGCAAGACACTCAACAGCTCCAACCTCGACGCGCTCGTGGTCATGAGCGACGATCAGGACGAAGCCTATCTGGAAGACGCCCGCCCTGCCTTCGCGGTCTATTACGGCGAAACGATCCTCAACAGCAACGAACAGCACGCGCAGTACCACCAGCGTTTCCCCGAATGGTACGTAAAGAACCGGCAGGGATTCTTCGAAGACTCAAAGCCGCGGGAATATCCGGTCGACGCCAAGCTCGCTCTGCATCTGATCGATCACCTCATGGAGCACGGCTTCGATCCGGCCTCATCGAAATGCATGCGCAAGGGCGAAGGCGAAGGCCACGGGATGGCCTATGTGCACCGCCGCCTCATGGACGAGAACAGGCCGATTCCGATCGTGCCGGTTTTTCTCAACACTTACTTCCCGCCGAACCAGCCGCGACCGCGGCGCTGCTATGAACTCGGTCAGGCGATTCACAAAGCAGTCGAGTCGTATCCGGCCGACACCCGCATCGGTGTTATCGCTTCGGGCGGCCTAAGCCATTTTTTGGTCGATGAGGATTTCGACCGCGCGATCCTCAAGGCCTGCGCCGACAAGAACGCCGCGTTTCTGCAGAGCCTGCCGCGTAACAAGCTTCACTCCGGCAGCTCCGAAATTCTCAACTGGGTCGGCGTGGCCGGGGCGGTCGAACATCTCAATCTCAACTGGTTCGAATATGTTCCGGGCTATCGCACGCCGGCAGGGACCGGTACCGGCCTGAGTTTCGCTGCCTGGGCTTGAGCTCGGGTGGAAAAGGGACTTGGTTGAGCGTCCGGACGGTCCGCACTAGCCTTGAGGTTTGCGCATAGCTCGGAGACCTCACCGGGACTTTTCCGAAAATGAAAAATTTTTTTGCTCAGCGACGAATGCCCGCACCGCAATGGGCGGCATTCGCTTGCACCCTTTCGGCGTTTCGACCTAATATCCCGCATTCATCAGTAAAGGGCGACAAATCGCAGCTATTTGGGAGGACCACGCATGTCCAAACGAACGATTATTGCGGCCATCGCCGCGCTTGCAGTCTCAACCGGCGCGGCCATGGCGCAGGACGTGAAGGTCGGCGTGATCCTGCCCTACACCGGTGTGGGTGCCGAACTCGCGCAGCAAATCGAGCGCGGCATGGATCAATACATCAAGCTCAATCCTGACGATGTGAAGCCCTACAAGTTTACGTTCATCAAGCGCGACTCCAAGGCGCCGGACGGCGCGGCCGCCAAGGTCGATGCCCAGGAATTACTCACTCAGGATAACGTCGACGCACTCGCGGGCTGGGTCTATTCACCCGACGCGATCGCCTCCGCACCAGTGGTGACGGCCGGCAAAAAACTCGGCGTCATCGAGAACGCCGGCACGTCGTTCATTACAAATCTTTCGCCTTATTACGTCCGCACCTCGTTTACTTTGTGGCACTCAAGCTACGCGCTGGGTATCGCGGCGGCGAAGAACCTGAAGGCAAAGACGGCAGTCGTGGCCTATTCCGACTATCCGCCCGGCAAGGACAGCCTGGACGCATTCAAGAAAGCCTTCGAGGACAACGGCGGCAAAGTGCTCGACGCGATACCGGCCGGAGGACCGGGACAAGTACCTGATTTCACACCATTTTTCCAGCGCGCCAAGGATGAGCACCCCGATGTCCTGTTCGTATTTGTCCCGGCCGGCGATCACGCCACCGCGGTGGTCAAAACCTACGGGGCGCTCGGCATGAAGGCTGCGGGCATCAAGCTGATCGGCCCCGGCGATATCGTCCAGGATATCAAGTTGCAGGGCATGGGTGACGCCGCGGTCGGCCTTATCACCATGCACCACTACAATGCCGATCTCGACAATCCGAAGAACAAGGCTTTCGTCGCTGCCTGGAAGAAAGAGTATGGCCCGGATTCAACGCCGGACTTTACATCGATCGGCGGCTATGACGGCATGGCAGCAATCGTTCATGCTGCACACGCCACCAACGGCAAGATGGATGGCGACGCAGCAGTCAAGTCGCTGCTGGGCTGGAAGTTCGACAGCCCACAAGGCCCGATCATGATCGATCCGGAGACCCGCGACATCGTCATGAACGAGTATCTCGACGAGGTCGTGAAGGGCTCGGACGGCAAACTCCATGAGAAGGTTCTCGAGACCTTCCCCGCCGTCAAAGACCAATGCAAGGCGCTGGCAATCGGTCCGTGTGCGCCCAAGAAGTAATCAGGACTCGCTGATAGCTTTGTGTGGCCAAGGACCCCCGCCCGGCTCCCGGTCGGGGGTCCTTCCGCCTCGTGCGATGAAGCGAATGGGGGGACCTAGCGGATAAGTGTATTATTTCCGTCCGCATTGGTCATTGGCTCGCAGAGCCCGCTTCGGGGATTGGTAGTGGATCTAGTTGCCAACATCGCCGGCATCGTGTTGGGCGGACTGGCCGCCGGAACGGTGCTTTTCATCGTTTCGGTCGGGCTCTCGGTCACCATGGGCCTGATGGGATTCGTCAATCTCGCCCACGGAGCCTTTGCCGGGTTCGGCGGTTACGTCATCGTGCTGTCGATGAACCGCGCCCATGTCGGCTTTGTGCCGGCGCTTGCGCTCGGCTTCGTCGCCACCGCCGCGCTCAGCGTCGTGCTGGAACGACTGCTTTACCGCCGGCTGTACCGGGCCGGCGAATTGGACCAGGTTCTGTTCACCATCGGCCTGATCTTTATTTTCATTGCTGGCACCGTAATCGTCGTCGGTCCCGAAAGTCAGACGCTGCAATTGCCGGCTGCGCTTAATGGCCAGCTTAACCTCGGCTTTCTGGAGTACCGCACTTACAGCATCTTCCTGATTGTGGTCGGCTTCCTGATCGGGCTCGGCATCTCGCTTGCGTTCGAGAAAACCAGGATAGGCGCACAAATCCGCGCCACGGTCGACAACCGCCGCATGGCAGAATCGCTGGGCATCGATGTCGACCGCCTGTTCACGATCACCTTCGCCTTCGGCAGCGGCATGGCGGCGCTCGGCGGCGGATTGGGCGCAGAGTTTCTCGGACTCGATCCGCAATATGCGCTCAAATATCTCGTGTACTTTCTGATTGCGGTGTCGGTCGGCGGTCTGGGCAGCGTCATAGGCGTCTACTACGCGTCGCTGCTGCTCGGCGTGCTCGATTTCGTGCTCAAGCTTTATCTGCCGGTGGGCGGCACCATTTTCATCTATGCGCTCACCATTTTGCTTCTGTTGTGGCGGCCGCAGGGATTGTTCGGAGGCAAACAAACGTGAGCGACGTCGCGGCCGCCAAACCGATGACAAGTGCCGGCTTCGCCGCTCATCCGGCCGCGCGCGTGTTGATGCGGCGCCATCGTCTCCACTGGTGGGAATTCATCCCGTGGCTCGCGGCCATCGCGTACTATTTTGCCTTTCCGCATTATCTTGGGTTCGGCGCCGAGCTTTTGATCACGGTGCTGTTCGCGCTGTCGCTCGATCTGGCGCTCGGCTATGCCGGCATCATCACGCTCGGCCAAGCGGCATTCTTCGGCACCGGCGCCTATGCGGTCGGGATGCTGGCCTACTACGGCATCTGGACCGAGCCGATTGGGGGCTTGGTCGTCGCCGCTCTCGCGGCTGCTGTCATCGGCTTCGCTTCGGGCCTCGTCTTGTTGCGCACCAGCGGGCTTACACTACTGATGCTGACCCTCTGCGTCACGGCGCTGCTGGAACAGGGCGCCAACATGGCACGCGGCATTACGGGCGGTTTTGATGGCCTGAATTTTACAATCGCGCCGGTGTTTGGCCGGTTCGAATTCAACCCGCTGTTCGCCAACACCCAATATCTCTACACGCTCGGCGTCCTATTGGTGTGCTACGCGTTCGTACGCACGCTGGTTTATTCGCCGTTCGGCCAAAGCCTGACCGGCATCCGCGAGAATATCCTGCGTATGCATGCCATCGGCTCGCCCGTGAGGCGTCGCCTGATCATCTGCTACACCCTCTCCGCGGCGCTCGCCGGCATTGCGGGCGGGCTGTCGGCGCAGACCAACGACTACGTCAATCTCGCCACACTTAGTCTCGATCGCTCCGCCACGGTGCTCATTGTTCTTATTCTCGGCGGGTACGGCCGGCTCTACGGCGCGTTCATCGGCGCCGTCGTTTACCTGGTGCTGGAGCACTTTCTGGCCCAGATCTATCCGACAGCCTGGCAGCTTGGCCTCGGGCTGTTGCTGGTCCTGATCGCGCTGTTTGCCCGCAACGGAATTTTAGGTCTCGGCGAGACGCTGTGGCGCCGCTATGGGGCCCGGCGTGGGGCGTCATGAGCGAAACTCGCCTCGAGACCCAGGCGCTCAGCCGCCAATTCGGCGCGCTCAAGGCCGTTCAGGGGATCAACTTCAAGCTCGACGCGGGCGCGCGTCATGCGCTGATCGGTCCTAACGGCGCCGGCAAAACGACCTTCATCAATCTGCTCACGGGCGTGCTGCCGCCGTCGCAAGGCCGCGTGCTGCTCGCGGGGCGCGACATCACCGCCACGACCCAGGCCGAACGGGTCAAGCTCGGTGTCGCGCGCACGTTTCAGATCAACCGGCTGTTTCGCGGACTCTCGGTTCTGGAAAACGTCTGCATGGCGATCACTGAGCGCGTCGGCTCCGCTGGCTCGATGTTCTATCCGGCCGGCAGACGCACCGACGTCATCGACGAAGCCATGGAACTCCTACAGACGCTCAAGCTTGCCGACATAGCGCGCCATCGTGTCTCCGAACTCCCCTACGGCCGCCAGCGCCTGGTGGAACTGGCGATCACCATCGCACTGAAACCCGAAGTTTTGTTGCTCGACGAACCCGCCGCCGGCGTGCCGAGCGCCGAAAGTCACATCATCCTCGACGCCGTCGAACGGCTGCCAGCGCACATTGCCGTGCTCATCATCGAGCACGACATGGACGTCGTGTTCCGCTTCGCCAAGCGCGTCACCGTGCTGGTGAGCGGCGCGATCTTCGCCGAGGGGACACCCCGCGAGATCGAGGCGAACCCGCAGGTGCGCGAGGTCTATCTGGGTCAGGCCGGTCATGCCTAGCGCGCTGGAAATGCGCCATGTCTCGGCTGGCTACGGTGAGACTGTCGTGATCGAGGACATCGACCTGACGCTTAGGCCCGGCGAGTGCATCAGCGTCATCGGCCGCAACGGCGTGGGCAAGACCACGCTGCTCTCAACCGTCATGGGCCACACGACGCTGCACTCCGGCGAAATCCAGCTTGACTCCAAGGCGCTCAATGGCATGCCAAGCTTTCGCCGCGCGCTCGCCGGTATCGGCTTCGTGCCGCAGGAACGCGAGATCTTTCCTTCGCTATCGGTGCGCGAGAACCTTGAGGTCGCGGCGCGGCCAGGGCAATGGACGCAAGAACGTGTCTTCGCGCTGTTTCCGCGGCTCAAGGAGCGGCTCGACAACATGGGCAATCAGCTGTCCGGCGGCGAGCAGCAAATGCTATCGATCGCGCGAGCGCTGCTCACCAATCCCACCGTCCTGCTAATGGACGAGCCGACTGAAGGTTTAGCGCCGGTCCTGGTCGAGACTCTCATCGAAGTCCTGGCGAAGCTCCGCGCCGAAAGCGCGCTGTCGATCATTCTTGTCGAACAGAACAGCCGTGTAGCGTTGAATTTTTCTCCGCGCACCATCATCCTCGACAAGGGCCGCATCGTTTACGACGGCGAGTCCGACTCGCTGCGTGGCGATCCGGATCGGTTGGCGAAGCTCATCGGGATTGTCGAATAGGCTTTCGGCTTGGCCTTGCGCGACTCACAAGAACGCACCGCCCATCAGATAAACTCCCAGGGCCGCCAAACCCGCGAAGAACCAGCGGCGAAACACCGGCGGATCCAAGCGCGAGCGAAGATATTGACCAAGCCACATCGCGCCGACGGCGGCCGCTACGGCAATAGAGGTCGGTCCGAGAATCGAAACATTGAGCGCACCGGCGCGCGCGACATTGGCAGCAAGCGCAAGCGTCGACACCGTAAATGAAAGGCCGAGCGCCTGGACCAGATTGTCCTTCTACAGCCCAATCGCCTGCAGGTAGGGAACCGCGGGAATGACGAAGACTCCGGTCCCGCCGGCGATGACGCCGGTGACCGCTCCGGCCACCGGGCCGAGCCACCACTCGTGCCGTCTCGATACTTTGATAGGCACGGTCATGAGACCGGACAACGCGTAGAGAGCCAGCGCCAGTCCGAGAACGGCGGTCATCCGCGGCGCATACGCACCGGTCATCAGCCCCGCTGCCGCCCACGTCCCGATGCAGACCGCGAACATCATCGGCCATAGTCGCGCGATTACAGCCGTAAGCGACGGACCGCTCCACATCTGCCACACGTTGGTCAAGAGAGACGGCACGACGAGAAGGGTGGCCGCCTGCACCGGAGCCATCACCAGGGCGAGAAGGCCCATGGCGATCGTCGGCAGCCCAAGACCGATCACGCCCTTGACGAAACCAGCGAGCGTGAACACTACGGCGATAAAAAGAAGCACTCCATCTTGCATGGAGTGAGATTTAAGCCGACCCGCTGGCGGCGCAATTAGCTGTTCGCAAACCTAGCTTTCGCGGCCGACGAAGTTCCTCAGAACCTCGGCTGCACAACAGGGAGCGGTCCAATTAGGCGTGCGCTTTGCGCTGCGGGTCGATGATTTTTTCCAGCTTGCCGAGCACATGCATGCACGGAAGAAGCTGCTGCAGGCTGGCATTCGGCTGGCGCTTTTCCTTGATGGCGGCGATGAACTCGCGATCTTCCAGTTCGATACCGTCCATCGATACGTCAACCTTCGACACGTCGATCTTGTTGTCCTTGCCGTCGGACAGATCGTCGTAGAACGCCTTGAAGGTGCCGTTGTCGCAGATGTAGCGGAAGAACGAGCCGAGCGGCCCATCATTGTTGAACGACAGCGACAAGGTCAGCACCGCGCCGGACGGCGTCCTGGCGACGATGCCCATGTCCATGGCGATGTTGAGCTGCGGATGGATCGGCCCCTGCACGGCGTAGCAATCGGAGATGTTCTCGCCAGCCTGGTACTGGAACAGATCGATGGTGTGGGCGGCGTGATGCCAGAGCAGGTGGTCGGTCCAGCTGCGCGCATTGCCCGCCGCATTGATGTTTTTGCGGCGGAAGAAATAGGTCTGCACGTCCATCTGCTGAACTTTCAGCTCACCCTTCACGATTTTCTTGTGGATGTACTGATGGCTCGGATTGAAGCGCCGCACATGGCCGCCCATGGCGGTGACGCCTGTCTCCTTGGCGATCTTCGCCAGCGCCTCGGCGTCCTCAACCGAATCGGTGATCGGGATTTCGATGAGCACGTGCTTGCCGGCGCGCATCACCTGCTCGCCCTGACGGAAGTGCATCTTGGTCGGCGTGGTCAGGATCACCGCGTCGGCCCGCTTGATGCCTTCAGACAATTCGCCGGTGTAGTGGGCGATGCCGTATTTCTTCGCCACTTGCGCCGTGGCGTCCTGATTGCCGCCGACCAGCGACGTTATCTCGACATCGGGAATGCGCTTGAGCGCATCGAGATGCTTTTGACCGAAAGCGCCCTGACCGGCGACGCAGATTTTCATCATGCCCTCTTGTCATAAGCGTCATTGCAAGGAGCGAAGCGACGAAGCAATCCAGGGGCGGCTGGACTCTGAGCAAGCGGCTCTGGATTGCTTCGCTTCGCTCGCAATGACGAGCTAGCTTCGAACGCGTTCTACCTTGATCCGCGCCGCGGCGCGCTTAAGCTTGCCGGCCGACGGCTTGCGTTTGCCCGAAGCCTTGGCGCGGTTTTCCAGAATTATATGCCCGACCGCCGTATTGGACGCCGGCACGGTGTAGAATCGATAGACTTCATCCACTTTGTCGTCGAGCGCGCCGCGCATGATGAGCCACATCACCATCTCGATGCCCTCGGCGCCGGCCTCGCGCATGTAGTCGATGTGCGGAATCTTGACGAGCTTCTGTGGGTCCTTCGACAAATTATCGAGGAAATTCTTGTCCCACTTGCTGTTGATCAGGCCGGCGCGCGGGCCGCTGATCTGATGCGACAGCCCGCCGGTGCCGAAGATCACCACGCGCAGATCGTCCGGATAGGATTCCACCGCCTTCTTGATGGCGCGGCCCAGCATGTAGCAGCGATGACCGGTCGGCGGCGGGTACATCACCACGTTCACCGCCAGCGGAACCACCGGGCACGGCCAGTGTCCATTCTTGTCGACCTTGCCGAATAGCAAGTTCATCGGCACCGTCATGCCGTGATCGACCTCCATCTTGTTGCAGATGGTGAGGTCGAACTCGTCGAGGATCACCGATTGGGCGATGTGCGAGGCAAGCGCCGGATGACCCTTGACCACCGGCACCGGTCGCGGTCCCCAGCCTTCGTCAGCCGGCGGGAATTCGGCGGCGCAGCCAAGCGCGAAGGTCGGGATCAGATCGACCGAGAATGCCGAGGCGTGATCGTTATAGACGATGATCGCCACGTCGGGCTTGGTCTCGCGCATCCATTCTTGCGACTTCTCGAAGCCCGAAAACACGCGTTTCCAGTACGGCTCCTCAGTCTTGCCGTTATCGAGCGCCGCGCCGATGGCGGGCACGTGGGATGAACCTACACCTGCAATGATCCTGGCCACGGCGTCACTTCCGTTTTGCTGATTTGGATTTCGCTTTGGGCTTGGCTTTCGGCTTTGCGACGAGCTTCTTCGCCACGCCGCCGGAGACGAATTTCGCGGGCTTGTTCTTGCCAGTACGCGACCGATTGCCTTCGACCGAGCGCCCGCCCTTGAGCATCATGTCGGCGTAATCCTGCTGCGTCGAGCCGGTCATGACCGCGGCCAGATGCTGAAACGAATGACCATCGGTGGCGCCGAGCTTGGCGGTAAAATAGATATTGCCGCCGAGCTCCAGCATGCGGTTGTAGTCGCGCTTGAGCACGGCTTCAGTCTGTTCCGGCGTCAGCTTGAACCTCTTGAGATACTCCGCCTCGTTCGCCTTGAAGGCCCTGCGGTTCTCATCCTTCATCAGCGACATGCAGAACATGTTGATGCCGTAGCCTTCGCGGGACCTCTCGGCATCGAACACGAAAGTGCCCGGAATATCGTCGTAATCTTGCTGCTCGCGGGCCATCGGCGTGTCTCCCGTTTGCTTTGACATATATAGCTCAGGGAAACTTGGCAACGTAGGCACAGTTTCCGTCACCCTGAGGTGCGAGCGAAGCGAGCCTCGAAGGGCGACGGCCCGGTTGCCTCGGCCGCATCCTTCGAGGGCCGCTTCGCGGCCACCTCAGGATGACGAATGTAAGCTCAAGCCGCTTCTTGCAGTATCTCGGCCAGCCGCTCCGGCATGTCGAGCATGACGTCGTGGCCGCATGGCAGCTCGTGCGTACGCCAGTTCTTGGCGCGGGCGCTGGCCAAGCCAGCATCGAAATAGGGGTTCGCGTAACCGGCGGCCCTGATGTAGGTCTTCTTGGCGATCCGGTCGCGGGCGCCGGTCAGCGTCAATTTCTGAATAAAGGTCTGGATCGGCTGCGGCGTGCATTGCGCATCGACCCAGGCACGATCCTTCTCATTGACGTTGAAGAGCGCAGCGCTACGAGGCGGCATGGTGGTGGCGCCGGCACGCAGTGCGGCCTGCACGGTCTCGCGCATTTGCGCCGGATAGATGTCGATCACGCCTTGGCCATCCTCCGGCATGAATGCATCCAGCATCACCAGCGACGCGATCGCCTTTTCCATCTTCTCGGCGGCGCCGGAAATCACCATACCGCCGTACGAGTGGCCGACCAGCACCACGCCGGCCAGTTCCTGCCATTTCATTTCGTTGACGACGTCGAGAATGTGAGTGTCGACGTTGATGGCCGGCCTCAACAGATGAGAGCGCTCTGCGACGCCGGTCAGTGTCGGCGTGAACACATCATGCCCGCCGCTCCTGAGCAGCCGCGCCACGCGGCGCCAGCACCAGGCGCCGTGCCAGGCGCCGTGCACGAGAACGAAAGTCGCCATGGTGTCTGCCTCCGCAGTCAGCTCCAATAAAGCCGGATCGGATTGTCGACCAGAAGCTTCTGCTGCAGCGCCGGCGTCGGCGCGATCTTCGGGATGAAATCGACCAGCACGCCGTCGTCGGGCGCCTCCTTCGGCATGTTGGGATGCGGCCAGTCGGTTCCCCAGATCACGCGGTCGGGGAAACGCTCAACGATGGTGCGGGCGAACGGCACCACGTCATCGTAGGGCGGCCCGGCAACGGTGAAACGTTCCGGACAGGTGACCTTGGTGATCCAGTTTTTGTTGGCGTCGAGGGCCCTCAGCCAGTTCTGGAAGCTCGTGCCGTCGACGCCTTCGCGCACATTCGGGCAAGCCATGTGGTCGAACACCAGTGGCGTCGGTATCGATTTCAGGAACGGGCCCATTTCGTCGAGATCGGCATGCTCGAAATAGATATCGACGTGCCACCCGAGCGGCGCGATGCGCTTGACGATGCGCTGCATCACGTCCTTCGGTGTCGAATCAACCAGCCGCTTGATGAAGTTGAAGCGCACGCCCTTGATGCCGGCGCGGTCAAGCTCCTTGAGTTCCTGGTCGGTGAAGCCTTCGTTCACGAAGGCGACACCCTTGGCTCGGCCATTCGAGGTCACCAAGGCATCGACCAGCGCGCGATTGTCGGTGTCGTGACAGGTGGCCTGCACGATCACTGCCTTGTCGAAGCCAAGGAAGTCGTGCAGCGCGAACAGTCTCTCCTTCGGCGCATCGCACGGCGTGTACTTGCGCTTCGGCGCAAATGGAAACTTCGCCTCCGGCCCGAACACATGGTTGTGCGCATCCACCGCGCCCGCTGGCGGCTTGTATTTCGGCTTCGACGGATTGGGATGGAACGGGATGTACCCGGGGGACATCGGCAAGCTGAGTTCTCCTTTGTCATTCCAAGCTCTCGCCTTTCGGCAGACCCGGAATGACGGCTAGACCTTCTCCACCGCCAGCGAGACGCCCTGCCCGACGCCAACGCACATGGTCGCGAGCGCGCGTTTGCCGTTGCGTTTCTCGAGCCCATGCACCGCGGTCAGCGTCAGCCGCGCCCCGGACATTCCCAGCGGGTGACCGAGCGCGATGGCGCCGCCGTGCGGATTGACGTGCTCGGAGTCCTCCGGAACGCCAAGCTGGCGCAGCACGGCGATACCCTGGGAGGCGAACGCCTCGTTGAGTTCGATCAGATCGAAGTCGCCGATCTTTAGCCCGAGCCGCTCCATGAGCTTCCGCGTCGACGGCACCGGTCCGATGCCCATAACGCGCGGCGGCACGGCCGCCGACGCCATGCCGAGCACGCGGGCGCGCGGGGTCAGGCCGTGCGTCTTTACAGCTTCCTCGCTGGCGAGGATCAAAGCAGCCGCACCGTCGTTGATGCCAGACGCATTACCGGCCGTGATGGTGCCCGGGTTGCGCACGATAGGTTTGAGCTTTTGCAGGTTCTCGATCGTGGTGTCGGGACGCGGATGCTCGTCCTTGTCGACGACAATCGGTCCGGTCTTACCGCCCGGTGACGACACCGGAACGATCTCCTCGGCGAAATAGCCTGCGGCCGCGGCCTTGCCGGCGCGCTGTTGTGAGCGCAGCGCAAAGGCGTCCTGATCCTTGCGCGCGACCTGAAATTCCTCGGCCACGTTCTCGCCGGTCTCCGCCATGGAGTCGACGCCATACTGCGCCTTCAGCACCGGATTGATGAAACGCCAGCCGAGCGTCGTGTCGTAGACTTCCGCCGAGCGTGAGTAGGCTTCGCCCGCCTTGCCCATGACGAACGGCGCGCGCGTCATCGATTCCACCCCGCCCGCGATGGCGAACTCCATCTCGCCGGAGCGGATGGCGCGCGCCGCGTCGCCGACGGCGTTGAGCCCCGAGGCGCAGAGGCGGTTGACCGTCACGCCTGGGATTGAATCCGGCAGCCCGGCCAGCAACAGCGCCATGCGCGCGACGTTGCGGTTGTCCTCGCCGGCCTGGTTGGCGCAGCCGAAAAAGACCTCATCGAGCCGCGACCAGTCGGCCTTGGTGTTGCGGGCCACAAGCGCCTTGATGGGGACCGCGGCGAGATCATCGGTGCGCACCTTGGCGAGCGCCCCGCCGTAACGGCCGATGGCAGTGCGCGCGGCGTCACAAATAAAGACCTCTCGCATGGGTCTCTCCCTTAAGGAATTTCCGTCGATTCCAGGCTATTTACGGGCCGCGCCCAACAGGGTCAAATGGCGCCCTGATTGCAGGATCGTCATGACCCGCGCCGCGAAAACCGACTTCGCCAAGCTGCCGCCGACCCTTCGCGCCGAGCGCCGCGGCGCCGTTGCGGTGCTCACGCTGGCGCGCGCCGAAAAGCGCAACGCGCTCGACGATCCGACCGTGGAGGGCATCGAAGCTTTTTTCTCCGCGTTGCCTGACGGCATCGGCGCCGTCGTTCTCGCAGGCGCGGGCGACCATTTCAGCTCCGGTCTCGATCTTAGCGAACTGACGGAACGCGATATCCCGGCCGGGATCGCCCATTCGCAGTCCTGGCATCGCGCCTTCGAACGCATCGAGTTCGGCACCGTGCCGGTCGTCGCTGTGTTGCACGGCGCCGTGGTCGGCGGCGGCCTCGAACTCGCAGCCGCCACTCATGTGCGCATAGCGGAACGCTCGGCGTTTTACGCGCTGCCCGAAGCCAGCCGCGGCATTTTTGTCGGCGGCGGCGGCTCGGTGCGGCTGCCGGCGCTGATCGGCACCTCACGCGTCATGGAGATGATGCTCACCGGCCGAACGTTTTCCGCCGAGGAAGGCCAGACACTCGGTCTTTCACATTATCTCGTCGAGAACGGCGAAGGGCTCGCCAAAGGTCTCGAACTCGCGCAGCGCATGGCCGGCAATGCGCCGTTCACCAATTTCGCAGTGATGCAGCTCCTGCCGCGGATCGCCCATGGCGATCCGGCCGCGGGCTTCGTCACCGAAGCGCTCGCCGCCGGCATCGCGCAAAGTGACGACGAGGCGAAAGCGCGCCTGAAGGCGTTTCTGGAAAAGCGCGGGCCGAAAGTGGTGCGGAGCTGAGCGGGGAACGGCATCATGAAGGATGAGCGCGCGCCGCTGCGGCCGGTAAAGCTCGGCCTTCCTGATGTACTAGTCGAACGGCGCGGCGACGGCGCAATCGTGATGCGCTCGCCGCGCCCACTGCCGACGTATCCTAAAAACTTGACGGAGCGGCTGGTGCATTGGGCCAAAGCCGCGCCCGAGCGCGTCTTCCTTGCGCAACGCGACGCGGCCGGTGCATGGCGCACACTCAGCTACGCGCAGACGCTCGCATCCGTGCGAGCCATCGCGGCGGCGCTCTTGGAGCGTAATCTTTCGCCCGAGCGGCCCATCATCATTCTATCCGGCAACGACCTTGAACACGCGCTGCTTGGGCTCGCGGCGATGTATGTCGGCATCCCGTACGCACCGATCTCCGTGCCCTATTCGCTGATGTCGCAAGACTTCGGCAAGCTGAAAGCCATCGTTGACACTCTCACACCTGGCCTCGCCTTTGCGGCGAGCGGCACGACGTTCGCGCGCGCCATCGCCGCGACGCTGCCGCGTGATGTCGAGATCGTCGTTACCACGGATCCGCCGCCGGACCGGCCGGCGACGTTGTTCTCCGCCCTGCGCAAAGAACCCGGCGAGGCTGTTGAAGCCGCACACGCGATGACCGGCCCCGACACCGTTGCGAAATTCCTTTTCACATCGGGTTCGACCGGACAGCCCAAGGGCGTGATCAACACCCAGCGCATGCTCTGCTCCAATCAGGCGATGCTGAACACGAGCCTGGCGTTCATTGCGGACGAGCCGCCGGTGCTGGTCGATTGGCCGCCGTGGAATCACACCTTCGGCGGCAATCACGATTTCAACCTGGTCCTTTACAACGGCGGCTCGTTCTACATCGACGAGGGCAAACCGTTGCCTGGCGCCATCACCGCCACCGTGCGCAATCTGCGCGAGATCGCGCCGACCATCTATTTCAATGTACCGAAGGGCTTCGAGATGTTGCTGCCGTATCTGCGCAGCGACGTGGCGTTGCGGGAGCGCTTCTTTAGCCGGCTCAAGGTCATGTTCTACGCCGGCGCCAGTCTCGCACAGCACATCCGCGATGAATTGCAGGACATTTCTGTCGCCACCACAGGCGAACGCGTGATCTTCATTTCCAGTCTGGGATCGACGGAGACCGCGCCGGCGGCGATCGCCTGCACGTGGGAAAGCGAGTACGCGGCCAATATCGGCCTGCCGTTGCCGGAGGTGGAACTGAAGCTTGTGCCGAGCGGCGATAAGCTGGAAGCCCGCTACAAGGGCCCGAACATCACGCCTGGCTATTGGCGGGCGCCCCCACTTACTGCCGCCGCCTTCGACGAGGAGGGCTATTATAAGATGGGCGACGCGCTCAAGTTCGCCGATCCCGCCCGTTTCACCAAGGGTTTGTTGTTTGACGGCCGCCTCGCCGAGGATTTCAAGCTCGCCACGGGCACATGGGTCAGCGTCGGGCCATTGCGCGCTGCCTTCATCGCTCAATGCGCGCCACTGGTACGCGATGTAGTGTTCGCTGGCGCCGAGCGCGACGATGTGACGGCGCTGGTGTTTCCCGATCTCGACGCCTGTCACAAGTTTGCGCCCGACCTTGCCGCCGGCACGCCCGCCGCAGCCGTGCTCGCGCATGCGCGCGTGCGAACGGAGTTCGCGCGCCTGCTTGCGCCGCTCGCCGAGCCGGCACGCGGCACCTCGAACCGCATCATGCGCGCCATTTTGCTCGCCGAGCCACCGTCCCTCGATATCGGCGAAATGACTGACAAAGGCTCGATCAACCAGCGCGCGGTGCTTGCGCATCGCGCCGCTTTGGTGGAAGAGCTTTACGCCGATCCACCCTCCCCCGCCGTAATCGTCTCGCGAGCGGCGGTAACCGCCAAATAACGACCGAGTCAGCGATTTCACCCATGGACATTGCAGGACATGCGGCCGTCGTCACAGGCGGCGCTTCGGGTCTCGGCGCCGCAACCGCGCGCATGCTGGCCGAAGCCGGCGCCAAGGTGGCGATTTTCGACGTAAACCATAAGGCCGCCGCCGAGGTGGCCATTGACATCAACGGCATCGCGGTGACCTGCGATGTCGCCGACAGCGCCGCCACCGAAAAGGCTTTCGCCAAGGCGGCGGCCGATCACGGCACCGCGCGCATTCTCATCAATTGCGCCGGCGTCGGCCCGGCGAAGCGCATCGTCGGACGTGAAGGACCGATGCCGCTCGATGACTTCGCTCGCGTCGTCTCGATCAATCTCGTCGGCACGTTCAACGCCATGCGGCTCGCCGCCGCTGCCATGCAGTCGGTCTCGCCGATGCAGGACGGCGAGCGCGGCATCATCATCTGCACCGCATCGGTGGCGGCTTACGATGGCCAGATCGGGCAAGCCGCCTATGCGGCCTCCAAGGGCGGCGTGGTCGGGCTTGTCCTGCCGGCGGCACGCGAGTTCGCGCAGTTTGGCATTCGCGTCAACGCGATCGCGCCGGGAATCTTTTCCACGCCGATGCTGCACGCCCTGCCGGAGGCGGCGCAGCAGAGCCTCGCGGCCGCGGTGCCGTTCCCCAAACTGCTCGGACAGCCGCCGCAATATGCGGCGCTGGTGCGCCACATGATCGAGAACCGTTATCTCAACGGCGAAGTGGTGCGCCTCGACGGCGCGTTGAGGATGGCGCCGCGCTGATGCTGACGTTCACGCGAAGCACGCGTATTGAATGGGGCGATTGCGATCCCGCGGGCATCATCTTCTACGCGCGCTACTACGACATATTCGACGTCTCCACGACGATGATGCTCGAACACGCGCTAGGCATGAACAAAATCGAGTACCTTAAGGCATACGACTTCCTCGGCCATCCGCTGGCGGAAACGCGCGCCCGCTTCCTGCGGCCGACGCGGTTCGGTGACGAGGTCGCGATCGAGACCGCGGTGGTCGCCTCCGGCCGGTCGAGCTTCAAGATCGAGCACCGGCTCTCCAAGGCGGGCACCATCTGCGCCGAGGGTTACGAAACCCGCGTTTGGGTCGTCCGTCACCCCGACGACCCGCGGCGCATGAAGTCGCAGCCGCTACCCCCCGACGTCGTCGCTAAGCTCAATGCCTCAACTCCGTCATCCTGAGGTGCGAGCGAAGCGAGCCTCGCAGGATGCGGCCGGAGCGCCAGGGCCGTCGCCCTTCGAGGGCCGCCTCCGGCGGCCACCTCAGGGTGACGGACGAAACTCGTGGTGCTAGAAGCCTTCCCAACAAAAGGAGAAAAAGCCCATGCGCATTGACGCGTACACCCATTTTTTCCCGAAAAAATTCTTCGACAAACTCAATGAAGTCGCCGGCGATTATAAAGACATGGGCAAGCGCATTCGTTCGCTGCCGGCACTGTTCGATCTCGACGTGCGCAAGAAAATCGTGGACGGCCACAAGGACTATCAGCAGATCCTGTCCTATCCGCAGCCGCCCATCGAGCGCTTTGCCAAGTCGCCGGCCGACATCGACGAATTTTGCAAGATCATCAATGACGGCTTCGCGGAGCTGATCGCCAAGGAGAAGGACCACTTCCCGGGCTGGGTTGCCCAGGTGTCGCTCGCCGCGCGCGACGCCGGTGTCGCCGAGGCCGAACGCGCCCTCAAGAACGGCGCGCTTGGCGTGCAGATCTATACCAACGTCGGCGGCCGCGCGATCGACAACAAGGAGTATCTGCCGTTCTGGAAGAAGATGAATGAGCTCGGCGCGCCGATCTGGATTCATCCGGCGCGCGGCGCCGAGACGCCCGATTATCTCGACGAGAAGCGCTCGCAATACGAAATCTGGTGGACGATCGGCTGGTCGTACGAGACCGCATGCGCCATGCTGCGGCTGGTCTACTCCAAGATCATGGACACGCACCCGAACCTGAAAATCATCACCCACCACTTCGCCGGCATCGTGCCGATGCTCGAGGGGCGCCTGGGCCCCGGCAATGACGTGATGGGCAACCGCACCACCGATGAAGACTATGTGTCGCTCCGCAAGAGCTTGAAGAAGCGGCCGCTCGATTACTTCAAGAACGATTTCTGGGCCGATACTGCTGCCTTCACCGCGGAACCGGCAACGAAATGCGGGATGGAATTCTTCCCCATCGACAAGATCGTGTTCGCCTCCGACTGCCCGTTCGATCCCGAGGGCGGCACCATGTTCCCACGCGAAACCCTGCGCATTCTCGAATCGCTGAAGATGGATAAGACCACCTACGACAAGGTGTTCTACAAGAATCTGGAAGCGGTTACCGGCAAGAAACTGGTGAAGTGAAGTTAGTTTTCGCCGGGAGATTGGGCTGGGGGCTCTATCCACAGTCCGTGAAATAAAGCACGACTTTTGCTAGCGTCCGCCGCCATGGACGCCGCTCGCCCCATCATGAACGAGCCGCCGGACCTCGCGCCGGAGGCAGGTGCGCGCGACACGCCCATAGCGGCCGCCGAAGGCGGCCGCGTCACGCCAATGATGGAACAGTACATTGAGATCAAGGCGGCCAACCCCGGCAGCCTGCTGTTCTATCGGATGGGGGACTTCTACGAACTGTTTTTCGACGATGCTGAGGTGGCCTCGCGCGCGCTCGGCATCGTACTGACCAAGCGCGGCAAGCATCTGGGCCGCGACATTCCCATGTGCGGCGTGCCGATCGAGCGCGCCGACGAATATTTGCACCGCCTCATCGCGCTCGGCCATCGCGTCGCGGTCTGCGAGCAGCTCGAAGACCCGGCCGAGGCGCGAAAGCGCGGCGCTAAGAGCGTGGTGCGCCGCGATGTGGTGCGGCTGGTCACACCAGGCACGCTGACGGAAGACTCTCTCCTCGATGCCAAGCGCAACAATTATTTGCTGGCCCTCGCGCGCAGCCGCGCCTCTTCCACCGAAGATCGCTTCGCGCTCGCTTGGATCGATATTTCCACCGGCGACTTCCGCGTCGCCGAATGCGAGCGCACAGGCATCGCGGCCGAGGTCGCGCGCATCGAGCCCGGCGAGGTCATCGTATCCGACGCGCTTTATGCCGATGCGGAGCTTGCGCCCTACCTCGGCTCGCTGCCCGCACTGACGCCGCTCGCCCGCGACGTGTTCGACGGCGCGACGGCGGAGCGGCGGCTCGCCACATTCTTCGGCGTGGCAACGTCCGAGGCCTTCGGCGCGTTCTCGCGCATCGAACTCACAGCGGCGGCTGCGGCGGTCACCTACATCGAGCGCACACAGATCGGCAAGCATCCGCCGCTCTCGCCGCCGGTGCGCGAAGCAGCCGGCGCCACGCTCTCGATCGATCAGGCCACGCGCAGCAATCTCGAACTGATACGCACGATCTCCGGCGAGCGCCGTGGCTCGCTGCTCTTTGCCATCGATCGCACCATCACGGCAGCCGGTTCGCGGCTGCTGGCGCAGCGACTCGCCGCGCCGCTCACCGATCCGGTCGAGATCGCCCATCGGCTCGATGCCGTCGCCGCATTCGTGGACGACAGCGGCCCGCGCAACGACCTGCGCCGAGACCTCAAAGCCGTTCCTGATCTTGCGCGCGCCCTGTCGCGCATCGTCATCGGCCGCGGCGGGCCGCGCGATCTCGCGGCGATCCGCGACGGCATCCTTGCGGCGGCGGAATTCTCCGCACGGCTGACGGCGCTCGCCAACATTCCGCGCGATCTGGCACTGGCCGTCGAATCCTTGCGCCGCCCCGAGGCCACCCTCGCCGATCAACTGGGACGGGCGCTGGGCGAAGAACTGCCGGCCTTTCGCCGCGACGGCGGCTTCGTGCGCACGGGCTACGAGCCGGGCCTCGACGAAGCGCGCGCGCTGCGCGACGAGTCGCGCCGCGTCATCGCCGCACTGCAAGTGCGCTACGCGGAAACCACCGGCATCCGCTCGCTGAAAATCCGGCACAACAACGTGCTCGGCTACTTCGTCGACGTCACCGCACAGAACGGCGAAAAGCTCATGAGCGCGCCGCTCAACGCGACGTTCATCCACCGGCAGACGACGGCCGGGCAGGTGCGCTTCACCACCACCGAACTCGGCGAGCTCGAAGCCAAGATCGCCAACGCCGCCGATCGCGCGCTCGCCATCGAGCTTGAAATATTTGACCGGCTTGCCGCGAGCGTCACGGCGGCCAGCGCGGCGATCAAAGAAGCCGCCGACGCGCTCGCGACCGTCGATGTGATGGCGGCGCTGGCGAGCCTCGCGGTCGAGCGTGACTATGTGCGCCCCGACGTCGATGACAGCCTTGCGTTCGCTATCTCGGGCGGCCGGCATCCAGTTGTTGAACAGGCGCTCGGCAGCGACGGTGGACCTTTCGTCGCCAACGATTGCGATCTCTCGGCGGGCCGCATCTGGCTGGTTACCGGCCCCAACATGGCGGGCAAATCGACGTTCCTGCGCCAGAACGCCCTCATCGCCGTGCTGGCGCAGATGGGGAGCTTCGTCCCTGCGCGCGCGGCGCATATCGGCGCCGTCGATCGCCTGTTCTCGCGCGTCGGCGCCGCCGACGATCTCGCCCGCGGCCGTTCGACTTTCATGGTCGAGATGGTGGAAACCGCCGCGATCCTCAATCAGGCCGGCGAGCGGGCCCTCGTCATCCTCGACGAGATCGGCCGCGGCACCGCGACCTTCGACGGCCTTTCCATCGCCTGGGCGACGATCGAGCATCTGCACGAAGTGAACCACTGCCGCGCGCTCTTCGCCACCCACTTCCACGAGATGACCGCGCTCGCCGCTAAGCTGCCCCGGTTACACAACGCCACCATGCGGGTGAAGGAGTGGCATGGCGAAGTCGTCTTCCTGCACGAAGTCGTGGACGGCGCGGCGGATCGCTCCTACGGCATTCAGGTGGCAAAGCTCGCCGGCCTGCCGCCGAGCGTCATCGAGCGCGCCAAGCTCGTGCTGGCGCAACTCGAAGCGCAGGACCGCACCTCCCCGGCGCATCGCCTGATCGACGACCTGCCGCTATTCGCCGCTACGCGCCCCACGGCCACACCGCAACGTGACGATGCATTCACCGCGTTGTTGGAAGCGCTCGCCACGCTCCATCCCGACGAGATGTCACCACGCGACGCTCTCGAAGCGCTCTATGCGCTCAAGGCCCAGCTCGGGAAAGCTCGCCCGTGACCGGGATAAACGAAGCAAGCTCAGCGGTGGGACTTCATGGCGAGAAATACCGCATCGTAAAAATCCAGATCGTCACCACAAACGGGGCCAGCAGCGTCGAAATGAAAACCGCAGCTGTAGCGGTTTCCGGACTGCGCTCGTTCTGCTTGGCGATGACGCCGACCAGGGCCGCGGTCGGCATGCTCGCCGCAACCACAAACAGGGCCAACTGGGTCCCCGTGAAGCCCAGCGCGTAGCCCAATGCCCAGGTGAGCAGCGGGGAGAGCAGCAATTTCACCAGCAGCGTGATCCGCAGTGCGGTGTCGGCGAGTTTGACTGCTCCGCCATGAAGCGCGGCGCCGAGGCTCATCAGCGCTATTGCCGTGTAAGCGGCGGCCAGCATCTGCAGCGGCTTGGCAACGATGTCGGGGAGTTGGACACCGGCAATACGAAGCGCGAGACCCGCGCCGACGCCGACCACGATCGGATTGGTGGCGACGGAGATGAATGTGTGCCGCCAGCTCTTTCGCTCACCGGGCGCCAGAGCGAGCGTACACAACGGCACAAAAATGACCGCCGTGATCGCCGCGATGACCGCTTGATCGGCGGTGTATTCAGGCGGGAAGGCAAGGATCGCCAGCGGCACACCAAAATTTCCGGTATTGGCGAATACGCCTCCGATCGCCACGACCGGCCGGACCTCGTTGAGCAAAAGCAGCAGCCGCGCCAGTAACCAGCCAGCGGCGCCGACCACCGCGCTCTGCAGGACTGTAAACCACACGACCGGCCACAGTGCGGTCAGCGGCAGCGTGGTGGTCGAAAGGAAATAGACCATGAAACAAGGCAGAACGACGTTGGTGTAGACGTAGCTGAGAACCTTGCGCGCTTCGGGCAGACGCATCTGCACGCCGTAGCCGACCGCGATCAGCGCGATGATCGGCAGCGTTACCACCAGAAAAATGTCGGCGAGCAACTTCATGCGAGGCCTGATTGTGGGTGGGTTAGCCGAAGACGTAATCCGCCCGCTGTAGGCTCTACGCGGGCGACGTCCGGCGGCGAATAACCCAGAGCAGTCCGCTCCAAGAGATGCACACGATAAGGGCGACGCCGAATGCGCCCCAAACCCCGAGGGGCGCCACCAGATAGTGCACCACCAGAAAGCCGATCCACAGTCCGTTCAGCGCGATTTGCGCATGGGCGAACATGCTCGCCGAAGCGATACCACCGATCCGCGGATGCAAGATCACCACCGAGCACGCCATCACGATGGGAAACACCGCGAACACGCCGGAGGCGAACGAACCGATGCTGTAGCTCGCCGTGGTAACGGCCGCGACCACGACGGCGGCGGTCAGAGCACGCAGCGGAATGTCGTAGGCGGTGCGCAAAAACTTCACCGGCGGACCCGAGGTGCGATAGCGCCAACTCAGCGGCGTGGTGATTCCGAACACCACGATGTTGAGGAGTGCGGCGGTCGGCGGCGTCCATGTAACGGCGCGCAGTGCCGCGGCGCTAATGAACCACACCGCGACGGCGACACTGAGACTCAGCATCAGGCCGTGGCGCTGCGCCAGCACCGTGTAGGTGAAGGCGAAGATCGAAACCGCGGCTGTCGCGGCCGTGCTGCCGACGGCGCTCGCCGCGATGAACTCCGGCGGATGCTCGAAGGCGAGGATGATATAGGCGGCGCCCGCGGCGGTCGGCAGCGCCGCGATCAGCGCGCCAATGAACGGACCCGAGCGTTCGACCACGACGGAAATGACTGTGACGATGAACGCGGTCAGCGCCATCTTGAGCGCGAGATCGAACAGAAACGTGAGTTGGTGAGACATGGCACTTCTTCAGCAGGGGGATCGAACGAGCGATGAAGTAAAAAAAGTCCGGTAACGCGTCATTTCGATCGCGTTAGAGGCTCCACCAGCTCAAGCCGATTGCCGAAGGGATCGGCGACGTAGCAGCGTTCGTAGCCGTGAAGCGGCTCGTCCTCGTAGGGCTCAAATCCGCTTTGTTCGAGGCGCGCGCGCAAGCCGGCAAGATCGCGCACCAGGAATGCCGGGTGCGCCTTCTTTGCTGGACGAAAATCGCCTTCGACGCCCAGATGCAATTGTTGCGTTCCTAGCTGAAACCACACACCGCCACGCATGGCGAGATTGGCGGGTTTCGTCAGCTCGCGCAAGCCAAGTAGATCGCCATAGAACGCGCGTGCTTCGGCCTCACGCGCTGGCGGCATCGCCAACTGCAAATGGTCGAGGGCGACGACTCCGCTCATGCGGATTTGGCCCGCTGCATTGTCAGCGCCACCGGCGGGCCGCTGCGGATCGTCTGATAGACCACGCAATAACGTTCGGTAAGCTTGAGCAATTGATCGAGCTTCTCCTGCGGCGCGTCGGTGTCGACGTCGAAGCGCAACCTGATCTGCGCGAAGCCAACCGGCGCATCCTTGGCGACGCCGAGCGTGCCGCGAAAATCGAGATCGCCTTCCGCCGACACTATGCCGGACTTGAGCGGAATATCGATCGCGGTCGCCACCGCCTTCAACGTAACGCCCGCGCACGCCACCAAAGCCTCAAGCAACATGTCGCCTGAGCAAAGCTCCATCCCCGAACCGCCGGTGGCTGGATGCAGCCCGGCGACGGCGAGCGCGCGGCCGGTCTCGACTTTGCAAGCGATGTTGGCGTCGTCCAGCGTGCCTTTTGCCTTCAACGTAATGAAGGCAGCCTCAGGCTCGCTCTTGTAACGATCTTTGATCGGCGCCTGCAGCCCGCGCAGCCCGGCGGCGTCCATGGGAGCGTCCTTTCGCTACATACATTCATTATGGCCGACTTGTCCCGGCCATCCGATAACGACGGTCGTGCCTATCGAATCGAGATCACCGGGACAAGCCCGGCAATGACAGCCGAGCTCGGCTGCTCGCCGCCGGTGAGCATTTTTGTTCTTTAGGGAAGCTTTCTCAAACCGTTGATTGGAAATAAATACTATGCTGTTTGCAAATCGTAGAAATGGATTTCAACCGGACTCGGACAATCCAATGCCGGTTTCCCGCCAGGACACGGCGCACCGCACAATGACAGCGCGGACGCTCTCCGCTATGCGTTAAGGCGATGCTCGACACTCAACGTTCTGCGCACCGCACGGTCGAACTCATCGACACTGCGGCGATCCTCGCCGATCTTGAAAAGCTCGCCGAAACCCATGCCGGGCGCGAGCGCGAACTGCGCACTGCCGTCGCGCAGCGGCTGAAGGCGGCACTGACGCAGGCACGCGCCGAGGCCGAGCGTTTGCTGCTGAAAGACCGCCACGGCCGCCGCTGTGCCGAGCGGCTGTGCCAGATGCAGGATGAGATCATCCGCATCCTCTATGAATTCATCGGTGAAACGGTCTATCCCCCGCAGGTACGGTCGGAGGCCGAGCGAATGGCCATCGTGGCGACTGGCGGCTACGGCCGCGGGCTGCTGGCGCCAGGTTCCGACATCGATCTGCTCTTTCTGCTGCCCTACAAGCAGACCGCCTGGGGCGAGTCGGCGGCCGAAGCGCTGCTTTATTGCCTGTGGGACATGGGGCTCAAGGTCGGCCACGCGACGCGTTCGATCAGCGAATGCATTCGCCAAGCCAAGGCCGACATGACCATTCGCACCGCACTTCTCGAAGCGCGGCATCTGCTCGGCGACGCCAAGCTTTTTGAAGAACTCACGGTCCAGTTCGACAAGGAGGTGGTGCAGGGAACCGCACCAGCCTTCGTCGCCGCCAAGCTCGCGGAACGCGAGGCGCGTCATCGCCGGGCGGGCCAATCGCGCTACCTGGTCGAGCCCAACGTCAAGGACGGCAAGGGCGG
>Ga0070731_10000947_pt1 | contig 32957 bp, 31 predicted proteins | sample Coa_R1_2_FD_66448 | JGI IMG/M metagenome (GOLD analysis project Ga0070731, IMG submission 66448) | Surface soil microbial communities from Centralia Pennsylvania, which are recovering from an underground coalmine fire - Coalmine... | ecosystem: Environmental > Terrestrial > Soil > Unclassified ... | reverse complement strand
CGGAGTGGCGCACGAAATCCAGCACTTCATCGAAAACTTCCGGCGTGTCACCGTCGAGACCGAGGATGAAGCAGCCATTCACCGTGATGCCGTAAGATTGGATTTTGCTGATGGCGGATTGGTAGTGATCATACTGGCGGGCCTTCCAGTTGTTTCTGAGTTCCACGCCGTTGAGATTTGCCCGGTGCGGACTTTCCAGGCCGATGAGGATCTGTTGGCAGCCGGAATCGCGCATGAGGCCGAGCAGTTTGCTGTCTCCAGCCACACTCACGTCCGCCTCGGTGAACCAGCGCAATTTTTCCTTTACCAGTTCGCGCAGCAAATTCTTGTAATGCTCGCGGTGAACGAAGCTGTTGTCGTCGGCGAACTCGACGAACGGGCGCGGCCAGATTTTTTTGATTTCACGGATTTCCGCGATGACTTTTTCCACCGGTTTCACCTTGTAACGCGGCGTCAGCAGAATGGAACTTGCGCAAAACTCGCATTTGTGCGGACAACCGCGGCTCGTTTGCACGGTCAATCGGTTGTATTGTTCGGGGTCCAGCAAATCGAAGCGGGGCATGGGGGCGTCGGCCAGGCCAAATTCCTTCTTCGGCGTATAAAACGGTTTCAACCCGCCACGCTCGAAATCGGCGAGCACCTCCGGCCAGACGGGTTCGCCTTCGCCGATGACCACGCTGGTGCAATGCTTCTTCGTCTGCTCGCGCAACGACGAAACCGTGAGGCCACCCATCACCACGGGAATTCCGCGCGCCCGGTAAAAATCGGCGACGTCGCACGCCTCGTAAAATTGCGCGGTGAAGGTGCTGATGGCGACGAGGTCAAAGCCGGTTGGCAGATCCGGCAACTTTTTTAGGTCGGCGATTTCGTGGTAGGCGATTTCAAATTGATCCGGCGTCAGCCCGGCGAGTGTCAGCAGGCCGAGGCTCGGCAGCGAGGCGATGATTTTATTCCGGTCCACGAATCCCGGCAGCGTGAGGCCGAGCCGGGTGAGTTCGTCGTTGTGGGCGCGCACGCCGCTCATGGCGATGAAGCCGATGCGTTTCATGGTAATTGGGAGGTTAAGGGTTGATGGTCGGGAAGGGGCAACCCATGGTTTTCGAACAGCTGGACGAGCGTCAGGACGCCGCCCAAAATCAAACTGACCACCGGCACGGTGAAAACCAGGTGTGCCTTTGGAAAATGCGCCATGACCACGCAGCCAAACGGCATGGCGATGGCGCCGAGGATGAATGCCCCGGAAGCGATGCTGGCAAGCTGGCCGGCCGGTGAAATATTCTGCATCGTCAGCCAGAACAGCAGGTTGATCGCGCCGAGGCCGAAGAAGGAAATGTGCGCCAGCCGATACATCCGGCGTTTAAAGCTGCCGTAACCGCCGAGCCAGTTTTCGCGGTGAAAGAACAAACCCAGTATCATGCCGGTCACAAACCCGAGCAAAATCCAGAGCCAGGCGAGGAAAAGATTTGGATTAGATTTCATTTGATTTCGTTGAGTTGATTGCTGAAAACTTATTTCATGAAACCCGCCAAAGAAAGGTATTATCGGGGTTTGTTCACCATCGCCGCCGTTTACGACCTTCTGCTAGGTGTCACGTTCACCTTCTTCCCGGCGCGGGCCTTTGCCGCATTGGGCATCAGCGAAAAGCTGCCGCCGTTTGGTGGTTATATCACACTGCTGGGCGCCTTCGTGCTGGTGCTTGGCATCGCCTACGCCTTGATTTCGCGCGGTGACCTGCGGGGTAACGGGGATTTGATCCTCGTCGGCACGCTTTACAAACTGGCCTACGCGGCGACGGCATTTTATTACTGGGCAGCCGGCACCCTGCCGCACGTCGCCTTTGCGGCGCTGTTCGGCGTGGCCGATGCGGTCTTTTTCGTCTTGCTGGCCGAGTGCTGGCTCTGCCTGAAGCGGGAAAGCAGAACCTGAATTGAAATTGTTTTTCATTTTGAAAAGGGAGTTCAATAAATGATTTGGAACAGTCTGAACGCAAACCAGCCCAGCAACGCACCGGCCGGCAGGTCCAGGACATAATGTTGTTTGGTGAACAGGCAACTCAATGCAATCAGCACCGGGAACGCAATGACCATCGGACCGAGGGACGGATACAAATGGAGCGCGGTCAGCGTGGCCACCGAGGTGTGCATGCTCGGAAAACTGTTTGCGCGCCCGTCGAAGCTTTGAACGAAGGCGAGGAATCGTTCCGAATGCCCCCGGCCGGTCACACCGGCACGCCATTCCGCCGGGGTCGTGACGGGCAGGAAAATAAAAAAAATCATTTGAAATCCGAGGAGCAGCAGGTAGCTGATGGCCACGTAAAGAAACTGGCGCGGCGAGGTGACGGTCCAATTGATGGCGACAATGATGGGGTAGTAGAGGAAACTGTAAATCCATACCCAGCGCGGGCAATAGGGGATGCGGTCGTCAATCGGCAGCCGGAATTCGCGCGGCGACGTCACGTAGTTCCGCTGGCACCAGAAATAAAACTGGTAAACGCCCACGATGAGAAACGCGCTGACGACGAGTTGGACGAGACGGTCAATCGGTTGCATGGCTAATGGCGGTTAACGGTTTTGTCATCCGGACTTTTCATGCCGCCTTTATACCGCGGCGGGCGGGCGGGGTGTGAATTGATAAAATTTTGCACAACATCGGCTGGATCAATCGGTAACTTCATTCGGGACCGTTCGTTTGGCTTCGCGGCTAGAACTTGCCGGTCAGGGCCAGGAGAAACGAGTGGGTCATGGTACCGTCGGATTTGAATTGCGTCTCGTTGCCTTGGGAGTCGGAGCCCGGTCCGGCATCGTGGTCGGTGGTGCCGAGAAATTTGTAGGCAACGCCAAAATCCCACCGCTCATTGATTGCGTATTTGATGCCCGCCAGGCCTTGAAAAGCAAATGCCGACTCGCTGGAGGTTGTTTCACCGAATCCATTCTCATAATGGCTGAAGGCACCGCCCACCCCGCCGCCGACACAAGCCGAGAAGCGGCGGCCCAGCGGTCGCGTGTAAATCACATTTACCATGACGGGGAGCTCGACCAAATCCACTTCCATGAAATCGGTTCCCAGGAAGGCCGAATTTTTAACCGGGCTGAGGATGAGACCGACTTCCAGTTCGGCCGCCCAATTGGTGGTGAGGTTGTAGCCCAACTGGCAATCCAGCCGGGCTCCGGTATCAAATGTGACGTTGTCGCTGTCGCCGATGGTGTCGCGGAGGGTGATGTCCTGTTGCCAGGCGGCGCCAGCGTCAAAACCCAGATATACTTTACCGCTCAGAGGGGTTGCATAATCGCGACCCGGCGCAGCACCAGCCGGTGCGCCGGAGCAGGGGACATTGTAGCGGGCCGGCAGCGATGGTTGCGCCTGAAGGCTCGACGACAAGTTTGCCAGAGCCAGCGTGACGGCCGCGGTGAGGATTTTGGTCACATTCATAAGTTCAGCGGGTTGACAATTTTGGTTGTGAGTCATTGTCTTACATGACAATTGTGGTTCTGCCTTCATTTTTAACTCCGCTTGCGTTGAGGGTGTTAATTGATAAAACTGGCGGCAACATCGCTAAAACCAATGAACATCCATCACCTGGAGTTGTTCTATTACGTGGCCCGACACGGTGGCATCATGCCGGCGGTGCACAACATCCCCTACGGCATTCAACAGCCGGCGGTCAGTTCCCAGATTGCCCAGCTTGAGGAATTTCTCGGAGCAACGCTGTTTCACCGCCGGCCGTTTGCGCTGACGCCGGCGGGCCGGGAGCTTTACGACTACGTCAAGCCGTTTTTTGACAACCTGGAACCGATGGCTGAAAGAATCCGTGGCGGCACTTCCCAGCACCTGCGCATCGCCGCGTCCGAAACGGTGCTGCGCGAACATCTGCCCGCCATGTTGCAGGAATTGCGGCAACCGTTCCCGAAATTGAAAGTGACGTTGCGCGAGGGTTATCAGCCGGAGGTTGTCAGCTGGCTGCAACAACGGGAAATTGACGTGTCCCTGGGATTGATCGGCGGCAAGCCGCCGGTCGGGGTGAACGCACTGCCCTTGTTCAAGCTGCCGCTGGTGCTGCTCGTTCCGAAAACGAGCAAACTGAAATCCGTGCAGGAACTCTGGGAGCATGACCCCATCGAGGAATCGCTCATCACGGTGCCGAGCAACGAGTTCATCAGTCGCGCGTTTCAGGCCGGGCTGGCGAAACTTGAGGTGGATTGGTTCAGCCGGATAGAAGTCAGCTCCGTTGAGCTGGTGCAGACGTATGTTGCCAACGGTTATGGCATCGGTGTGACCGTGGGCGTGCCCCACATGAAACTTCATCCGCAGGTGCGCGTGCTGCCCCTCGACGGATTCGAGCCGGTCAAATTCGGCGCGCTCTGGCAGGGCGGAAAAAACCCTCTGCTCGATGCCTTCCTCAAGATTGTCCAGGCCACCGCGAAACGCATGATGGCAGGAAGAAATCTGGACCTGTGACTCTTTCAACACGGGACATTGCCGTGTTGCCGGGGCGGCGTTTCTGATGAATCAAAATCATGGCGAAAAAGCCCGCGTGAATGGGCGTGCACTGGTTCAAGGACATGCGCTTCTTTAAGTGCGCAGAAATCCTTTCCCGACCATTGCCCGTTTGAATGATTTTTAGCGCGGCACCCGCCAGGGATGCCTCCGTTCCGCCGAAAGATAGTTATTCCAACCACGGCTCCGTTTGACGGCCGTCAAAATCATAAAGTGTGTGAACATTTTCCGTCTGCGATTTCTACACCAAAGCGGCTGACGGCGCACGATTTACGGCCATTTCCAAGACAGCGCGCCTTGGGTCAGGACAAACCGGCACGAGTTTGGCTTAATTTTTCCGCGCCACCGAATCTGGCGCGGCGATTGCTGAACCAGCGAAGCATCTGTTTGAAAGCTGCACGCAACTAAAACTAGACGACTAAAAAATGCAAATCGGCTTGCCATTTCTGAACGGCATCGCGGGAAAAAAGCGGAACCAGATGATCTCCGTTGATTTGGGGAGCCGCACGACCAAGGCTGTCCTGATGGAACGGCGCGGCGAGATTTTCGCCTTGCTCCGGTATGTGCTGCTGGATGCGCCGATTTTCGAAAAAACACTTTCACCGGAATTGCTCGCGGAACATCTAAAGGCCGTCCACGAAGCCCTGGGGGCCAAAACCAAATTTGTCACGTTGTCCATCGGGGTCAATGACGCGATCGTGCGGCCGGTGGAACTGCCGCAAATACCGGTGGACGAAATGCGGCTGGTACTGAAAAACAATACGCGCGGTTATTTGCAGCAGGACCTGCCCAATCGGGTTTTTGATTGTCATATCATCCCGCCCAAAGCGCCGGCCAAACCCGCCGAGCCCGGCAAGTCCGTCGCCATTCCCAAATTGAAGGTGTTGGTGGCCGGTGCCAAAAAGGAATTGGTGAACGATTTTCAAACCGCGATCCGGGACGCCGGCCTCGTGGCCGACCACATCGTGCCCGGCCTGATCGGTCCGGCGAACGCCTTTGAACTGGCAATGCCGGAAGCATTTGTGAATGACTCGGTCGCCCTGGTGGACATCGGGTTCAAAAATTCTTCGATTTGCATCCTTCAACAAGGTGAATTGGTTTTGAGCCGGGTAGTGGGTATCGGCGGCGACAAGTTGACGGCCGGATTGGCGGAGATGATGAATATCAGTTACGCCGAGGCCGAAGGCATTAAAATTGGCATGGCCCCGGAAATTCAGTCCACCCTGGAAACGCAGGTGCTGCCTCTGGGTCGCGAATTGCGGGCGTCGCTCGATTTCTTTGAGCACCAGCAGGACCGGCCGGTATCGCAGGTTTATGTCAGCGGCGGTACCGCGCGTTCCGAACTCATCGTACAAATGCTGCACAGCGAATTGGTCGCCGAATGCAAATCCTGGAACCCGACAGCTTCCCTGCAACTGGCGTTGCCGGGGCAGCAGGCTGTCGAAATTGAACAAGTCGCGCCGCAATTAACTGTGGCCATCGGTGCCGCGATGGCCGCCTTCTAATATGCCGATACGCATCAATCTACTGGCGGAAGCTCAGGCGGCCGAGGACTTGCGGCGCCGCGACCCGATCAAACGCGTGATCTTTGGGGGAGTGCTGGTCGTGGCCTTGATGCTCGCGTGGTGGAGTTGGCTCCAACTCCGGGTCATGGTGGCGAATCAGCATCTGTCCCAGGTTCAGGCGCAAATCCAAGCGCACACCAACGCGTATCAGGTGGTGCTGGTGGGCCAGAGAAAAATTACCGAAGCCAAACAAAATCTGGCGGCGTTGCAGAAATTAACCAGCAGCCGTTTTCTTCAGGGGGATCTGTTGGAAGCCCTGCAACATGCGACCGTGCCCGGGGTGCAACTGATGCGGTTGCGGGTCGACCAAACGTATGTTGCCACCGCGGCCAGCGCCTCTGAAACCAATGACGACATTGTCAAACCGGGGCGGCCCGGCACCGTTACGGAAAGTATCGTGGTGTCACTCGATGCGCGGGATTTCAGCAGCAGCCTGGGCGACCAGGTCAACAAATTCAAAGCGATCATCAGTCAAGAACCGTACTTTCAGGCTGTCCTGGATAAAACCAACGGGGTTCGTTTGATCAACTTGTCCCCGCCTCAGGTCGGCCCGGATGGCAAACCGTCTGTACTGTTTACCTTGCAGTGCAAATACCCCGATATAACGCGATGAGACTGTCCAAAGAAAAACGCAATCAGCTTGTGCTTGTGGCCTTTTGTGCCGTGGCCGTACTGAGCTTGATGTGGTTCAATTTGATTCAGCCCCGATATGCGGCGCTCAAACAAGCTGCGGAGAGCCAAAAGGCCGCCGAAGGAAAACTCGAAGGCATTCAAAAGGCCATTAAACGCGCCGACGCCGTCACCCTCGACGTGACCAATGTAACGCAAACGCTAACAAACGCCGAAAGCGACATGGCCTCGGGTGATCTTTACTCCTGGACCTATAATACCATCCGACTTTTCAAGTCGTCGTATCAGGTGGACATTCCGGACATTGGCCATCCGGACGTTGAAACGGTGGATTTGTTGCCGTCTTTTCCGTTCAAACAGGTCCGGTTTACGGTCACCGGCACGGCTTATTACCATGATCTGGGCAAATTCATCGCCGATTTTGAAAATACGTTTCCCCACATCCGGATCGTCAATTTGCAACTCCAACCAGCCGATGAAACCGGCGGCAATGAAAAACTTTCATTTAAAATGGACGTCATTGCCCTGGTACAACCCACCTCTTCATGAACAGAAATCGAATCCAGCGCCGCCGGAAAAATTTTCGCCTGAACGCGATGGCCGCCGTATTTTCGGCCGGTTGCGCGACGGTGTTGGCGGCCGGTGCCGAGCCGGCGACCCAGCCCGACAAAGTCGAACCGCCGCATTCCGTATTTACCATCCCTGCCGATTCCAAGGAAGGGCGTGATCCATTTTTTCCCGACTCAGACCGGCCCTATGCGGCGGTCGCGGCTGCCAATCCCCGGGTGGCGGACGTCACCTCGCTGGTTTTAAAAGGCTTTTCCGGGTCGCTGAATCAACGCCTGGTGATTATCAACAACCACACCTTTGCCGCCGGCGATGAGGGTGATGTTATTACTTCCGTCGGGCGCATTCATCTGACGTGTATTGAAATCAAAACCAATTCGGTTGTGATTGAGGTGGGGGGGCAACGTCATGAACTTTTTTATACCAATCAGCCTTAACCCCGGGACGGCACTTGGTTTTTAAACAACATGGTCAACGATTCATTTCAATGTTCGCGGTTCGGGCGATTGTTTTCGCCGGGAGGTGTCTGGCACACAGCACCATTTTCCAACGACGGCGGCCGACGATCGACCATTTCCACGAGAGGTAAAATCCGGGGCTCCGGTGGGGGTTGGCTCGGTACCTGCTAGGTAGTTGCCCCATTGGACTAAAAGCCAATTAAAACAAAAATTATGAAATCGAAACTGCTAATTGCCACGCTGCTTGTGGGACTTGTCTCGCAACGGTGGGCTATGTCTCAAACTGATACTAACAGTGTCGCGACCAACCAACCCGCGATGAGCGAGTCCGCTCCCGCAGTCCAACCGGCCGCCGCTGCCGAAACCACGGCTGCCGTTGACACCAACGCGGCAACGACGCCCGCCGCCGGCACCGATGCCACCCCGGCCGCAACCAGCAGCAACGAAACCACCAGTGCGACGGACACCAACGCGCCGGCCCTGACGGCGACGAATACGGAGTCGGCAACCGGTGGGGGAGACACCAACGAAACGGCCAGCACCACTGGCAATGCACCGGTCGCAACGCCGACCGTGTTGCCCATTCAATTCCAGGACGTTCCCATTACCACGGCCATCGAAAATCTGGCCCGTCTGGCCGACATCAATTATTTGCTCGACCCGAGAATTGGTTATGGCCAGCCCGACCAGAATGGGCAGATCAAGCCGGAACCGACGATATCTGTCCGCTGGGAGAATGTCTCCGCCCGCCAGGCGTTGTTGGCGGTGCTGGATAATTATAATCTCGAACTCGTTGAGGATCCGAAGACCAAAATTGCGCGCATCGGCATCAAAAACCCGAATGCGCCGCCGCCGCTCGTTACCCGGGTGATTCAACTGAAATACGCCAGCGTCTCCAATATGGAGGCAGCGGTGGAAAGCGCGTTGACCGACAAACGGAGCCGGGTGGTGATGGATTCGCGCACCAGTCAGCTCGTGGTGGTTGCCACCGAGAATGAACAGGATGCGGTGGATACGCTGGTGGAGCAGCTGGACAAACCCACCCGCCAGGTCTTGATTGAAACCCGCTTGATGGAAGTTTCCAGCTCACCCACCACCACCAAGGGCATTGATTGGTCGGGCACGCTGAGTGGGCAAAATGTTACGTTCGGGAACAATGTTAATGGTGGACAGATAGGTTCCCCTTACTCGACGAGTATTACGTTCAATACCAACGTCCCTTCCGGGTTTCCGATCCTCGAACAAATTGCATACGGTCCCAACAATTTGCTCCAAAATCCGAGTCTGTTGGTCAATACGATGCATGGCTTTGATCCGGCAACGGCATTCCTCAATGCCGACGGGGTAAAAGCTGTGCTGTCCTTCTTGAATCAAGACTCCGATGCGCAGACCATTGCTACTCCGCGCGTTGTGACCCTGGACAATGAAACCGCGCATATCGAAGTCACCCGGGCCGTTCCAATCTTTGCCACCACGGCCGGTACTCAGGGATCACCCGGCGGTTCACAAGTGACATATACCAATTTGGGCACCATTCTGGATGTCACCCCCCGCATTTCCGCCAATGATTACATCTGGCTTACGGTTGCACCGGAAGTTTCCAGTGTGTTTGACACCGTTACAAAAATTGTTGCCGGTGTGGAAAACCAGGCGGATGAATATGACGTGCGCAAGGTAACCACCCAGGTTCTGATTCCCAACGCCAACACCCTCGTCATGGGCGGCTTTATCAAGGACAATACGAAGAACATTTATACAAAGGTACCGGTTTTGGGTGATATCCCCGTTCTCGGATATGCGTTTCGGTCTGAAAACAAGGGTTTGGACAAGGACAACCTGCTTATTTTCCTGACTCCAACCATTGTCAAGGACACAGACTACCAACCGACGTCGTCGCAATTCCTGCAATCCAGCCCGTTGGGACCCAAACCGCCGATGAATCCACTCAGCATGTGGAACAGCGCCAAGCCCCGCGACTGGAGTGATCCAAAGAATACGGATCCTTATTACAACGTCGCCAACCAAACGTCGACCGAATGGCAAACGACACCCAGCGGTGCGACCGGGTCGTCAGCGACGACAAACGGCACGATTAACGTGAATCCTTAATGGTTGTTGGACTCTTCAAAAGGCGCGCCCATCGGGGCGCGCCTTTTTTTATCTTCAAGCCGGCGAATTTTCGCCAGCCACCCGTTTCAAATAATCAAAGGAATAAATTCCTGTTGTATGTCCGTCCCCCCAAACCGGCTGAATGGCATAGCTGCCCACAACGACAAACCGAACCAACTGGAAGGCCGATGGGGTCAATGGCCGGTCAGGATTCTTGTAGACGTTCCCCAATATGTCCGCCTCGCCCTTGCATTCGGCGCAGGGACAGCTTCGCCTCAACATCTCAAGCGGGATGAAACTCTCGCTGCCGTTGTCCCATTTGATGGCCAGTTCGGGGCCGATGACTTGAAGGTCCCGCGGTCGCATCAACGCCTCGTCAAACGACGCTCAAAGGCGGCAAGGGTTTCGGGACTGACGTGATGTTCGATTCCCTCGGCGTCCAGCTCGGAGATTTTCTCGGAAATGCCCAGCGAACGTAAAAAGGCCACGACGGTCTCATGCCGTCGTTTGCATTCCGCCGCCAGCCGTCGCCCGGCGTCGGTCAGAAAAATCGACCGATATGGCCGGGTGTTCACGTAACCGGCCTGTTGCAACCGGGAGAGGGTCCGGTTGACGGTTACGTGTGTAACTCCCAGTCGTCGCGCCAGGTCCACCACCCGCGCTTCGCCCAGGGAGTCCGACAGGTCGGCGATGGCCTCGACGTAATCCTGCGCGACCTCCGTGGCGCGATCGCGGCGCGACCGGCGGAAGTTCTCGGCCTGTTGCGCCGGTGAGCACGGCTGCGCGATGCGGGTCGCGCAGGATGATTTGCGGACGGGACGCGGCATAACCGGGGAAGTAAAACGCCAACCGCTTCATTAGTCGAGGTTTAATTTGTATCTCAGGCTACATATTCTTTGACAGCCGGGGTTTTACTTGTATCTTAGGCTACATGTTTTTGCTCGTGATAAACCAGGTGTGAAAACCACGGATCCCGGATTAACCGATGATCCTGCCGGCAAATCGGCGTGGCGCCGGCCGGCGCGGCGGGCCTCGCTGCCGGAGGTTCATCGCAGCGTGGTGGTTCCGGTCACCGCTTCTTTTTGGAGAAAACTGCTGGCGTTTTCCGGGCCCGGCTTTCTCATTGCCGTCGGCTACATGGATCCGGGCAATTGGGCCACCGACCTTTCCGGCGGCGCGCAGTTCGGTTACACGCTGCTCTCCATCGTCATGGTTTCCAATCTCATGGCGATCCTGCTTCAGCACCTGTCCATCAAACTCGGCGTCGCCACGGGACGCGATCTGGCGCAGGCCTGCCGTGACCATTATTCCACCCCGACGGTCTGGTTCCTTTGGATTCTTTGCGAAATCGCCATCGCGGCCTGCGATCTGGCCGAGGTCGTCGGCTCGGCCATCGCGCTGCAACTGCTCTTCGGCATCCCGCTGGTCTGGGGCTGTGTCATCACGGCTGCGGATGTGCTCGCGGTCTTGTTTTTGCAAACCAAAGGGTTCCGTTACATTGAAGCCCTGGTCATCACCCTCATTGCCACCATTGCCGGTTGTTTCGGGGCGGAGCTGTTCTTTTCCAAACCCCACGTTGGGCCAATGCTGTTGGGTTTCCTTCCCAGCCCGGACATTTTGACCAATCAAAACATGCTCTATGTCGCCATCGGCATCATTGGCGCGACCGTCATGCCGCATAATCTTTACCTGCACTCCTCCATCGTCCAGACGCGTAAATTCGAGCAGGACGCCACCGGCAAACGCGAGGCCATCAAGTTTGCGACCATTGACTCAACGGTTGCGCTCATGTTCGCGTTGCTGGTCAATGGCGCCATCCTCGCCCTGGCGGCGGCGGCGTTTCATTGGTCGGGACATCAGGGCGTGGCGGAAATTCAGGACGCCTACAAGTTGTTGAGCCCCTTGCTCGGTGTGGGCGGGGCCGGCATGCTGTTTGCCGTGGCGCTGCTGGCTTCGGGACAAAATTCCACGCTCACCGGCACGCTGGCCGGGCAGGTCGTGATGGAAGGTTTCGTGAACATCCGGTTGCGTCCGTGGCTCCGACGGTTGATTACCCGGCTGATCGCCATCGTTCCGGCGGTTTGTGTTATCGGCTTTTTTGGTGAAAGCAAAACCACCGAACTGCTCGTCGCCAGCCAGGTGGTGTTGTCCATGCAACTCGGTTTCGCCGTCTGGCCGCTGATGCGGTTTACCGGTGAAAAAACCAAGATGGGCGGGTTCGCGAACCGAACCTGGCTTAAAATTCTCGGCTGGACGACGACCGCCGTCATCATCATCCTGAACGTGAAGCTGCTTTTTGACACCTTCATGCCGGCGGCCGCCCTGAAGGTGTTTTACGGGCATCTCGGCCTGCCCGTTCCGCATTAACGAACCATGTATCAACACATTCTCATTCCGCTCGAAAACAGCGCGACGGACCAGGTCATTCTGGACCACATCAAGCCGTTCGTTCGGATGACCAAGGCCAGGCTGTTGCTGTTGCACGTCGCCGACGGCTGGGTCGCGCGCAATTTCCATCAGCTGAAACTCGCCGAGTCCGAGGAAATGAAAAATGACCGCGAATATCTGGAAAAAGTCGCTGGCAAGCTTCGCGGCGACGGATTTTCAGTTCAAACCCTGCTGGCGCTGGGCGATCCGCCGCAGGAAATCCTCAAAGTCGCCGAAGACGAACATTGTGATTTGATTGCCATGGCCGGCCACGGCCACCGCTTGTTTGGCGACCTTTTCCATGGCAGTACCATCACCGAAGTGCGTCATAAGACTTCGATCCCCATTTTGGTCATTCGCGTGCAGAAAAAATAACCGGCTCAGCCCCTCCCCAGTCGCGAATCCGCCGGTCGCTCGACCAAATGCAGCAAATTGCCTTCGAGGTCTTCAAAGAACAAGACCCGTCCACCTCCCGCGGCCGGACGGATCTCTTTCGTAAAAGGAACGCCGCGTTTTTCCAGTTCGGCCCTGGCCGTATCGATCGAGTCCACCCGCAACGCGACGTGACGAAAACCGGCGAGTTGGTTGTTGCCGCGTTCGGCCGGCGCGGATTCAGCCGCATAAATTTCAAACCACCCGCCCTGGGGCAGGGCCATCAGACACGTCGGCGGATTCTGGCCGTTGTCAAAGATTTCGCGCGCGCCCAATACGCGTTCATACCAGTTTTTCAACGCGGTCGGATTCGCGGCAGGAATGGCCAGGTGTTCGAAGGCAATATTCATGGCTTTCCCATTAAGCCACGCGTGACGGACAGGCAATCTCGAATTCATTTTTCGTGTCCATCACGACCACAGGATCAAGCCGGCCATGAAGATCAAGATTCGGACTTTTCCAGTTCATTCGCGCCGGCCATCAGGTATTATGCGGGCACAAGCTTATGAACGCTGAATCTTTTCTCCAACAACGGTTGCTTTGCATCACCTCGGTGGATCGGGTGGAGGACGCCGTGCCGCTGGCCGAGGCGCTGCTTGCCGGTGGATTAAAAGTGATGGAAATCACCTTCCGTACTGCCGCGGCCGCTGAATCGATCCAACGCATCCGCCAGCACGTGCCGCAGATGAACATCGGCGCCGGCACGCTGCTGTCGCCGGAACAGGTGCAGCGCGCGATGGATGTCGGCGCCCAATTCGGTGTTTCGCCGGGCTTGAACGAAGCGGTTCTGGCGGCGGCCGCCAAAAACCGGATGCCGTTTTTCCCGGGAGTCATGACACCGACCGAAGTGGACCATGCGTTGAATCTGGGCTGGAAACATTTGAAATTTTTTCCGGCGGAACCCGCCGGTGGGGTGGCCATGATCAAGGCCCTGGCCGGCCCGTTTGCGCACACCGGTGTGAAATTCGTCCCCACCGGCAGCATCAACGCCGCGAGCCTGCCGAATTATCTGGCGTTGCCACAGGTGGCCGCCGTCGGCGGTTCCTGGATGGCTGAACGCAAACTCGTCTCGGAAAAGGCCTGGGCCAAAATCACCGCCCTGACCGCCGAGGCGATAAAGGTGATTTCAACCACGCCGGCGAAAAGCTGACGTGCAAATTCCGATTCACGCGCTGCTCGATGCAGGTCTCGTAAATCGTATACCGTAAATCGGAAATCAATTTCCGATCGTCACCTGCAATGGTTGGTCGCGGCGTTCGGCGAAGCGTTTGACGTAATTTTCCCACTGGAGATGGTTGGTGAAATCACCGCTGCGGTCCCAGCACGCGCCGAAGTAATAGGTGAATGGCTGGCCAACTTTGGCCTGAGTGATGGCGAGCAGGTTGCGGATGGGCGGATAACCTTCATGTGTCGGCTGCGGCACCGCCGCGTGAAGAACAGCGTCCGGCATATCCGGCGCGTCGTTCGTGAACGCTTCCACACTGTTACTGGGCAACACGATCGCGACGCCGATGATGCCCTTCGGTTTGTCCTCGGGCTGCCAGTAGCTCATCCAGCCTTCGCTTTGGTCGTCGTCGATGAATGCCACGCGGTTGGTCGGGCACGCGCGCTCGGCCAGGCCGACGCCAATGGTCAACGGTGATGGGTCCTCGCTGCTGAACGTGCTTTGCGCCCTAGTCAGCCACGACCCGGCATCAATCGTGTACCGCTTGGTCTCGGAAACTTTGCGGCCACTGCCGGCGTCCCAGGCGTCGTAGGTCAGTTCAAATTCCGACCGGATCGGCCCCGTGGTGATGAGCTTCCAGTCGCGGTAATTGCTGGACGTGTAAAGCTTCCTGCCGTCCCAGATGCCCACACCGCCGTCGCCACGGCTGTGACCGACGCGATAATCGTCCATGAACGAGCCATTGTCCTCGTGGTAATGTTTGGTGGCATACATCGTATTGATGATGAGGCCGCGGTCTTTTTTGATCCACACGTCCGGCGCGCTGCTGATGGTGCCTTCCGCCGGGATGAGCGCCAGGCCGTAGGCGCGATGCGCGATGCGGTCGCTTTCCCACGCGAAATCGTCATACCGCTCCGGTACATAACGCGCAAACGTCTTTACGATGGGCGGCGGCACGGCGGGCAACGCAGTTGCATCCAAGATATAAAACGTTCGAGTCTCACCGGGCGCGAGGTCAACCTGGAAAAGTAATTGTTCACGGATATTGTTGGTAATGTTTATCGGGCTGAACGGGAGTGTTTCGATTTGAGAGTCCAGGATCCGTGACGAGTTTCCGTCCATCACTGCTATATGTTCAACGCTAAGTCGGAAGCCTTCAGCAACAGTTAGTGCCGATGTTTCAAATTCCTTGGTTGTTACCTCAGCTGTCTCACAATCGCGGCAAAAACTGGCGGGATTGGTAACTTTTACTGACAGACGTTTAATAGTTTGACTTGAATCCCAAGCCGTTCCATTAAGAACCGCCATCCGATAAACCTCGCTGCCAGCCAGCAAAAACGCCCCAACGCCATAAGGTTCAGTTGAATCAGCATCGAATTTTTTGGGGTCGGCACCGGGCGGCTGAACGTGTGTCAATTTGCCGTCGGCTGCCACACAATCCACCAACGCTGCCCAACTTTTACGAACCGCCGGCTCAAATTTTGTGCGGTCGAGGAGGCCCTGATTTACGCCCCAGGCCAGTGCGTAGGTAAACAATGCGGAACCACTGGTTTCCTTTTCAGGATAATCAGCCGGATCCAGCAAACTGGTGCGCCAGAGGCCGTCGGATTGTTGGAGCGTCACTACTTTCGCTGCCATGTCTTTGAACAATTGTTCGAAGCGCGGCCGGTCGGGATGATTGGTCGGCAGGTATTGGAGTGTACGCACCAGCCCGGCCATGACCCAGCCGTTGCCGCGGCTCCAGAAAATCTTTTGGCCGTTGGCCTCACGCTGGTCGAAGTAAGTGCTGTCGCGGAAAAAGAGGTGTTCGTTGGTGTCGTAAAGATAGTCCGTCGTACGCCACCAGTTGGTGACGGCAAAATTCAGATACCGCTCATCACCGGTCGCGGCGTAAAGCCGCAGCCAGGTCGGCGGCGCCATGAACAGTGAATCGCACCAGGACCAAAGTTCCTGTGCCTTCCCATGCGGTTGCGTGAAGTCCAGGCCGGTTGCGTCCGACGGGTTAGCCAGAATGAAATCAAACCGCTCTCGCAGCGGTTCAATCATTTGGTTTGCACGGTAAACAAAATAGAGCTCCGTCCAGACCTGTCCGATACATTGGTCATCAGCGTGGTATTTTCGCACCTGATATTCAGCAGGTTCCCAGTCATTGGCCCCGCCTTTAGCGAGCATGGCCTCGCGGTATTTTGTGTCCCCGGAAATGCCGGCCAGGGCCATCATGCCCACGTCGCCCACGGCCTGGACCCAGCCGGTGGGCCGGTTAGTGGAGGCATGCGCCAACTGACAATCCGCCACCCGTTGCATGGCGGTGAGCACGGCGTAAGGTTTTATCGCGGGGGATAGGCTATGGGTCAAGGTGACCGGCGCGTCCATGGGAAAGGTACCGGGCTGTGCGCAAAGTGGCAGGGTTAAGGCGAGGCAAGCGAACCCGACGATCAAACCGGCGAGGCGATTTAAAAATCCATGAGCGGGAATGGTCTTCATACGCGGTGCGTCTGAGTAACAAACATTTTATCGGGTGTCAGGGAATTTGTTGGGTCGCGACGGTCGGCGGGCCGGTTAGTTGCTGCACCTCGATGCCGGCGAGAATGAAAGGGCCGATTCCCTTGAGATCATTGTCCACCACCGGCTCGTTGACGTAATAGGCAAACGAACCGTCGCGGCCGTAACCGAGCCCAGCCACCGAACAACAGTGGGTCAACGACCATTTCCCAACGCCGTCATCCCGGATGAGATTTTGAATGATGCCGTGATAGCCCTTCAAAACCACCGGTTCATAATGGCGCGGGAGATAACCGCGATTGATGCCTTTGGCCATCGCATAAACGAACATGCTCGAAGCGGTCGCTTCGAGGTAATTGCCCTTCCGGCCACCCTGATCCACGACCTGCCACCAAAGACCGGTTCGGGGATCCTGATATTTCACCACGCCGGCACATAATTTTTGGAACGTGGCGATGATTTTGGGCCGTGCCGGATGATTCGTCGGGAAATAATCAAGTACATCCACCATCGCCATGGCATACCAGCCCATCGCGCGCCCCCAAAAATTGGACGACGTGCCGGTAATTGGGTTCGCCCACGGCTGCGATTTGTCTTCATCCCAGCCGTGATAAAACAATCCTGATTGGGGGTCGTAGGTGTGCTCGTCCGCGAGGTGAATCTGTTTCGCAACGTCGTTGAATGAATCAGGCTGGCTGAACAATTTCGCATACTCGGCATAAAACGGCTCCGCCATATAAAGCCCGTCGAGCCATATCTGGTCCGGGTATCGTTGCTTGTGCCAGAACCCGCCATCGCGGGTGCGCGGTTGGGTTTCGAGCTGTTGACGCAGCAACGCGGCGGCTTCACGATAGCGTTCTTCATGGGTCAATGGCCACAGCGCGAGCAGGGTCCGCCCCGGAGCGATGTTGTCCAGGCTTTCGTCCTGCGGCTGGTAACCGCTGATTTCCCCGTCCCGCACGATGAACGAACCGATCGTGTCCGTGGCAAATTGAACAGCGTGCGGGTCGCTCACGTATTCATTCAGTTTGAGCAGGGCAAACGTGAACAGGCCGGTGGTGTAATCCCATTTGGCCTTGCCGCCCGGTTTCCATTTCAGGCTGTCGCCCCGGTGCCCCATTTCCGAATCGGCCAGGCGCTGCGACCATTGCAGCGGCGTAACGCCGGAACCGGTTGAGGGTGGCATTCCGTTCGTCGCACACGAAATGGGCGTGGCGCAGAGACCGGCCAACCCCAGCAGACAAATCGACCGACTGAACGCTTGTTTCATTGATCAATCAATCGTGACTTCATGCTGGTTTATTAGACTCCCGCTGCCGGACCAAACGAATTTTCAGCGTCCCAGCCAGCCACCATCAATGTTGATGACCGCGCCGTTGAAATAATCCGCGTCGCCGGAAGCCAGAAACACGCAGGCGCCCGCGATGTCCTCGGGCTTCCCCCAACGGCTTTCGGGAATGCGCTCCATAATCGCCTGATTGCGCTTGGTATCTTCGCGCAATGCCCGCGTGTTTTCCGTGGCAATGTAACCCGGGGCGATGGCGTTGACGTTGATATGTTCCTTTGCCCATTCATTGGCCAGCGCCCTGGTGATGCCGGCGAGGCCGTGTTTGCTGGCCGTGTAGGCAGGTACCAGAATGCCACCCTGAAACGAAAGCAACGAGGCAATATTGACGATCTTCAAGCGCGCGTCGGTGGGAGATTTTTTGCGGCCGGTGTTCAGCCACCATTTCGCCACCGCCTGGCAGAGGAAAAAGGGCGTGGTCAAATTGGTGCGCAAAACCTCGTTCCAATCCGTTTCGGAGAAGTCCACGGCCGGTGCGCGCCGGATAATGCCGGCATTGTTGACGAGCGCGTCAATCCGCCCGGTCTGTTTCAAAATCGCCGCCACCAGATTGGCGGCCTCCCGCTGCGTCCCTTTGCCCAGGTCGGTGTTGATGGCGGTGAATTCGCCGCCGGCTTTTTTTGCCTTCGATCCGGTTTCCGTCAGGCTGCTCCGTGCCACGCCCACCACCGTTGCGCCTTCGCGCGCAAACGCCACCGCGATGGCCTGTCCGATGCCCCGGCTCGCACCCGTCACCACCACCACTTTGTTTTTAAAACGCGCCATTTCTTTGAGTTTCAGATGTTCAGCTTTCTGAAACTGGTCTGTGTTTCATCTATGTTAATCTGTGGCTACCTTAAATCCCCCGGCTTCACGCCGTCCATGTCGTCGAATGTCTGGTTTTCGCCGGCCATTCCCCAGATGAACCGGTAATTGCCCGTGCCGCAGCCGCAGTGAATGGACCAGTTCGGCGACAAGACCGCCTGCTCATTGTGCAAAAACAGATGCCGCGTCTGCTGCGGTTCACCCAGAAAATGGGTCAGCACGTTTTCGCCGAGATCGAAATAAAAATAAATCTCTGTGCGCCGCCAGTGCGTATGCGGCGGGAACGAATTCCATACATTGCCCGCGGCCAGTTCGGTAAAACCCATCACCAACTGGCAGCTGGAGATGCCGCCGGGGTGAATGTATTTGTAGATCGTCCGTTGATTGGCCGCTGCCTGCGAACCCAGCGGTATGGGCGACGCATCCTTCGGTTTCATGATTGCAGCCGGATGCGTTGCGTGCGCCGGGCAGCTCAGGAAATAAAACCTGGCCGGATTTTTGGCGTTCTGGCTCTCGAAAGTAACCGATTTCGTCCCCATTGGCAGATACACACAATCCAACCGGTCGGGCAAAAACGTTTTGCCGTCGGCATGGAGGACGCCCGGCCCGCCGATGTTGATGGCGCCCAGCTCGCGGCGTTCGAGGAAATAGGTGTGGCCGGTCTCCTTGTGATTCGGCAAAGCAACCGGTTGCAGCGGGATCACGCCACCGACCACGAGGCGGTCGAGTTCAGTGAACATCCCCCGCAATTCACCCGGTGCGAAAAGGTGGGTGACGGCAAAAGTGTCGCGAAGCTGTTGGGTGGTCAGGATCGCCGCATCCTGCGGACGCGGCATCCGGCGGATGGTGTTTTCGAACATGACAGCAGTTTCGCAAAAATGGGAACCGGCGGCAAGTCATCCCCGTGCACCTTTGCTTGACGGTGAACCGGTTGCAGTTTTTACTAGTCTCGAAATCAAATGGCAAAATTATTTCTTGGACTTGATTCCAGCACCCAAAGCTTGAGCGCCGTGGTGATTGATTACGATCGCCGCAAGGTGGTGTATGACAAATCATTGAACTTCGACCACGCGCTGCCGGCCTACGGCACCCGGAACGGCGTGCTGCCCAATCCTGATCCGCTGATCAAACACAGCCCGCCGTTGATGTGGGCCGAAGCGCTGGATTTGCTCTTTGCCGCCATGAAAAAAGATGGCGTGGCACTGGGTGATATCCTGGCCATCAGTGGCAGCGGCCAGCAGCACGGCTCGGTTTATTTTAACGACCGCGCCGCTGCGGCACTGGCAAGCCTGGATTCCGGAAAAAGCCTGGTGGAAAATTTGAAGGGAATTTTTTCCCGGTCAACCTCGCCGATTTGGATGGATTCCTCAACCGCCGGGGAATGCGCCGAAATCCGCGAGGCCCTGGGCGGTCTCAAGGCGACCGCGCAACAGACCGGTTCGGACACGTTTGAGCGTTTCACGGGACCGCAAATCCGCAAGTTTTACAAAACCGAGCCGGAAGCTTATGCCCGGACCGCCGGCATCGCGCTGGTCAGCTCCTTCATGGCGTCGCTGGTTGCCGGGAAGATCGCGCCGATTGATTATGGCGACGGCGCCGGGATGAACCTGATGGATATTCAGAAGCAGGTCTGGCATGGCGGCGCGCTTAAGGCCGCGGCGCCGGATTTGGAAAGGAAACTGCCGCCGCTGGCAGATTCCTCAAAAATCGTCGGGCCGGTCAGTTCCTATTTTGTCGGGAAATACGGCCTGAATCCGGCCGCACGGGCGCTGGTCTGGTCGGGCGATAACCCGTGCAGCCTCGTTGGACTGGGTCTCATCCAGGAAGGCCGGGTGGGCATCAGCCTGGGTACGAGTGATACCTATTTCGGCCCGATGAAAAATTGTTGCACGGACGATCACGGCGAAGGGCACGTGTTTGGTTCGCCGGCCGGCAGTTACATGTCATTGATTTGTTTCAAAAACGGTTCGCTGGCCCGCGAAAAAATCCGGGACGCTTACGGCATCAAAGACTGGAAAAAATTCGGCGACCTGATGGCCACAAAACCCCCCGGCAACCACGGCGGGATATTGTTGCCATGGTTCGAGGCGGAAATCGTTCCGCGCGTCAATCAGCCCGGCATTCATCGTTTTGATCTCGATGAGAAAGACGCCGCCGCCAATTGTCGCGCCATCGTGGAGGCGCAGATGCTTTCCAAACGGCTGCACGCGCAGTGGATGCAGGTAACGCCCGATTGCATTTACGCCACCGGCGGCGCATCCAACGATCCGGCGTTGCTGCGGGTGATGGCCGATGTCATGAACTGCCGTGTGCTGCGCATTGAAATTTCCAAAAGTGCCGCCCTCGGCGCCGCCTTGCTGGCCGCGCATGGCTGGCTCGTTGAGGCCGGAGAAAGGCCGCGCTGGGAGGAAGTGGTCGCCGGGTTCACCGACCCGATTCCCGGCAGCGAAGTCCGCCCGAATCCGGATGCGGTGCGCGTTTATGACCGGCTGATCGAAAAATACGCCGCGTGCGAACGCAAGGCGTTGGAGCGATCTGGCGCTTAGGGGTTGCCGCGGGCAGTCCGGCTGCCGGTGAGACGCTTTTCGTCAGCCGATGCCTACACGTTGGCCCGCCTTGCGCTTCAGATACTGTTCGCCGATCCACTTGTAGGTGGCGGCCAGCCCCTTGTTCAGGGTCGTGTCCGGTTCCCAGCCGAGAACCTGCTTGATAAACGTGTTGTCGCTGTTACGGCCGGCCACGCCGCGCGGTGCGGTCAAATCGTAATGCCGTTTGAGTTTCACGCCGGCAATCTTTTCAACCTTGGAAAGCAGTTCGTTGATGGAAACCAGCTCGCTGGAACCCAGATTGATCGGCGTCGCGATCAGTTCGTCGCAGTGCATGATCCGGTCAATGCCCTTCACGCAATCGTCAATGTACATGAAACTGCGCGTCTGATGGCCGTCACCCCAGATCATGATGTCCTTTTTGCCGGTGTCGATCGCCGCGATGACCTTGCGGCAAAGGGCGGCGGGGGCTTTTTCCCGTCCGCCATCCCAGGTACCATGCGGGCCGTAGACGTTGTGGAATCGGGCAATGGCGGTCTTCATACCGCGTTCCGCCCAGTATTCCTGGCAGAACATTTCGGAAACCAGTTTTTCCCAGCCGTAACCGCGTTCGGCCATGGCCGGATAAGCGTCGGATTCTTTCAACGCGCGGACCTTCGGGTCCTGCTGGAGCAGCGTGTTGTAGGCACAGGCCGAACTGGAATAAAAATAGCGGCGCGCCCCGGCGCGGTAAGCCGCCTCCACCATGTGGGTGTTGATGAGAATGGAACGCAGGCATTCGACGCGGAACCGCTCAATGAACCCCATGCCCCCCATGTCGGCGGCCAGGTTGTAAACCTCCACGGCTCCTTCACAGACCCGTTGGCAGTTGTCCTCGTGACTGACATCCAGGCAAAGGTTTTGGACACCCGGGACGTGGAGGTACCATTCATAAAGTGGTTTTTTATCCACCGCGCGGATGTTGGTGAAGCCCTTCTTTTTGAAGTACAGGGCCAGGTTGCCCCCAATGAATCCGCCGGCGCCGGTGATGACAATCAGATCATCCTTTTGCAAAACCGGATCCTTTTCCACAAATCGTTTCGTTTCCATATCAGCTTTTGTTCATTGTTCTGTCAGAGGGCGAACGCCCGGGATTATGCCGGATACCCGATCGGGTTGACGACCGGTGAATTTGTCGGCTGCGACTGAAAATTTGTTTGGCATGAAGGCGGTGAGTTTGCTTGATGGACGATGCGGTGACAATCCAATTCTCGACTGTCGGCCGGTGTTAGGGAAACTCCGGGCCTGCCTTGCAGGGGCTTTTTTAAAGGCGATCCCACCAAACCGCGGTTGGCTGGGAGACATCAAATTGAACACGTCGTTCCGGGCTTTGCAGCGTATAAATCGCATAGCTGGTCGGTTTGAGTGAAAAGTGGCCGGCCTTGAGCCGGCGCAGCCGGTGGTGCGCAATCCACACGGGTTTAAGCCAGCGAATCCATGGCGGCATCATGGCCCGGGTTTCCTCTCTTTCTCGAATGGCGTTCGGCTTGAGGTTCATGTTTTCTCCATTGTCGACAAAGACCGAAGTGAAACAGTCGCAAACCGCCATGGGGACATTATTTTTGAGCAGGGCCGAAACCCAGTGAAAATCACCCAAGTCCCGCCAACGGGCATCAAAGGAGATACCGCGCTGCTCAAAAACCTGTCGACGAATGAACAGCGAACTGGTCAGCACCGGAAATCGAAACCAGATGTGCCGGCGATGCGGTGTCAAGGAATGCCGGTGACAAGTATAATGGCCATCGCCATCCACAATAATGGTACCGGCCAGGACTACTTCGATATGTGGATTTTCCCCAAAAAATGCTTCCACACTTTTAAGCGCGCCGGGCAGGTACTGTTCATCACAGTTCAGGTAAGCTAAAATATCCCCCTGAGCGCGCCGGAAGCCCCGATTGACGGCATCGTACATCCCGGCATCCTTCTCGATGAAAGCCCGCACGCGTGGATCGCGGGGGAGCCAATCCTGCGTTCCGTCATCCGAACAGGAGTCCTGAATAATATGTTCCAGCTCAACACCTTCCTGGTCGGCCACGGAAGCAATGCAAAGCTTGAGCCATTTCGAACTGCGGAAACTGGGTGTGACGATGGAGAATTTCATCAAACGTATGGATTGGCGGGTTGGAACATTTCCAGATTCTGGCATCAAACGGTCACCCGGAATTTTTGCGCAATGGGAATGCGCCGGCCGATGCCGAACGCGCGGGGCGACACCTTCAAACCCGGTGCCGCCTGGCGGCGTTTGTATTCGCTAAAGGTGATTTTATTGAGGACATCGTTCACGACCGCGGGGTCAAACCCGCGCGCGATGATTTCCGGCTTGCTCAGGTTTTGCACGACGTAGGCGTCCAGGATCCGGTCCAGGGTTTCGTAGGGTGGCAATGAATCCTGGTCTTTTTGGTCCGGACGCAACTCGGCGCTCGGCGGTTTGGTGAGGGAAGCCGCCGGAATAATTTCGCGCTCACGATTTACCCAGCGTGAGATTTTGTAAACATCCATTTTAAAAACGTCCGCGAGCGGTGCCAGGGCACCGCACATATCACCATACAAGGTGCAGTAACCGACCGCCATCTCCGATTTGTTGCCGGTGGTCAGGACCAGCGCGCCGAACTTGTTGGACAGCGCCATCAAGGTTACACCCCGCAGCCGCGACTGGATATTCTCCTCGGCTTCGTTGGGCCGGGTCCCGGCAAAAATGGTTGCCAGTTGCTTTTCGACCGATTGGAAAACCGATTCGATGGGCAATACCTCGTAGCGAATACCCAGGTTGCTGGCGAGCACTTCGGCGTCCGTCAGGCTGCCCGGGCTCGAATAACGCGCCGGCAGGGAGACGCCCATAACCTGGTCCGGGCCCAGGGCATCCGCCGCCAGGGCGGCAACCAGGGCGGAATCGATGCCACCGGAAAGTCCGACCAGGGCCGATTTGAAACCGCATTTGCCGACGTAATCCCGTATCCCCAGGGACAACGCGGCAAACAATTGCTGTTCCCGCACCGGCCAGTCGGTTTTGGGCGTTGGCGAACCGGTGTCCCAGTCCACCACCAAAAGGTCTTCGGCAAATCCCTTGCCCAGGGCCAGCGGCTCGCCGTGTTTGTCCAATACAACACTATGGCCATCGAAGATTAATTCGTCATTCGCGCCGACCAGGTTGGCGTACGCCAGCGGCACGCCTTCATCCCGCGCCACCCGCCGGAGCATGTCCAGTCGCACGCGTTCCTTGCCGTCGTGCCAGGGCGACGCGGAAATATTGATGATCGCCTCGGCACCCTGGGCAATGAGTTCCTTTACGGGATCACGGCGATACAACCGCTCGGGCCAGAAATCCTGGTCATTCCAAATGTCTTCACAGATGGTGATACCCAGCTTGCGTCCATTCCACGCGAACGGCGCGACACTTTTCGCGGGTTCAAAATAACGGTCTTCGTCAAAAACGTCGTAGGTTGGCAACAGACATTTGTGGGCGCGCCAGAGGATCTTTCCATTTTGCAGAACCGCGGCGGTATTTCGAAGTGCTCGCCCCGGACGCTCGGGATTTTGGTCCACGTAGCCGACACACAGGGGAATCTTGCCAACGCTCCCGGCCGTTTCCGCCAGAACGGCTAGGTTGGCGTCGATGAAATCCGGGCGCAGCAACATATCGCGCGGCGGGTAGCCGCACAAAAACAATTCCGGGGCGAGGACAAATTCAGCGCCGCGGGCGCAGGCCTGCTCATAGCCCGCAAGGAGTTTCCGGCGATTTGCGGCAAAATCACCAATCGTCGAGTTGAGTTGAAGCAGGCCGATTTTCAATGCGGTCAGGATAGGGATTACCGGCGATTTCGCAATGAGTTTGGGCGGGGCCGGTGAGGGCGGGGCGGCGGCCGGGTTGCTCGTTGGCCGGGAAGCTGGCCGACTTTTCTTTCGCCGGGCAAGAAGTTTGCTGGCATTTGGGCCTTTGCCGCGTATCCTGCCCGCGCACTTTTGATTTTCATGGCGATTGAGCGCGTCAATGTCCTCGGTGTTGGCATCAGTGTCATCAATTTGCAAACGACGCTGGCAGCCATCGCGGAGGCGGTTGGCCAGCGGCGTAAAGGCTACGTTTGCGTGACCGGCGTGCATGGGGTGATGGAGGCGCAGAAGGACGAAAAATTCCGCCACATTTTAAATCAGGCGTTTCTTTGCACTCCGGATGGCATGCCCATGGTCTGGGTGGGAAGGGTTCGCGGTCACCGGGTCATGCGCCGGGTGTACGGCCCGGACCTGATGCTGGACGTGTGTGCGTGGAGCGAAAAGAATTCGTGCCGTCACTTCTTCTTTGGCGGGGCCCCCGGGGCGGCGGAGCAATTGCGCGACAAGCTTACCGCCCGCTTTCCGGATCTGCAGGTGGTTGGTTGTCACACGCCGCCATTCCGTCCGCTGGAGGCCGGGGAAAAAGCGCAATTGCAGGAGATGATTCGTGTCGCCCGACCGGATATCCTGTGGGTGGGGTTGAGTACGCCGAAACAGGAACGGTTTATGGCGGAATTCTTGCCGCAATTGGAAGTGACCTTGATGATCGGGGTGGGCGCCGCCTTCGATTTTCACGCCGGACGGGTGAAACAAGCCCCGCGTTGGATGCAGCGAAGCGGTCTGGAGTGGTTTTATCGATTGTGCCGGGAACCCCGGCGTCTGGCCGGGCGTTATTTTCGAAACAACCCGCTTTTTCTCCTGAAAATTACCGGTCAATTGCTGGGTTTGAAGAGATATCCATTGGAATAGTGTGGTTTTCATGCTATTTTTCGGGACGTTGTTTGGACAAAACTTGCCACTATTTTATCACCGCCGAGAACGGAAAATCGCTGCCGTTGAAAATTTGTTTGAGTCCAGACGGGGCTTTTGTTATCTCAACATCGAAAATAAGTGCAAATGAACAACTCTCCCATCAGTGAAACTCCACGCGACTGGTGGCCGGAGATGTTGGATTGCTGGCAGCGCCTGCCGAATAAAGGGTTTTTCTTCGTTTTGCTGGCAGCATGGTTGATGTTGTTCCATTTTTTGGGCAATTCGGTCTTTGGCTACATCCATGACCCGTCATTGTTGTACTGGATGTACAACGCCTATAACAGTCAGGGTGATGCCAGCGATGATGGTTACGGGAATCTGATCCCTTTCCTGGTGGTTGGTTTGTTTTGGTGGAAACGCAGGGAACTGCTGGCGCTGCCATTGAAACTCTGGCCGCCCGCCCTGTTGCTGGTCGGTTTGGGACTGGGGTTGCACATTTTGGGTTACATGATTCAACAGCCACGCCTTTCCATCGTGGCGTTGTTCACGGGTATCTACGGATTGATGGGGCTGGCCTGGGGACCCGCTTGGTTGCGCCACAGCTTCTTCCCGTTTTGTCTTTTTATCTTTTCCGTGCCGCTGAGTATCATTCTTGAACCGATTACTTTCCCCTTGCGCCTCTTGGTTTCCACGCTGGTGGAATGGATTGCTCACGGCTTCCTTGGGATCGGGGTGATGCGGATGGGCACGCAACTGTTCGACCCGCTCGGGACTTATCAATACGACGTCGCAGCGGCGTGCAGCGGCATCCGCAGTCTCACGGCGATTTTCCTATTCGCTACGGTCTGGGGGTTTATCGTGTTTCGCTCGCCGTGGAAACGCGGGCTGATGATGGTATTGGCGGTTCCTTTTGCCGTTTTGGGCAACCTGCTCCGGATGCTCCTGATCATCGTCGCGGCGGTGATGGGAGGACAGAGCTGGGGCAATTACGTTCATGAAGGTTGTCCCATTCACCTGCCGTTTAGTTTGCCATTAATCGGTAATGAAATCGCAATCGTAAACCTTTTGCCGTATGTTCCCGCCTTCGTGGGATTGCTGCTCATTGCGCGGTGGTTGGAGGAAAAACCCGATCCGGCCGGAGACCCGCCATCGTGAAAAGCCCCAAAATCCTGATTTTTATCGTGACCCTGGCGCTGATCGGCAGCGGGGCGGGGGGCTTGACGTGGCTTAAGAAAAATCAAAAGCTCGGTGGCCCTGGCATCAAGGCGGTACCCATTCCCGGGAGCGTCAAAGTAAGTTTTGATTTGCCGGAGCACGTGCTTGATTTTACTTCAACGAAGGTGGCGGAAGATCAGACGGTTTTGGGCACGCTTCCCAAAGACACCAGCTTCGCCCAACGCCTTTACAAGATGCCCAATGAGTTTTGGGTAAATGCCAACATTGTTTTGATGGGCATGGACCGGACCAGCATTCACAAACCGGAATACTGCCTGCCCGGTCAGGGCTGGCGGATTGACGAGAAAACAACGGTCAGTCTTCCCATCCAAGGTGTGCACCCTTATCACTTGCAGGTCGCCAAATGGACGATCACCAACAGGGTTAAGAATGACGATGGCCAGGTGCAGGAAGTGCGCGGCCTGTACGTATTCTGGTTCGTGGCCAGGAACGAACAGACCGACAGTCATTGGCAGCGCATCTGGTGGCTGACGCGGGATCTGCTGACCACCGGCGTTTTGCAGCGCTGGGCCTATGTTTCCTATTTTGCCGTTTGCCTGCCGGGCCAGGAAGATGCCACCTTTGACCAGATGGAAAAACTCATTGCCGCTTCGGTGCCGGAATTTCAACTGCCACCGAAGACCGAATAATGTTGTGCGCTGCCAGACGATGAAACTCCGGAGTATTGAATTCCTTTGTGGTTTGATTATCCTGAAAGGCGCCTCAACCAGCAACAGCCATGCTGAGACGTGATCGTCAGATTCGAACGGTGATTCATCAACTGGCAGACGCCAGTCTGTTTGCCATCGCTTTCTGGGTGGCGTATGCGTTGCGGGCCAATCCGGAAATCATCACCTGGCTGAGGCTGGAGCCTCCGAGCCCGTTTGAAAATTTCGCCTGGCTCTATCTCGTGTTGATTCCCGCCACCCCTCTCATTCTCGAATCGCAGGGGTTTTATGATCATTCGCCGATGTGCTCCCGGGGAGCTATTTTGTGGCCGCTGTTCAAGGGTTGTTTGCTGGTCACGGTCGGGCTGATGCTGACGGTCTACGTGTTTCATCTGATCGTGGCCCGGGCAATTTTTGTCTCTTTCGGATGCATCGGCTTTTGTCTGGTGTATTTGAAGGAGGAGGGGATCCGCCTGGTGCTCAAAAGCAAAATGGCCCAATCGCAGTACCGCCGCCGCTTCATCCTCGTCGGCACGGAACGAGAAATCGCCAGAATGCGGGAGGAATTGAAGGAACACACCGACGAAAGTGTCGAAATTGTGGCTGACCTCAACCTGCTGGAAACGCCCGTGCAACAACTGGTGCCCATGCTCCATCACTATTCGGTGTACGGCGTTATTTTCAGTGCCAAGCACACCTATTTTGAACAGGTTGAATACGTCATCCGGGCGTGTGAACTGGAAGGGGTGGAAGTGTGGCTGGTCGCCGACTTTTTTGCGACGCAAATCTCCCGTACGAGCTTCGACGAACTACTCGACCGCCCATTGCTCGTCTTTCGCACCACGCCGGAAGCCTCCTGGCAAAGCGTCATCAAACACGTCATGGACGTGGTGGGCGCGTTTATCCTCTTGATTGTGTTTTCGCCGTTGTTTTTGTTGATCGCTATTGTCATCAAACTCACCTCCCCCGGCCCGGTTTTCTTCAAACAGCAGCGTTCCGGCCAGAACGGCGCGCCGTTCACACTTTATAAATTTCGCACGATGGTCTCCAACGCCGAGCAGTTCAAACACGAATTGGAGGCCATGAACGAAATGAGCGGCCCGGTCTTCAAGGTGACCAACGACCCGCGGATCACCCGCATGGGCAAGTGGCTCCGCCGTTACAGTCTCGATGAGTTGCCGCAGCTCTTCAACGTCCTGCGCGGCGAGATGAGTCTGGTCGGCCCGCGGCCATTGCCCGTGGATGAGGTCAAACGTTTCAGCGATCTGGCCCATCGCCGTCGCCTCAGCGTGAAGCCCGGCCTTACCTGCCTCTGGCAGATCAGCGGACGCAACCAGATCAAGGATTTCAAGGACTGGGTGCGGTTGGACCTCGAGTACATTGACAATTGGTCACTGTGGCTCGATTTGAAGATCCTGTTCCGCACCATTCCCGCCGTGTTCGCGGCCACCGGCGCCAAATGAAACGGTTTGACGGTTTAATCATTGAACCGGCCTTCCGTTTCACTACGCTTCCGGCAAGCTGGCAAGGGAACCGTCAGCCAACCTGGTTCCGATGAAGAAGCCACAACCCACGTCCGTTGTTACCGGTGCCGCCGGATTTCTGGGATCGCATTTGACCGATTTGCTGTTGGCGCGCGGCTATAAGGTGATCGGCATCGATAATTTTGTCACCGGCACGGTCGACAACATTTCGCACCTCGGTGGCCATCCCCGTTTCAAGTTCATCCAGCAGGATGTTTCCGAATTCATTTTTCTGAACGAACCGGTGGATTACGTGTGGCACTTTGCGTCGCCCGCCAGTCCGGTGGATTATCTGGAGCTGCCGATCCAGACGCTCAAGGTCGGCTCGCTGGGCACGCACAAGGCGCTGGGTCTGGCCCGGCACAAACAGGCGCGTTTTCTGCTCGCCTCCACGTCGGAAATTTACGGCGATCCGCTGGTGCATCCGCAGACGGAGGATTATTGGGGCAACGTCAACCCCATTGGTCCCCGCGGCTGCTATGACGAAGCCAAGCGGTTTGCCGAGGCGATGACGATGGCCTACCATCGCGAACACAAGGTTGAAACGCGCATTGTCCGCATCTTTAACACCTACGGTCCGCGCATGCGGTTGCATGACGGCCGGGTTGTTCCATCCTTCATCAGCCAGGCGCTCAAACACAAACCCGTCACCGTTTTTGGCAAGGGCCGGCAGACGCGCAGCTTTTGTTACGTGTCCGATTTGATCGAAGGCATTTACCGTTTGATGATGAGCCGTTACGGCTCGCCGATGAACATTGGCAATCCCAGCGAAATGACCGTCCTCGAATTCGCCCGTGAAATCATCCGCGCCACCAATTCGCGCAGCCGGATCATCTTCAAACCGCTGCCGCAGGATGACCCCCGGCAGCGCCGGCCCGACATTACGCGTGCGAGGAAGATCCTTCGTTGGGATCCGAAAGTCCGGCTGACAGAAGGTCTGGCCCGGACCGTCGAATATTTCCGCGGAAAAGTTTGAGGTGTGTAAATATTAGTTTTTTGTGCTTGAATAATTACAGGGACATGGTTTATTAATATTACCTTCCCGTCTATGCCGGCGGCTTCCAGTATATTGTGAGAAGATGAAATCAGGCACCGCCGTTCTCTATGAAACTCTCATCTTTACCGCGAAAACTGAAGCGTGGGTTGCCGTACCTGAAAAAGGAAATCCGCGCGATTGTTTCTGACCGCACGCCGTTTTTCATCGCGGTTCCCCGGACGGTTCACATCTGGCGTGATGGCCCATGCAATGCCAAATGCATCATGTGTTCGTACGGTTTCCTGCCAGCCGAGGTGCTGGGAAAATTATGGAAATCCCCCTTCACCGATAACCTGATGCCGCGGGTGCTGAATGAAATTCACGAACTTTGCGGGCGTGGCACGCTGGTGTCGTATATGGGCGGCGAGCCGACCACCAGCCGCCACCTCGTTGATTGGATTGAACAGGCCGGACAGCTGGGGCTGGATTTTCGCTTCACCACCAACGGCTATATCATGGACGAGGAGATGGCACGGCGCCTTGTCACCGCCGGCCTTTTCAATATCGGCATTTCCCTCGAATCACTTGATCCAGGCATTAATGAAACAATCCGCCCTTTTCCTGATGGTACCGCCAAAACGCTCCGTTGTATAACGCTCCTGTTGCAGGAACGGAAACGTCAGAATAAACATGTCAGCCTTAACATCAAAACCGTTTTGACGGACATTAATCTGGAATCGTTCCTTGAGATTGTAAAACGCTTTGGAAAGATGGACGGGGTGATGTGCACGCCGCAGATATTTGAGCCCCTGGACGGCATGCCGGAGGCGACCCGCAACCTGCTTTCCGTCAAGGATAATCACCGGTTGAGGCAGGTCACTGACCAGATTCGCGGGCTTAAGCGCGAAGGTTACGCCATCCATGTCACCGACCAGGCGCTCGACGACATGGTCAAGCAGAACCAGGAAGACCAGAGGCACGCTTTCACCATGTCCAACAAGCAACTGGAAATGGATTCCTCCCAACCGGCGTGCAATATTGCCACGGACAATCTGTGGATTCAAGACGGCGCCGTAAAACTTTGCCCCTATTTCCCCCCTGTTGGGAACATGGTGTCTGATGCCAAAACCACCGTAAAAGAATTGTGGCAAAGTGAGACAGCACGAAAAACGCGCGAACAAACCCGGGCCTGTCGCCGGCTTTGCACCATTTCCTGCCTGCGCCGAACGCCGCTCGCCCATAAGGTTTCGACGTTTCTTAAAATCGCCTGAAATAAAGGTCCCCCGGCAAGGTGGTGGCCGGTCCCTGACGGCATTCAGCAACAACACATTGTTCAACTTTGCGGATTTGCCGGAAATCGTTAACAATGTGTTCGTGTCCGCCACCCATAAAATAATCTTCCGTGCGCGCCAGTTCGAATTTGTGTTTCCGCGCCCGGCGCTGGTCATGGGCGTGGTCAATGTCACGCCCGATTCGTTTTCCGACGGTGGAAAATTTCTGGACGCCGGGACCGCCGTGGATCATGCGCTGAAACTCGTCGCCGAAGGCGCGGAAATTCTCGACGTGGGCGGCGAATCCACGCGTCCGGGCGCTGAACCGGTGGACGAGGCCGAGGAGTTGCGCCGCGTCCTGCCCGTCATCCAGGCCCTGGCTGGCCGCGTGAACATCCCCGTTTCCATTGATACCTTGAAACCGGCCGTGGCCCGCGCCGCGCTTGCCGCCGGCGTGAGTATCGTCAATGATGTCGCCGCTCATCGTGAAGACAGCGCCATGTGGCGTGGTGTGGCCGAATTTAAAGCCGGGTATATTTGCGTGCATGCCCGCGGCACGCCCCGGACCATGCAGGAAAATCCCGTTTACGAAGACGTGGTCCGCGAGGTTGGTGAATTTTTCCAGGAGCGGCTGGGGCGATTGAACGCCGCGGGCGTGACCGCTGACCAGGTGGTGCTGGATGTCGGCATTGGCTTTGGCAAGACGATGGAGCACAATTTGCAGTTGCTCGCGAACCTGCGGAGTTTTACAACGATGGCACGACCGCTGCTGATGGGTGTTTCGCGCAAGTCGTTTATCGGGAAGTTGCTGGGCGCGGATTTGACCGAACGGCTGTCCGCCTCGTTGGCCGGCGCGTGCCTGGCGGTTGAATCCGGCGCCCAAATCATCCGGGCGCACGACGTGGCGGAAACCGTTCAAGCGGTGCGGATGACGGAAGCCCTGTTGGCTCGGAGAAAAAAATAATGTGGATCTACCTCCAGGAAGGCTGGCGGCCCGCGTTGGAAATTCTAATCCTCGCGGTGATGATCTATTACATCTCCCGCTTTTTGCGCGGTACGCGCGGCTGGCCCGTGGTGGTGGGTTTTGTGGTCCTGTTGCTGGTGCTGGCCTTCGTCACGACCTTGCTGAAACTCAAGGTGTTGAGCTGGTTGCTCGGCACGTTTTCAGCGTTTTTTGCCATCGCCGTGCTGGTCATTTTTCAGCCGGAATTGCGCCGCATGCTGGCCGAACTCGGCAACCTCCCGCTGTTTACCACCGCCCGGGAACAACGCGAAAATATTGAGGTCATCATCCAAACCGTCGAGCGCCTCTCGGAGGTCCGCATTGGCGCGCTCATCGCCATCGAACAATCCATCCAACTGTTCGAGGCGGTCGAATCCGGCGTGCCCGTGGATTGCGAAGCCACGCCCGAAATGCTCGAAACCATTTTTTTCCCGAACAATGCCATTCACGACGGCGGCGTCATTATCAAGGGCGACCG
>Ga0070731_10000946_pt1 | contig 33008 bp, 28 predicted proteins | sample Coa_R1_2_FD_66448 | JGI IMG/M metagenome (GOLD analysis project Ga0070731, IMG submission 66448) | Surface soil microbial communities from Centralia Pennsylvania, which are recovering from an underground coalmine fire - Coalmine... | ecosystem: Environmental > Terrestrial > Soil > Unclassified ... | reverse complement strand
GACGGCTCGAAGGTGCTGGTCCGTCAGGAGCACGATTGGAACGTATATGAAGCCACGCCCAAGGGCGCCGGCACCAAGAAGACCGTCTCCACAGGGCAGTTGATGCTGGAGAAGGATCCGGCCGCCGAATGGAGCCAGATCTTCAACGAAGTGTGGCGGCGGTACCGCGATTTCTTTTACGCCCCGAACATGCACGGCTACGACTGGGAAGCGCTGCGCGCGCGCTACAGCGAGTTGCTGCCCTACGTGGCGCATCGCACGGATCTGAATTACGTGATCGGCGAGATGATTTCGGAATTGACCGTGCAGCACGCTTATATCGACGGCGGCGATCTGCAGATTCCGCCGCGGCCGCACGCGGGCCTGCCGGGCGCGCGCTTCGAGGTGGACGCCGGCTCCGGAAGATATCGCATCGCCAGGATTTTCGCGGGGCAAAACGAGGAAGATGTTTACCGTTCGCCCCTGACCGAGATCGGCGTGGACGCGAAGGCCGGCGATTATGTCCTCAGCATCAATGGCGAAGATGTGACCGCGAAGGACGATATCTACAAGTTCCTGCGCCATGCGGGCGATGCGCCGGTGATTCTGATGCTGAATAGCACGCCATCGCTCAGCGGCGCGCGCAAAGTCAGTTACCGGCCGCTCAGTTCGGAGACCGACTTACTGTATCTGGAATGGGTGGAGCGTAATCGCCGGGTGGTGGACGAGATGTCGCATGGCCGCATCGGCTATATGCATTTACCGGACATGGGGCAAGCCGGCATTCGCGAGTTCATCAAGTGGTACTATCCGCAGCTTCGAAAAGACGCGCTGCTGATCGACGACCGCGCCAATGGGGGCGGCAACATTTCGCGCATGGTAATCCAGCGGTTGACGCGCACGCTGCTGGCGAACACTTACGCGCGCACCCTGGCCACGCCGCAACCGTACCCCGACAGCGTATTCATCGGGCCGAAGGTAGTGTTGCTGGACGGCAACTCGGCGTCTGACGGCGATATCTTTCCATGGATGTTTCGCACCGCCAAGTTAGGTCCGCTGATCGGAGAACGGACGTGGGGCGGCGTAGTGGGGATCACCAGCCACGGCCAGCTTATCGACGGCGGCGGTGTGAGCGTGCCCGAGTTCGGCTATGCCACGGCAGAGGGCCAGTGGGCGGTGGAGGGCCACGGCGTGGATCCGGATATCGTGGTGGAGAACGATCCGAAGTCGTTGATTGAGGGGCACGATGCGCAATTGGAGCGGGGGGTAGCGGAGTTGATGAAGGCGCTGGAGAAGGGGAGCCCGCAGCTGCCGGAGCATGCGCCTTATCCGGTGAAGTTGAAGTAGGGGGCGTTGCCGGCCCGCCCATCGCCGTGGGATACTTCATGGAACTGAGGGTAGCGAAATCTTCTGCCGCCGGACCTTGCTTTGCGTGTGTTTCCTGGCAGCCGTGCCGGTTCGCGCGGAGCACCTGCCTACCAGGCTGTATACCGCAGCCGATGGCCTGCCCAGCAACGGAGTTAGTTGCGCGGTCCGGGATTCGCACGGCTTTCTATGGTTCTGCACCGACGAAGGGCTCTCCCGCTTCGACGGCTACACCTTTACGAACTACGCGACCGAGCAGGGGCTGCCGGAACATGACGTCGCGGATTTCCTGGAAACACGGGACGGCGAGTATTGGGTGGCCACGGCCAGGGCACTGAGCCGTTTTAATCCGCGGGGCGGGTTGCGGTTCGACATTTTCACGCTGGGGGCGGCTGACGATCCGGGACCCATCATACAAATCGCGGAGGCGCCGGACGGCCGCATCTGGTGCCTGACGCTGCACCAGTTGTTTCGCTTCGACCGTGGGCGCCGGCATTTCGAACTCATCGACCTGGGCGCGGACCTGGGCAGATCCAGGCTATGGGACACGCTGCTGCCGGATGTCGATGGCAGCCTTTGGCTGGGTGGCGATGGCATGCTCGCGCGGCGATTGGCATCGGGAAGCACGGAACAGTATGGAAAGGCGGAGGGGATGCCGCGCGCGGGAGCTCGCGTCAGCACCATATTCAGGGATCGCCGGCAGCGTTTGTGGGTGGCGACGTGGTTGGGGCTTTGCCACATGGCGGCACATCCCCAACCGGGCAGGCGCTCCGTGGAGCGTATCTATACGGGCCGGGACGGGCTGCCCGGCACCTTGGTTTTGGCTTTGTTCGAATCCTCGGATGGAAAGCTGTGGCTCGGGACGGATGGCGGTCTGGCCGAGTTCGTGGACGGAGAAGGCCGTAAACCGGACTCGTTCCGCACGTGGACCACGCACCATGAGCTCAACATGCCGGGTGTCGACCGGCTGTCCATTGGCGCACTGGCGGAAGACCAGGCCGGTAATCTGTGGCTCGCGGGCGCTGGAGTCATACGGCTCGCCCGGGGTCTATTCACGACTTACACTACACAGGATGGCCTACAGAGCAACAGCGTCGGATCGATCTTCGAAGACCGCGCCGGTCACCTGATCACCGTAACGGGTGATCCTCGATACCGGTACTTGCACATGTTCGATGGGGAGCGATTCACCCCGGTTCTCCCGCGGCTGCGCACGCAGACGGCATTGTTTACCTGGGGCAGCGGCCAGATTCACTTTCAAGACCACACGGGAGCCTGGTGGGTGGCGACCGACCAGGGACTCTGCCGGTATCCGATGGTCCACGATCTGAAGGAACTGGCACGCACCCGGCCGGAACGGATCTTTACCGAGCGCGATGGGCTGTCCGCCAAACAGATCTACGGAATGTACGAGGACTCGCGGGGCGATGTGTGGATCTCGGTAGTGGGTCCGAACGACGTGGAACGGTGGTCGCGAACCAGCGGCGCGATCGCGAGATTCCAGCACGACTCGGACGGCAAACCTCTGGGAACGCCGACGGTGTACGCCGAAGACCGCGCCGGGAATATTTGGATGGGGTTTTTCTGGCGGGATATGGCCCGCTATGGCAAAGGACGGTTTCAGGTATTCCGCAACCCGGGCGGTTTGCAGGGCCACGTAACGGATCTTCTGGTGGATCACGCCGGCCGGCTGTGGGTGGCGACGAGCAGCGGCCTGGCGCGCGTGGACAAGCCCGACGCGGAGCGCGCCGAGTTCAAGGTCTATTCGGTCCACTCCGGCCTTTCGAGCGACAACGTCCGCTGCCTTACGGAAGACTCATGGGGGCGAATCTATCTGGGTACGGGACGGGGAATCGATCAACTGGACCCGGAGAGCGGCCAGATCCGGCATTACACCGAAGCCGACGGGCTGCCCTTCCCCGGCACCGTGCGCGCCGCATACCGGGATCGGAATGGCACGCTCTGGTTTGGCGGAAACGGGCTGACGCGGTTTGTACCTCGAGCAGACGCGGGTACCACCGGGCGGCCCGCCATCCGCATCACGCGGCTCAGCGTCCACGGCCGTGAGCTTCCGGTGTCCGAACTCGGAGAAGACCGGATCTGGGGACTGCAGCTCCGGCCGTTCGAAGACCAGATCCAAATCGACTTCGCCAGCCTGAACTTCGGCATGGGGGAAACCATCCGTTATCAATACAAGATGCAAGGCGCGGACCGGGATTGGGGACCGCTGGTGAACTCCCGAAGCGTCACGTATGCCGGCCTTCGCGCGGGGAGTTTTCGCTTTTCCGTGCGCGCAGTGGATGCCAGGGGGCTGACCAGCCAGGCGCCGGCCTCCATCACGTTCGACCGGATGCCTCCCCTTTGGCAACGCTGGTGGTTTCTCACGCTTTCCTGCGCCGCGGTGGCGCTGGCAGCCTGGTACGCGCACCGATACCGGCTGGCGCGATTGTTGGAACTCGAACGTGTGCGCACCCGCATCGCCACCGATTTGCATGACGATATCGGATCGAGCCTGACGCAGATCGCCGTCTTGACGGAGGTAGCCCGGGCGAATGCGGGAGCTGACGGGACGCCATCCGACGCGCGTCTGGCGCGCATTGCGGAACTCTCCCGGGAGCTGGTGGATGCCATGAGCGACATCGTTTGGGCCATCAATCCACAGCGCGATAATCTGGGCGATCTGGCTTACCGCATGCGCCGGTTCGCCAGCGATCTGCTGGCTTCCCGCGGGATCGAGATTGAGTTTGCGGCTCCGGAGGATGCCGGAGAGACCGCGCTGCGCGCCGAAGCGCGGAGGGAGGCATTTCTCATTTTCAAGGAAGGCATCCACAATATCGTACGGCATGCGCAGTGCCGCCGAGTAGAAGTCGATTTAGGCGTCGATCAACACCGTCTGGTCCTGCGCCTGAGCGACGACGGCCAGGGAGCGGGCGTGGGAATCAACGGGCGTGGACACGGCATCACCAACATGCGGCAGCGGGCGCGCGCGGTGGGCGGCGATCTGCAGATTGCTTCCGGACCAGGCCAGGGCACGGTCATCATTTTGAGCGTGCCCCTGGATCCCAAAACGGGACCCAGAAAAAAGATCACCTGAACAGGTGATGGTTTTGTTCCCGGGAACGCCGAAAATAGGAAGGCCAAGCAGATGACAGCCAGCCCGGACACCCTCACCACGGTGGTGATCGAAGATCAGCAGGAGTTGCGCGAAGGCCTGCAGCTTCTGATCAACGGCACGTCCGGCCACCGCTGCGTGGGAGCCTATCGGAGCATGGAGGACGCCCTGGCGCGCCCGGCGGGAGACGCACCGCAGATCATCCTGGTGGACATCGGGTTGCCCGGGATGTCCGGCATCGAAGGGATCCCTCTGTTGCGCGGAAGATTCCCGGCCGCAGCGGTTTTGGTCCTGAGCGTATATGACGACGATGACCGGATCTTCGGGGCACTGTGCGCGGGCGCCTCAGGGTACCTCCTGAAGAAGACCCCGCCGGCGCGCCTGCTGGAGAGTTTGCAGGAAGCCTGCAACGGGGGCGCCCCCATGTCCCTCGAAGTGGCGCGTAAAGTGATCCGCCTGTTTCGCGAGTTCCGGCCCGTGCCTTCCGCCGTACACGACCTGACACCACACGAGACACGGCTCCTGAAATTGCTGTCGGAAGGCCACAATTACAAGACGGCCGCCGCCACGTTAGGCGTCAGCATCAACACCGTCGCGACGCATATGCGGCACGTCTACGAAAAGCTGCACGTCCACTCCAAATCCGAGGCTGTCGCCAAGGCGCTGCGCAGCGGCATTGTGCGGTAGCCGCGCCGAAGATTATCACCTGTTCAGGTGATGACTGGGAGCCCGGGCTCGCGTATTCTACTCGAGAAACCGGTCTAAGGTGTTGGCCGGAGGGACAAGGGATATGAGAATCTACGCCGCCATCGCAATCCTGGCGTCCGTGCCGGGTGGTTTGGGCGTGGCGCTGCCGCAGAGCTGCGCTACACCAATCACGAGTTGGAGCGGGAGCTATACCCTTAACGCGACTGCCAGCCAGGTGGCGTGTTCGCCACCGTATATCTGCACCATCAGCCAGTCGGTGTCGGCGGCGCTGACTTCGCAGCTCCAGGTGTCAAGCTGCAGCCTTCTCAATGTGCTCCTGAACGGCAACATTATCAGCGCAAGCGTCGACGACACAGCCGTTGGCACGGATCCGTGCACCATGCAAGGAAATAGCGGGGCTGCGCCCACCGATAATAACTTCCTGATGATCTATCCGACAAGCGGAACCTATAGCCTTGTTTTCGAGCCTTACGCCGCCGTGACTGGTACGCCCTCCGGCTGCGGGGGCGGGGATCCGGCCATTGGCCTGGCTCCGCAAACCAACTGGCCCTGGACGTCTACCCTGCCGGCGTCGGTCGGACCACTGACGGCCACGGGCCAGCTTTTCTCGGGACAGGTATGGTTCTATAACGCCCCCTCAGACTGGACCTTCGGCTTCACGCTTACACCCATCTACAACCCCGACGATCCCTGCAAGGAGGATGGCGGCCAGGGGGACCCGGTGGGCTCAAGCATAGGCTGCCAGAGCCAGAGCCTGGGCGAAGATATACCGATTACAGGTACCGGATTCAACCTGCATTACGAATCGAACCGGCATCAAGCCGCCTACGGAAACAGCGTGGCGAGCGCCGATGCGTCCATGATCGGCGGATGGACCTTAAGCGTCCACCATGCCTACGACCCCAGCACCAACACACTTTTTCTGGGCGATGGCACGCAGCGCAACGGATACCAGCTCGGCACTCCGGTCGCATTCAACGGCCACCTTCTGCTTACTTCGGAAGATGGGAGCGAAGTGTATGTCTTCACATCCGCCGGTCAGCAGCTGAAAACGCAGCGGCCGCTTACCGGCGCGCTGGAGTATCAGTTCGGGTACGACGCCGCCGGGAACCTGGTGACGGTGACCGACGGCAGCGGCAATGTGACCACAATTCAACGCAACGCCTCCGAGCAGGCTACCGCCATTGTTTCGCCGTACGGGCAGAGCACGACGCTGGCTGTGGACAGCGCCGGCCTCTTGAACCAGGTTACCGATCCGCTGGGCAAGTCACAAACGTTCGTCAACACGAGCACGGGTCTGCTCAGCTCACGCACGGACGCGAACGGAAACACTTTCATCTATACCTACGACACCAGCAGCGGCACGCTGAGCAAAGACTCCGATCCGCTGGGCGGCTATATTATGCTGGGGCGCACCAATGCTACTTCCGGGTTCGGGTGGACCGTGAGCGAAACTACCTCCATGGACCGGGCGAGTAGTTATCAAAGCACTTTCACCATGCCTTGGGTTCAAGGCGGCGCCGCATCTTACTCCGAGCAGCAGACGAACATCTGGCCAGACGGCTTGCAAGCGGCTTCGAGCACGAGCCTGAACAGCGGGCTGCTATCGAAGCAGGCCACCTTGCCGGACGGCACATCCGACAGCCGATCATTCGGGCCGGATCCAGTCTGGGGAATCCAGGCTCCGGTTGAGACGAGCGAGACTCTAACGCAGGGTAATCTGACGATGAATATTACGGGGAGCCGTAGTACCACGCTGGGCACGGCCGGCAACCCGTTCACAGTCACAACCGAGGCAGACACGCAGATAATGAATGGCCGTACGTACACGTCCACTTTCACCGGTTCGAACCGCACATGGGTGAATACAAGCCCGGTGAACCGAACGCTGACTGTGGCGCTGGATTCGCTGGAGCGGATTGCGAGCACGCAGATCGAAGGACTCACTGCCATGGACTTCGCTTACGACAGCAGCGGCCGCCTGTTATCGGCTACCCAAGGCACTCGAAAAACGACCCTGGGCTACAACACGGACGGTTTTCTGTCCGGAGTCACGGATCCGCTGAAGCTGACCACCGGCTTGGGCTACGACGCGGATGGACACGTGCTGAACACAACCCTGCCCGATGGCCGGATCACCAACTTCGCCTACGATGCCAACGGCAACCTCACTTCCGTGACTCCACCGGGCAAGCCGGGCCACGAATTTGCGTACAACGCGGTGAACCTGCCGGAGAGTTATACACCGCCCGCGGTTCCCGGAACGGGCGCCACCACGTACGGTTACAACCTGGACCGCGATCTGACGAGCATCACGCGTCCCGACGGCAAGACGATTACTTACGGCTACGACAATGCCGGCCGACTCACTTCCATCGGCACCCCGACTGGGACCACGAAGTTCACGTACAACCCGACCACCGGCAATCCGGCCAGCGCTGTCCGGGGCGTCGAAGCTCTGGCTTCCAGCTATAACGGCCCTCTGCCTACAAAATCCACCTGGACAGGCACCGTGGCTGGAACAGTGAACCATGCTTATAACGATAACTTCTGGATTTCGTCGCAGAGCGTTGGCGGAGGAAGCACTATTGCGCTCAAATATGATAATGACGGACTGCTTATCGGGGCGGGCTCACTTGCCATCAAGCGCAACCCGAAGAATGGCCTGATCGCGGGGACCACGCTTGGCGCCTCGACGGACAGCCGCACCTACAACGGCTTCGGCGAACTGATCGCCTACACCGCGTCGGTAAGCGGCGTATCTATATATACACAGAGCCTCACTCGCGATGCCGACAGCCGGGTTAAAGCAAAGAGCGAAACCGTCAGCGGAACCAACAACACGTACTCTTACACGTACGATCCAGCCGGCCGCCTCACCGGGGTCACGAAGAACAGCGCGACCGACACCTATACCTACGACAGCAACTCCAACCGCCTGACCGCAACGACTCCCGCGGGAACCGCGGGCGGAACGTACGACGCCCAGGACCGGCTGCTCACCTATGGAACGGCCACGTATACCTACACCGCCAACGGCGAACTGACGAGCCAGACCGCCGGCGCACAGACGACAACCTACACCTATGACGTTCTCGGAAATCTGATCGCCGCCACGCTGCCCAACGGGACAAAAATCAGCTACATCGTCGACGCCGAGAATCACCGCGTGGGGAAAGAAGTGAACGGCGTCTCGAGCACCGGATTTCTCTATGATGGCGACCAGATGGTGGCGCAGCTGAACGGCAGCAATCAACTGGTAAGCCAGTTTGTCTATGGCACAACTGCGACGTCGCCGGACTACATGGTGAGCGGCGGCACGACCTACCGTATCTTCTCCGATCAGTTGGGCAGCCCGGTTCTGGTGGTCAACACTTCCACCGGCGCGATCGCAGAGCAAATCGCCTATGACGAATTCGGCAACGTGATTAGCGATACGAATCCAGGATTCCAGCCTTTTGGGTTTGCAGGAGGGATCTACGATCAGGACACAAAACTAGTACGCTTTGGCGCCCGCGACTATGACCCCAGCATTGGCCGCTGGACGGCAAAAGACCCCACTCTTTTCGACGGGGGGGATACCAACCTGTACAGCTATGTGTTGAATGACCCGGTGAACCTGAGCGATCCTACGGGCCTGAGCATCTATCGAGTGGATGCTACGCAGTGGGTGCAGAAGCAGCAGACCAAAGGACTCTATCGCGTCGATGCCAGCAAGCTGGTGGACTGCCAAAAATGCAAGCAGAAGGAGCCGAAGAACCCCAAGTCAACCAAAAACAAGCCACCGATCATTCGGATGCCCCCCATGGCCGTGACCGGCGACCCTGGCGCGAGTGTGACTTTGACGATCGATTTCCCCGATGGCACGACCGTCATAATGGACGACGCCGGGACTTTGACGATCGGACCTGCGCAACCGGTCATTGTAATGCCCCCCATGGTGGTGACAGGCGTCTGTCGCCCCTGAAAGCCGGCCCAACAGCGGAGCAGACGTTTAATCCACCGTTTAATCCACCGTTTAATCCACCAGGGCTTCGTAGGCCATCCTCTTGAACTGAGCATTTGCAATGACGTCGCTGCTGGGGAGCACATTGACCAGAAAGACGCCGATCATATGTTCCCTGGGATCGATCCAGAAGCTGGTTCCGGCCGCGCCTCCCCAGTTGTACTCGCCCTCGGAGCCGACGTTCGCGGACTTGCCGGGGCCCAGATTCACGGCGAACGTCAAGCCGAAACCGTAGCCTTCCGCCGGCATGCCGCCGGTGCGTCCCAGAGTTCCGAGGTGATCGCTGCGCATGAGTTCGACCGACTTGCGGCCGAGAATGCGCACGCCATCGAGCTCACCGCCGTTCAGCAACATGCTGACGAAGCGCGCATAGTCGTCGAGAGTGGATACCGAACCGGCTCCGCCCAAGAGCAGCGTGGGCTTCTTCTTGTAGTTCTCTTGCGCCGGTTCGGTGGAAGGTTCGATGCCGCCGCCCTTCTTAGGCGTGTACAGCACCGCCAAGCGACTCCATTTCTCTTCGGGCACGAAGAAGGCGGTATCCTTCATACCGAGCGGATGGAAAATCCGCTCTTCGAAAAACCGGTCGAGCGGCTTGCCGGAGAGGACCTCCACGAGACGGCCGAGCACGTCGATCGACATGCCGTAGTGGAACGTCGTGCCAGGCTGGTGGTTTAAAGGCGCGGTGGCCAGACGCCGTACCGCTTCCGCCAAATCGAAGGACACCCACCCGTTTCCGCCGTTCACACCCAGCTTCTTGTAAGCCGGCTCGCCGTTTTCATCCTTCGGTCCCCCGTAGTCGAGGCCGCTGGTGTGCCGGAACAGGTCGCGGACGGTGATGGGGCGATCAGCGGGAACGGTGTAGCAGGTGCGCTTGCCGGCGGCGTCAAACGTTTCCTGAGCCACGCTCATCTTCGTGAACTCCGGAAGATACTTCGACACCGGATCGCCGAGCGAGAACTTGCCCTCTTCGTAGAGAATCATGGCGGCGACGCCCGTGATGGCCTTGGTCATCGAGTACATGCGCACGATGGTGTCGGGCTTATAGGCGCCCCAGGTCTCCCGGAAGACGACCTTACCGTTGCGCGCGATGAGGCCGGAAGCGCCGTTCAGGCGGCCGGTGGCGATATGTTCCTGCATCACGGTGTTAATCCGGTTCAGGCGATCAGGGGAGAAACCAGCCTGCTCCGGGGGAGCGGTAGGCAAACTCGCGCCGAACAGCAACGTGGCGACCAAACAGAAGACGATGAGAATCCGCATGCGCGCCAATCTATCACAAAGGCACGCCCTACGGAAGAAATCGCCTCCAAATTTATGCGCGGCCGAGCCGGCTGAGAATCCTCTCGGCGGCTTCCACGCCGCGGAATTGGGCTTCTTCGAAGATCGAGATGGCGCTGATGTCGGAATTGGCGAACAGCAGTCTTCCCTGCCCCTGTGCCAGGCCGCGGCGGCGCGGGTCGAAGATGGCGCCGGGCACGGGGCGTGCCATGGCGTGACCCAGGCGCATGATGTCGATGCGCGAGACGCAGTTACGGATGTCCGGGTGAACCCGTTCCAAGTCGTGTAAGATCGCCTCGCACCAGTAACTCCAGTCCTTTTGCAAGAGCAGCGCGCGATTGGCCGCGGGGGAGCCTTCGGCCAGGGCCCAGTAGAAGGTCCACACGGTGCGGTCCACTTGCGTGCGGAGGGTCTGATGGGTGGCATCCACGTAACCCAGCGTGGGCGAGTGAGCCACTACGTTGTCCCAGGCTCGTTCATTGGTGGCGGCGCCGCGCGGCGGGCGGTCCAGCGTCAGATTGGCGGTCAGCCAGGGGGAGTATTCGAACTTTTCGAGCGCACCGAAGCCCTCGATCAGATAGGGCGCGAGGAAAGTGGGGGCCGCGTAAATTACGGCGTCGGCGATGAACCTGGTGCTCTCGGTGAGCACGTGGTAGCGGGCTCCCTGGCGCTCGATTCTTCTCACCACCTGCCAGGTGCGCACAAACGATCCGACGCGGCGCAGGAGTTGATCGGTGATCCAGGAGTTGCCTTCGGGCCATGTCAGCGGACCTTTCTCCTCGGCGGCGCGCGAGGAGAAGTAGTGCACTCCGGCCCACGCGGAGGTATGGGCGGCTATCGCGCCGTAATCGTCGCGGCAACAATAGTTCATGTACCAAAGCACGATGGGCGACACCACACCCTGGCGGCGCAGCCACTCCGCGAACGAAAGGCGGTCCAGTTCCCGCGGGCTGCGGTCCACACCGGCTTCCATGGGGATAGTAAATCCTCCGCGCGCGCGGAATGAAGCGAAGAGATCTTCGAGCTTCTGAAACTGATCGCGATCCTTGGGAGTAAGCCCGATGGCCGGCTGGATGCCTTCCTGCCATTTACCGTACAGGAAGAGGCGCTCCTGGGGGCTGAAACACAGGAAACGCTCGTTCCAGACGCCATCGCGCAGCACGCCGAACTCTTCGAATAGCTCGCGCACGTAGGAGGCTTTGGGTCCCGGGACCGGCACATAGTGCGCGGCCCAGGGATACGCGGTGACTTCGTTCCGGCCGGACCGGGCGTTGCCGCCGGCCTGATCGTTCATCTCCAGCAGAACGAAGTCGCGAAAGCCGCGTTTCTGGAGCCGCCACGCGGCGCTCAGGCCCGCGATGCCGCCGCCCACGATGACGAGAGGAATGCGCTCGCCGCGCAGCGGCGGCGAGACAGGCGCGCGATCGCGGATCCTGTGTCCGGCGGCGAAGGAGTCATTGACGAACGATCCCGCGATACGCCGCTCGCCCTTGGCAGTCATGCCGGCCAGAGCCGCGCAGCCGCTGCCGATGAACTGGCGCCGGGTAGCCGTCAATGGCTGATATCCTTCCAATCCTTATCGTAGGCGCGCACCAGAACCTGATCGTTCAGCGTATTGGCCGGCATCGGAATGCGCGCCATGTCGGGCGGGAACTGGAAGAGCGCGGGCATGGTGGCCACGCTGAGGAAGCGCAGGCCGGACGGCAGGGCTGGGGCCAGGCTGTAATCGCGCAGCGACGCGATCACGAAACCCCATTCGCCGAACGACGGAACATACACATGATACGGATAGGTTTTCAGTCCGGCCTGGCGAAGGGTAGCTTCGATGCACCAGAACGAGTCGCGCGCGAACATGGGGGAAGTGCTCTGCACCACCAGGAGTCCCTGGGCGCTGAGATGGCGCGCCACGGCGCGATAGAAGGCCGTGGTGTACAACTTACCCAGGGCGTAGCTGGTGGGGTCGGGAAAGTCCACCACGATGAAGTCGAAGCTGTCTGGATTGGCATCGATCCAGGGGAACGCGTCGGCATTGACCACGTGCACCTTGGGCGAGAGAAACGCGCGCTTGTTGAGCGCGGTCAGCATGGGATTGGTGGAGAACAAGCGCGTCATTTCGGGATCGAGATCCACCAGGGTGACGGTCTCCAGTTGGGGATATTTGAGGATCTCGCGCAGCGCCAGGCCATCACCGCCGCCCAGCACCAGCACGCGCCGCGGCGCGGGCACCGCCGACAGAGCGGGATGCACCAGGGATTCGTGGTAGCGATACTCGTCGCGGGAGCTGAATTGCAGGTGGCTGTTGAGGAACAGCCGGAGATCGTCTTTAAAGCGGGTCAGAACGATGTGCTGGTAGCGTGTATCGCGCGCGAAGATGATTTCGTCCGCGTAGATGTTGTCTTCCGCCGCCGCGGTAATGCGCCTGGCTTCCAGCATTCCACCAAGCAGGATCAGCAGAACTGCCACGGAGACGGCGCGAAGCATTCGGCGGGCGCCCAACTGGGCGGCGAACAGCTGGGTGCTCCACAATGCCACGCCCGTGTTGACGATGCCGAACAGCATGGCGGACCGGACCAGTCCCAGCTTGGGAACCAGGATGATGGGGAACAGCAGCGAAGCCGCCAGCGCGCCGATGTAGTCGAAGGTGAGAACGTGCGCTACCGCGTCGCGGAAATCGAACTGCCCGCGGACGATACGCATGAGCAGCGGAATCTCGAGCCCGACGAGCACGCCGATCACGGTGACGATGAAATACATCAGGAGGGCGAAGGCCTGGGTATAGGCGAAGGCCAGGAACAGCGCGGCGGAGGAGAAGCCGCCGATCAGCCCGATCATCAGCTCGATCCAGATGAAACGGTGCACCAAGCCGCGACGAATGTAGCGCGAGAGGGCACTGCCGATCCCCATGGAGAAGAGATAGCATCCGATGATAGTGGAGAACTGGAAGACGCTGTCACCCACCAGGTAACTGGCCAGGGTACCCGCGACGAGCTCATAGATCAGGCCACAAGCGGAGATCAGGAAGACCGAGATGAACAATACCAGCGCCACGGCGCCTTAGTGCACTGCCGCGGCGATGATGATGCAGAAACCCATGGAAAGCGCGCCAACCAGGATCGCCAGGGCGATGTTATGTTCGTGCACGATCTCCTTCCACAGATGATAGGGAGTCAGCTTATCGAGCAGGTAAAAGGCCACCACGAAGATCAGCATGCCAAGTACCGCAAACACCAGCGCGTTGACCACGTTCGCCAAGGGTAACGTCATGTTACTTTCCTCCTGTGTAATGGTGATAGCCGGCATAGACCGCACGGTACGAGCCGGGATTGTCGCGAATGGACCGCGGCACGTTCTTGACTTCGTTCACGGATGCAAAGCTATAGCCGCGCCAGGCGCCGGCTCCCAGCAGCAAGATCACGCAGCTACCGTAAATCAGATATAGCCGATTCCAGATCATGAGTCGCTGTCTCCGGTGTTTCCAATTACGATCTTCATGGGGTGATCGCTTTCCGCCCAGCGGCGCTGCTCGAAACTATGACTGCGCGCCGCGATGAAAATGGCGGGCAATAGCAGGGCTGCCAGCGCCGCCAGGTAGATGGCCCCGACCGGGACGTCGCGGGTGACGGTCACGGTGTAAGTGATCAGACCGAAGGCGGCATCCGTTTCCGGCTCGACGCGCAGGTAATAGCGGCCGGGCGGAATGGACGGCAGCATTACCTGGTCGTGCTGGCTGCCTTCCTTCCAGGCGCCATCCGAGTCAGTTCCGGTGTAGTAACTGACTTCCCGTCCGAAATCGTATGCCTGTCCGGTATCGTCGTTGATCAATGCGTAATTCAGGTAGATCCACTGGTTCGCGACATCCGCGTCCGTGCGCACCTCGACGGACGAGGTGCGGCCCTTCAGCTCAAAGATAGATGTGACGAAGGACGCCTCGGCGGCCGATTGCGAACCGGATTGCGCGTGGCGGTAGACTTCGCGAAATACTTCTTCGCGTTGCGCCATGATCTGGTTGATGGTGAAGATAAGAAACAGCGCGGCGGCCAGGCCCAGAAATGTGACCCAAACCTTGCCGGTGGTGGCTTTCAATTCCGACGGCTGGTTCTCGTAGACGCCCACCGGCACGGGGGGTTTGCCGGCCAGTCCAAAAGCCTTCCATATATCCGCGCCCTGTACATATTCGCCCAGCGTCCAGGTGATTTCTTCGCCGGCTTTTTCCGAGGACAGGATAAAGGGCGGCGAGATGTAATCGTTGACCTCCACGGCGTCGTTCACCTGCACCTGCCAGGGGAACTCTCCCAGCACAAAAGTGGTGGTGGCAGTGCACGATTGAAAGTGCCTGTAGGGCTTACCGAGATAGATCACTAAGAGACCCGGACGCCCCAGGGGCAAGGCAGTACACACGCTGCAATCGTTCCAGTGACCGTGGTACTCAGTCAGGTAACGAAATCCCTTGTAAGGGCTGAAGAGCAGATACTCGCGCCAGCTATACGGGAGACCATCGACCTGCATCTGGCGGCGCTGGAAGCCGATCACTTCATAGACGGTTCCCCTCCATTTCCCCCGGGTGCCCAAGGGGATGAGCAGGGTTTCGTCGCCGACAGCGGCTTCGAAGCGCTGCAGGATCTTGAGCTGGGGATCCTGGGCGTCCAGAATAGAGTGACAGTAGCCGCACACGATGGTGACGGCGCGGCCCATCGAGCGCACCGTCAGCGCAGCTCCGCAGCCGGGACAAGTCAGCGTGGCGACCTGGGGAGCGCCGCTCACGACCATCCCTCGAAGGCGCGCAGGTTCTTCAACTTCAGATCGTCGAATTCGACCGCTTTACCGACGTACAGGACGGGCGCGGCGTCGGAATAATCCAGAGTGGCAAAGTCGCCGGCGGTGGAACGGAGGTCCACGAAAGTGGCCGCATGTTTGTCCCAATACTCGAAGGGGAGCTCGCCTTCCACACCGCGATAGCGGGCGGTGGTGATGGCGGTCACGGCGAACGCGGTATTGTTCCAGTTAAACGAGCCGCCTAACTGCACCGACGGGAGGGGCGGCAGGGCTGGGGCGGGCGCCGCAACGGTCACAACGTACTGGCTCTGCGCGTCCGACAACCAGGCGCTGCCGCCGGTGTTCAACACGATATGCCACTCGTTCCAGGAGCCCCCGGCGTAGTCGTAAATGATGCGTCCGGCGACGGTGAAGGCACGGTTCTCGTAAACGCCGGCGGCGCCGAGCTGAATGGGCGAGCTATCGGGCGGCAGGTCCGACACCACACCCACGCGCTCCAGGTTGACATCTTTGCGAATCAGGATCGACCGGCAATGGGGGCAGGTGGTTTGCACGCTGCTGGACCATTGAAATACTATCGGCGCGCCGCAGCTCGGGCAAAGCGCGGCGGGCCGGCTCATGCGCCGACCTTTGCGGGCAGGTAACTGCGTGCGACGTCGCGCACGCACACATACTCGGCGCCCAGGCACTGGCGCAAGCGGGATTCGAAATCCCAACGGGGGCGCGGGCGGCAGCTAAACAGGTTCAGGCAGATCGAGCCGTGCTCGGGGAACGTGTGGCACGTCAGGTGAGATTCGGACAGCAAGGCGAGCCCGGTAATGCCGCCGGGGTGCGGGAATTGATGCCAAAGAATCTCGCCGACAACGTGCAGGCCGAGATCGTCGATGACGGTCCGGAAAAGAGTGCGCAGCCTGCTCAGATCCCGCAACCCGTCTGGGGAACACCCATAACCTTCGACAATCCATTCCACGCCGGGCATGAATCTTGTCAGTATAGTATACTGATGCGCAGCCGGAGGTACGAATGAGCCTGCGCAGTTTTATCAGCAAGCAGTTTATCGACGTCATCCAGTGGACGGAAGAGGAAGACGGCGTGCTTGCCTATCGATATCCGATGCAGGATATGGAGATTCAGAATGGCGGGCAGCTCACGGTGCGCGAGTCCCAGCTAGCGGCGTTTGTGAACGAGGGCCGCATTGCCGATATTTTCAAACCGGGCCTGTACAAGCTGACGACGCACAACCTGCCGCTACTGACCGACCTGATGAACTGGGACAAGCAGTTTGAGTCGCCTTTTAAGTCGGACGTGTACTTCTTTTCGACGCGCCTGCAGATCGATCAGCGCTGGGGGACCGCCACTCCCATCACCATTCGCGATAAAGAATATGGCGCGGTGCGGCTGCGGGGATACGGCATCTATTCTTACCGGGTCACGGATCCGCGCGCGTTTTACACCAGCGTGAGTGGTACCCGGGACACCTACCGCGTCGCCGACCTGGAAGGGCAGTTGCGCGAAAACATCGTGGCGCACATGACCAGCATCTTCGCCAACAGCCAGGTACCGTTCCTGGATATGGCGGCGAACCAGTCGGCGCTGGCGCAGAAGATCGCGGAACTGGTGGGACCGGCCTTCCGGGCGCTGGGCCTGGAGTTGAACCAGTTCATCGTGGAGAACCTGTCTTTGCCGGACGAGCTGCAGAAGATTCTGGATCAGCGCATCGGCATGAACATGGTGGGCGATATTGGGCGCTACGCGCAATTTGAAGCAGCCCAGGCGATACCAATAGCCGCGGCCAATGAAGGCGGCGCGGCGGGGGTCGGCGTGGGTTTGGGCGCGGGGCTGACCATGGCGCAGACCATGATGAACGCCATGAAGCCGTCCGGGCCAGCAGCGGCGCCGCCGGCGGCGGCTTCAGCGGACACGAAGTTCTGCCTGGAATGCGGGCATGCCATTCCGCGCGCGTCCAAGTTCTGCCCGGAGTGCGGTAAGCCTCAAGCTTGAGCTCCCGATAGAATCCAAGCCACGGCATCCGCGAAGGTGGCGAAGGCGCCTTTGCCGACAAGCGCCGAGGCACAACCGGCGCTTTTGGCCGCCTGGGAATCCACGGCGCGATCGCCGATCATGAAGCACCGGCGCGGCTGCATTTCGAAATCCGCCAGCGCGCGCAACAGCATTCCGGGCTCCGGCTTGCGGCAATCGCAGAGGTCCGCCATGGAGTGGGGACAATAATAGATGCGCGAGATCGTCACGCCAAAAGGCGCCAGCAGGCGGAACAGCGCGGCGTTCACCGCGATGAATTCGCCGACGGAATAATATCCCAGACCGATCCCCTGTTGATTAGTGGCGATGACCAGCCGGTAGCCGGCCTTCTGCAATGCCGCGAGCCCTTCCCCTACGCCGGGCAGCAGCTGCGCATCCCGCGGATCGCTCAGGTAGGGAGTGTCCTTGAGCAGCGTTCCGTCGCGATCCAGGAAGACGATCCCCTTGGGAGGATCGCCGGTCACGGGCGAGGGGTGCGCCAGCTTGTCGATCGCCAGCACGCGGCCGATGATTCCGCTGGTGGTCACGTGGTGTTTCCACGGGATGGTGATGGCTTGGCCGCCGTACGCGGTCACAGCTTCCGCTGACCGGAGCTTGCCGTGATAGTCTCCCCCTTTGATATAGAAGTCCGGCTGCCAGCGCTGAAGCTGGGGCAGGGGCCGGACATCGTCCAGCAACGTCACGGCGTCGACGCAGCCCAGGGCGGCCACCACGGTCATGCGTTCCTGTTCGGAGCAGATGGGGCGATGCGGGTCCTTGTACTGGCGGATGGACCAGTCGGAATTCACGGCTACGAACAGGGCGTCGCACAGCTCGCGGGCACGCGTAAGGTAATCGACATGTCCGGCGTGGAGCAGGTCGAAGGCGCCGCAGGTATATCCGACTTTCTGGCCGGCGCGGCGCAGGGCGGCGATCCAGCCATCCACCTCATCGTGCTTGAGAATCTTGTTCATGGGACGAGAACGAAGCAGTCCTGGGGCGCCGCAAGCCCGCCATGGCCCGTACCAGCCGTTCGCGGGTGACGGCGACGGTGCCGGACTCGCCCACGGCCAGGCCGGCCGCCAGGTTCGCCAGCCATACCGCGTCGCTGAGGCGGGCGCCCGCGGCCAAGGCTATGGCCAGCGCGGCTAAAGCGGTGTCGCCGGCGCCGGTCACATCGTAGACTTCACGGGCGAAGCTGGGGAAATGTTCTTCGGGCGTGCCGGGCTGCAGCAGTGTCATGCCGTCTTTGCCCTCCGTGACCACAATCGCCGCCGCTCCGGTCAGGCGCAGCAACTGGCGGGCGGCGGGCACGGTTTCCTCGTGATTGCGCGCCGGCAGACCGGTGAGCAGCGCGAGCTCCTTGCGATTCGGCTTGATGATAGTGGCGCCGCGATAGCGCTCAAAGCCGGCGCCCTTGGGATCGATCACCACAGGCTTCCCGCAGCGTTGCGCCGCGGCGATCAAGCCGTGCACCAGCGCCTCAGTGACGAAGCCTTTCGCATAATCGGAAACCACTACGGCATGCATGCGATGCATGATGCGCGAGGCACGCCTGGCAGCTGCTTCACCCAGACCGGAATCGAGCGGCGCGGTGTCTTCGTCGTCAATCCGCACCACCTGCTGGTCATGGGCCACGATGCGCAACTTGACGGTGGTGGGGCGGTGGGGGTGCATCGACAGAGGGGAACAATCGATGCCCCGGTCCCCCAGCATGGCGCGCAGCTCGGCCCCGGCTTCATCCCGCCCGGTTAAACCGAAGAGCGTAACCCGTCCGCCCAGCGCCGCCACGTTGCAGGCGGTATTGGCCGCGCCGCCCGGAACGCCGAATGCCCTGGTCTTGCGCACGACGGGCACGGGCGCTTCGGGGGAAATGCGATCCACCTCACCGACCCAATACCGGTCCAGCATCAGGTCCCCGGCGACCACCACATGCATCGAGGGAAACGCATCTACAATTTTAGAGGTTGTAGTGTTCGGACGCATGGAGTTCCGGGTCAGGATAACACAACGGTCTGGTGGGTTGCGGTTTTGTGCGTCCGGCCGCACGGTTGTGTCTTCGCCATTTGTACGACCCCGCGCACACGAAAAGTCAGAAGCGCGGGAGCGGCCGGGGAGGCTGAACGGAGGCAGCCGGCCGGTCATCCTAAGCCCCTGCGATGGAACGGGTTGCTCGTGAAAAGCAGCTCGCGGGAGATCTGCGATAATCGTGTAGCGAAATCGACGGTGATAGTACAAAAGTACTTCAAAAAGAAAATGTTTGACAGTGCTGGATTTATGGTATAAATCTCCTATGCGGATTTTGCTGGTAACACTGGTGCTACTTGCGACGCTTCCGGCGTACGGTTCGATCATTTTTTTCAATGGGGTTTCGTCCATATCGCCGCCGGCTTCCATAGTTGGTACAACGAGTGACACCACAATTTTCGAGTTCGCGGAACAGCAGGGTGTGGTGCTGGGTTCTAATCTGACAGTGGGTTTTACGATGCCCGGCACGTATGCCTGCTGCGCGGGTCTTCCCGGCGGCACGGTCCCAGCCGGCGATGACGTGAACAGCTACGTGCTGTATGCCGCTCCCACGACCAATGGTACGGGCGGTGTTGGCCGCGATTTCAAAGGGAGTGTTACTTTTAGTCCCGGCGAACATGTCGTCGGTGTAATTGCCTACTACAAGAACATTTTTGTTACCGACTCTCTGTTTGGCGCGCCTGGAACTACGTATCCGGGGTTCAACGTAAACACGGCTGGCGCCGAAGGCGACACCATCATCCTGGGAGCCAATCTGCAGGCTGTGTTCGTTGACTTCAGGGCTTCCGTCGGCAATATCGATATGATCCGGATTTTGACCGAAACGACCGGAACGCCGGAGCCCGCGGAGTTCCTCCTCATCGGATCAGGACTGGTTGCCCTGGGATTCTGCAAGCGGCGTAGCCTCTTTGGGCGGTAGACAGCCTGAACGCGGTTACCGGAGCTTTTGGATATACCGGCAAGTACATCACCCGCCAGCTTTTACAGCGCAGTGAACCCGTCATCACGCTAACCGGGCATCCGGACCGCCGGAACGAGTTTGGTACCGCGGTCCGCGCATTTCCGCTCGAGTTCGAGAGTCCCGAGCGCATGGCCGAGTCCCTGGCGGGAGTAAGCGTCCTCTACAACACGTACTGGATCCGTTTCGGTCACGGCAAGCAGACTCACGATCTGGCCGTCGCCAACACGCGCTCCCTGATCCGCGCGGCGCAGATGGCCGGAGTGGGGCGTATCGTGCACATCAGCATTACCAATCCCGATCCCGCCTCGGACCTGCCCTATTTTCGGGGGAAAGCTCTCCTGGAAGAAGACGTGCGGACTTCCGGCATCAGCTACGCGATCGTCCGTCCCACCGTCATTTTCGGCAAGGAAGACATTCTGATCAACAACATCGCATTCCTGCTGCGCAAAGCGCCAGTGTTCCTGGCGCCCGGCGACGGCCGCTATCGTCTTCAGCCGGTATTCGCGGAAGACGTGGCCGCCATTGCCGTGGGAGCGGCGCACGCTACAGGCGACCTGGTGATGGATGCCGTCGGGCCGGAGATCTTTTCCTTCGACGAGTTGTTGAGCCTGATTGCGCGCACCGTCGGAAGCCGGACGATCCGCGTGCATGCGCCATCCAGGATTGCCCTGCTTGCCGCGCGCATGTTAGGAACGGTTTTGGGGGACGTGCTTCTTACCGCGGACGAACTCGCAGGGCTGATGACCAACCTGTTGATTTCGAACTCGCCTCCGACCGGATCGACCCTGCTGAGCAGTTGGCTGATGGAGAATGCCGCGACGGTCGGAACGTCCTACTCTTCCGAGCTGCAACGTCATTTTGCGGCTTAGGAGCAGCGGGCGTGTGGCGATTTCAAGTTCCTGGGCCGCCCGGCGTTCCGATTCCATACGCTCCGCCAGAGAGCGGCGCTGCTCTTCGATTCCGCACAGAAACCGGACACCGCGTTGGCTTGGACCGGCCGATCAGCGGAGTGTCTGATGCACCACCATAGTGTAGAGTCCCAAGATGCGGAGGGCCCAGCACCCGGTACCCTGCCGGATGCTACAATCAGATTTCCACCGCAATGCGAGCCTTGCACTATTTCATCCACGGCTCAGCCCTTCTGCTATTGGTCCCTCTGGGGGGATGCACCCTGCGAGCCAACAAGCAAGCGTCCGCGCCGGCCCCCCCCAAACCCGCCGCCGTCCAGGCGCCGGCGCCCGACCCGCAGCTATCTATTCCCCAAACCGCGGTGGTGCTGCCCAGCCCGCAGCCGCTGAATGAGGACGCCATTCCGGTAGCGGCGCCGGTGGCCCAGGCGCCCGCTCCAGAGAAGGCGCCGGTGGCCCCTCCACCGACGCGTACCGTGCGCCGCGCGCCCGCGGGACCCAAACCGGAACCGGAAAATGACCCCGAACCGGCCGCGGCGCCTCCCGTCGAAGAGCAGCCTGCGTTCCGGCCCATCTTGAACGAAGATGCGGAAAGAAAGATCAAGAGCGACATCGAATCGCGCAAGAGAGACATCTACGACCGGCTGAGCCGCGCCAGGGCCCACCAAACCAAGGCCAATCAAGCGCTGATCAATAAAATCTCGTCGTTCCTGACACAGTCGGACCAGGCTGCTCAGCGCGGCGATTTCAAACAGGCGGATGACCTGTCGGATAAAGCGCTGATCCTGGCCAAGGAACTCCAGATTGAATAGCGAGATCGCCCAACGGCGCAGCCGGGTGGCCGCCGGTCTCCCGGAGCATCAGCTGGATGCCCTGCTGGTGTCCTCTCCCGCCAACGTCCGCTACGTCACGGGATTCACGGGAAGCAGTGGCGTAGCACTGGTGCTGGGTGACCACGCCATCCTGTTCACCGACCCGCGCTATACGATTCAAGCGGCCCAGGAGGTGTCCTGCCGGGTCGCGATATGCAAAGGGCCCATCCTGCCCACCGTGGCCGCGGAAGTGGCGCGCCTGGGGATCCGGCGCCTGGGCTTTGAGCGCGCTTCGATAAGCTACGACGGCTATCTGACGCTGCGCGAGAAGCTGCCCGGGCGCACGGCGCTGGAGCCGGTGGCGCGCTGGCTGGAAGAGCAGCGCATGGTGAAATCACCCGCCGAAATCGAGCTGATCCGGCGTTCGGTGGCGACCAATTCGCGGGCATTCGAGCAGGCCGCGCGGCACGCGCGTGCGGGCATGCGGGAACGAGACCTGGCGGCGGAGATCGATCACCAGATGCGCCGCATGGGGGCCGAGCAACCCTCATTCGAAACCATCGTGGCCGCGGGCGAACGTTCGGCGCTGCCGCATGCGCACCCTACGGGCGCCGTGTTCCGGCCGCGCGAAGTGGTCCTCGTCGACATGGGCACTTTTCAGGACGGCTACGCGAGCGACATGACCCGCATGCTCTTTCTGGGCACGCCGGATGCGCGCCTGAAGCGGATGTACCGCGCGGTGCTCGAAGCGCAACTCGCGGCTATCGACGCGGTGCGGCCGGGTGTGACCACCGCGCATGTGGACCGGCGAGCCCGGATGGTTCTGAAGGGCTACGGTCTGGACCGCGCGTTCGTGCATTCGACCGGTCATGGCCTGGGCCTGGAGATCCACGAACTGCCGCGCATCGGCAAGAAGGATAAAACCAGGCTGGCCGCGGGCATGACCATAACGATCGAGCCGGGCGTTTACCTGGAAGGCACGGGCGGTATCCGCATCGAGGATACCGTGGCGGTGACCGACCGCGGCTGCGAGGTGCTGACGCCCACCAGCAAAGAGCTGCGAACCGTATAAGCGCCCGCATGTTCCACGTAGCAGCCGGCAAAACGGCGCGCGGGCAGTTATGCGAAGGCATCGAGGCGCCCACGCGCCTTTGCGGGCTGCTAAGCTAATCAGTTGCCATGACCGTAGAAGAGATCCGTGAGTTGATCAACCTGGCAACCGAAACGGGTATTGCAGAGCTGGAAGTACAGCGCGGCGAGAACCGCGTGCGTATCAGCCGCACGGTTGCCGGACATCAGGAATACGTTTTGGCGCCTGCGACGGCGCAGCGGGCCGAGGCCGCCACCCCGCCGGCGGCGGCGGCGTCCGCCAGCCAGCCGGCTGCCGCTAAGGAACCGCCCGGCGCCGATCCCAACCTGATTCTGGTGCGTTCCCCGATCGTGGGCACGTTTTACGAAGGCTCCGCGCCGGGATCGCCTCCCTTCGTGCGCGTGGGCGAGCGCGTGCAGCCCGGCAAGGTCTTGTGCATTATCGAGTCCATGAAGCTCATGAACGAGATCGAAGCCGAGATTTCCGGGATCGTTGAAAGCAAGCTGGTGATGAACGGACAGCCCGTGGAGTACGGGGAGGCGCTGTTTGCCATCCGCTCCAATTAAGAAGATCCTCATAGCCAACCGCGGGGAAATTGCGCTGCGGGTGGTGTGCGCCTGCAAGGAGCTGGGGATCCACACGGTAGCCGTCTACTCGGAGCCCGACCGGCACAGCCTGCATGTGCGTTTCGCCGATGAAGCCGTCTGCATCGGTCCGGCCAAGAGCGCGCGCAGCTACCTGGACATCCCTTCGATCGTGAGCGCGGCCGAGATCACCGGCGCCGACGCCATCCATCCGGGCTACGGTTTCCTGAGCGAGAACGCCGGCTTCGCGGAAGTCTGCGAAGTCTCCGGGCTCAAATTCATCGGCCCGCGCCCGGACGTGATCCGCCTGATGGGAGTGAAAGAGCGCGCGCGGGCGTTCATGCGCGACGCCGGAGTTCCCATCCTGCCGGGCTCGCCCGGCATCCTGAAGACCGCGGAAGAAGCCGTGGAGGTTGCCGGCGGAATCGGCTTTCCGGTGATCCTGAAAGCGTCCGCGGGCGGGGGCGGGCGCGGGATGCGCATCGTCAATGAAGCCTCCGAGCTGGAGGCGCAGTTCAATGCCGCGCAGCAGGAAGCCGGCGCGGCCTTCAGTTGTCCGGATGTGTACCTGGAGAAATATGTGCGGGCGCCCCGCCACATCGAATTCCAGGTTCTGGCCGACGAACGCGGCCGCGTCGAGATCCTGGGCGAGCGCGAATGCAGCATCCAGCGGCGGCACCAGAAGCTGATCGAAGAGTCGCCGTCGCCCGTGATGACCAACGAGCTGCGTCAGTCGATCACCGCCAAGTTGAAAGAGGCGCTGGCGGCGGCCGGGTATACCAACGCGGGCACCGTCGAGTTCCTCATGGACGAAGGCGGCCAGTTGTACTTCATGGAAGTCAACGCGCGCATTCAGGTGGAGCATCCGGTGACGGAGTTCGTGACCGGCATCGACCTGGTAAAGAGCCAGATCCGGATTGCCGCGGGCGAGCCGCTGGACCAGGTGATCAGCCTGCCGGTGGAGATGCGCGGGCATGCCATCGAATGCCGGATCAACGCCGAGAATCCGGTGACGTTCACCCCGTCACCCGGCCGCATCACCGGCTTCCACCCTCCGGGAGGGATCGGCGTGCGGGTGGACACCATGGCGCACACCGATTGCGTCATCACGCCCTACTACGATTCGCTGGTGGCCAAGCTGATCGTGCACGGGCGCGACCGCGCGGAGGCTATCCACCGCATGCAGCGCGCGCTGGAGATGTTCGTGGTGGAAGGGATTCATACGTCCATTCCGCTGGACCAGCGCATCATGGCGGATCCCGACTTCCAGGCCGGGCGGTTCGACACCAACTTCATCAAGCGGTTCATGGCGCACTGAGGCGGCATGCGGCTCCGTACGGCTCGGGATCGCCTGAAGATCGAGCACAGTATCATCGATGGCGTGCGCGAGATCCTGGAGCGCGCGCTCGCGGAGAACCCGGAAATCCGATCCATCATTCCGGGGGTAATCCGGCCGGTGCGGGACGCGCGCGGCCCGGTCAAAGTGCGCATCACGGTGCCGGTGCAGAACGGCTGGAAAGGCATCGCGCTGAGCGCCGGCGCGCGGCAGGAACTTTTCATCAGCACCACGCTGAGCAAAGAAGAGGTCGAGCGGGCGCTGGAGAAAGCCGGCGCGCAGCGGGCTACTTGAGCGCTTGCAAGGAAACCCCCGCGTCTGCTTCGCCTGGCGGCAGGAGCGCGCGGCAAGCGCGGAGGCGTCCGCGTCAGGTGGCGCAGCCAGCCAATTGAAGATCATCGGATACGAGCCGCGACTGGCGGTAAACGCGCTCCATCAGACATAACCCATGGCGCTGAGCGCCGGCGCGCGGCGCGGCCCTTGAGGGCTTGCGCGAGCGAGTCTCGAGCGGCAAAAGGCCGGTATATACTGGTCTGATGCAAGGAAGACTCTTGTTGCCAATGCTGGCGGCGGCCATGGCGTCTGGCCAGACCATTAACACGTTTGCGGGAAACGGAACGGCCGGATATTCGGGCGACGGAGGACCGGCAGCACAGGCGGAGATCAACCGCGTGGTGGGACTGGCCATAGACGCGGGTGGGAACGTCTACATGGCCGATCAAAACAATAACAGGGTGCGTAAGGTAGACGCGAAGGGCGTGATCACCACATTCGCCGGAACGGGCACCGCCGGCTACAGCGGCGATGGCGGGCCGGCGGTGCAGGCGGAGCTCAACGGGCCCTTGGGAGTGTGCGTGGCGCCCAATGGCAACGTTTACGTGAACGACAATGGCAATAAGAGAGTGCGGGCAATCTCGCCCGCGGGGACCATCTCAACGGTGGCGGGGAACGGATCGACTGTAAGCAGCGGGGATGGCGGTCCGGCCACGGCCGCGGGATTTGAGATTCCAATCCGCTGCGCGGTGGATTCGAAGGGCAACCTGTTCATCGTGGACCAGGGCGCGTCTCTCGTGCGTAAAGTGGATGGGAGCGGCACCATCACGACCTATGCGGGCATCGGTGGGCAGAGCTTCTCCGGTGATGGAGGACCCGCCACGCAGGCGGGGATGAACAACCCCACCTGGGTGACGGTGGATGCCGCGGGGAACCTCTATATTACGGACCAGTTCAACTTTCGCATCCGGATGGTCAATGCCGCCACGGGGACGATTACGACAGTGGCGGGAAACGGAGTCAATGCGTTTGCGGGCGACGGAGGACAGGCGGCGCAGGCCAGCCTAGGCTACCCCGGCGGGACCGTGGTGGATCCCAGCGGCGCACTGTTTATTGTGGACGGCTCGAACAACCGCATCCGGGTAGTGAGTGGCGGGGTCATCAGCACGGTAGCGGGAAACGGGACGGCGGGTTATGCGGGCGATGGCGGCGCGCCTTTGCAGGCGGAGTTCGACAGCCCGTTTCCGATAACGCTGGACTACGCGGGCAACCTGTATGTAGGCGACGGCGTAGTGACGGGCGACACGACGGAGGACCGCGTACGGGAGATTTCGGGCGTGGCGGCGCCGCTTACGAAGCAGACCCCCAGTATCGCGGCGGTCGTCAGCGCGAGCGCGTTCGGAGAATTCGCTTCCATTTCGCCGGGCACCTGGATTGAGATCTACGGATCGAACCTTGCGGTTGGCACGCAAACCTGGGCGGGCGCCGATTTCAACGGCTTGAACGCACCCATCTGGCTGGGCGGCACAGCCGTTTCTGTCGGCGGGCAAGCCGCTTTCGTCGACTTTATCAGCCCGGGGCAAGTGAACGCGCTGGTGCCGTCGAACACCGCAACAGGCATGCAGCCGGTGACGATTACGGTCGGGAGCCTTTCCAGCGCGCCATTCAACATCGCCGTCAATAACGTTGAGCCGGGGCTGGACGCGCCGCCATTGTTCAACGTCGGCGGAACGCAGTACGTGGTGGCGCTGTTCGCCGACGGCACCTTCGTCCTCCCGGTGGGCGCGATTGCGGGCGTGACTTCGCGTCCCGCCAAAGCCAACGACGAAATAGTGCTATATGGCATAGGCTTCGGGCCGGTTACGCCAAACGTGCCGGCGGGCCAGCTTGTGGAGCAGGCCAACGCCCTGCCATCTTTTGCGATGTCCATGGGCGGGGTGCCCGTCACTAACATACCGTATGCGGGATTAGCTCCGAATTACACGGGTTTATATCAGTTCAACGTGGTAGTGCCGGCCAACGCCGGCAGCGGCGCCGTAGCATTAACGTTCACTGTCGCCGGCACAGCTGGAACCCAGAAGTTGTATCTCGCGCTCGAGTAAACTGGAGCGGCTCTTCGCCCTGACCGACCGCCTGGCGCGCCAGCCGTACCGATGCGTGGGCCGCTGTCGCAGGTGGCGCAAGTCTCGCTGTCGATGGTTTTGCTGTTGACCGCGGGCCTGTTCCTGCGCACGCTCGTCGCGTTCCAGTCGACCGATCCCGGATTTGCTTCGAGCCACCGCCTCTATGTGACGGCACTGGCCCGGCGCCTCTGGCCGCACACCACACCCGTCGGGTGGGCATCGGGATGCTGGCCTCGGCGGGACTGGCGCGTGGCATGACGCAGCTGCTCCATGGGGTCAGTCCCACGGATCTACCAACCTATGCGGCGGTGGCAATCCTTTGGCTGGCCGTGGCCCTAACGGCGTGTCTGCTGCCGGGGCGCCGCGCCGCGCAGCGAGAATCGATCCCACTCTAGCGCTGCGGTACGAATGAGGCGCGGCTGGTTACCGCTGCGCCCAATACCTGCCGCGCGTTTGCACCGTCAGACCCTTGCGCTTCGCCGTCACTTGTAACTTACGGAACTCCGAGATACTCACAGGCGCGTCCGACACATATCCGATGCTATACTGGCTGCGCAGTTCTTCCTGTAAGACGCCGTAGATCTGATCGAGGCTATATTTCTTCGAGACTTCGAAGAAGCCTCCGCCAGTCTCCCTGGACAGTCGCATGAGGACGCCTCGGCCGTTCCCGCCCCCTCCAAACCCGCCGTAGTAAGTCTCATCGGAAAAAAGAATGGAATAGATCAGCGTATCGGCGCGCTGCGCGGTCTCGATGGCTTCCGTGATGGTGGCTTCGCTTCCCGTATCGACGCCGTCGGTAAGGAGGATCAACGCCTTTCGCCCGGTCTGGTTTTTCATAATCTCCCGGGAGGCTTTCACCACCGCATCGTACAGCACCGTACCGCCACCGGTCTGGCTCTGCAGATCATGCCTCGAGGGCGTATCCACACGCTCCAGCGCGTTGTTCAGCACCCGCAGAGACGATGTCAGTTCCTGGCGCAGGATGGCAGACAGATCGAACTGCATCACGAAAACCTGGTCCTTCTTCTCCCGCAGAACCTGGTCCATAAAGCGATAGGACGCCCCGCGTTCCGCTTCCATCACTTTCTGCTGGCTCAGGCTGGTGTCGATCATCAGACCAAGGGTCAAAGGCAGATCGGTTTCCCGCGAGAAGTAGCGGATGGTTTGGGGCCGGCCGTTCTCCAGAACCGAAAAATCGTCTTTCTCCAGGTCGCGAATGAATGCGCCCTGCTTGTTGCGCACGCTGGCGAGCACATTCACCACTTTCACTTCGGTGGTGAAGGTCGGCTGGTCCTGCGCCCCGCCGCGCGAAAACACCAGCAGGCACAGCAGCACGGGCGCGCCACACTGCCGCCCCATCATGGCTTCCTCCACGGCTCGGGACCGTCGGCCAGATCGGGCATCCGCTCAAAGAATTTCGGATTGTACTTGGCATCCACTTCGTAATCCGCGTCCCAGGTCCACTGGCGCATGCCGCTGATCCACGTCAGGCGCGCCGGCAGTTGAACGCCCTGCACTTCGCGGTAATGCTCCAGACGGTAATCGTACAGGTTCTTGGGTTCCCTGCCCTTCGCCGGCAGTGCCTGCACGCGTTCGGGCAAATCCTCTCGGTTTAGATACAGCCGAAATGTGCGTCCACCCGCCTCCACCGTCAGAACTTTGCCCTTGACTGTCACCGGATGCGGTTCGAGCCAGGCGCTTTCCAGCAGGAAAACGACCTGGTTCAGCGTCAGCCGTTCGCGGTGCGCTTCGGTGAGCGGCCCTTGTGCACGCGGTATCCCCATGGCGTCCATCGCCACCCGTCCGATGGTTTCGTTCACCATGATCGCGCGCGGGCTGTCGGGGCCGCTGCCCCGCCCTTCAAACTCGAAGTAGCGATCCGGGAAGCCGCAGAACCAGGTCGTGGGCGGCCCCGCCAGGTTCACCTGCGCCGGCTTCAGAAAGATGGCCAGAGAGTGCACGCCGTGCAGCCGCTCGCGTCCGCCCTTAGCCTTCAGGGCCTGTTCCCAGACTTGCTGTGGATCGGCCGCATACGCGGCCACCACCATCGTCAATGCCGGCCAGCACTTCATTTAAAACTCATACTGGATGCGCACATTGCCACTGCGAGGAGGCGCGATCGCCGTTCCTGAGAATAGCCCCGCGAAGTCAACGACGTTCAAACGGTTCATCACGTTTTCGACCACGGCCTGCAACCGCAGCGCCCGTTTCTCGCGCTTCCAAAGGTCAGCGCCCAGGCTGGCGTCCACCGAGTAGTTGGGCCGCACGCGGCCGGCCGAGAAATTGATGCGGCTCGTGATCCCCTGCCCATATTCCGAGACGAGCGCACCTATATCCGGGTTGCCATTGATCTCCACCGGCAGACCGCTCCCGTAAGTAGCCACCGCGGCCGCCCAAAGCCGCGGATGAAGCTGGCAGCGCAACCTGGCGCGCGCGGTGTTCCGCTGATCCTGTGTAATGGGAAACGATCCGGCGGCGCCGATGGCCCCTAGCGCATCACGGCCCAGGAACAACCCGCCCGCCACGGGCAATTGCGCAACTCCGATCATATTGGAATAACTCAAAAAGCCAGAAAATCGCCCCCAATGCGGCATGGCCAGCTTTACGTCCAGGCCGCGCACCTGTGCGCTACGGAAGGCGACCGGAAAACTGATCCCGGTATTGAGGAAGACATCGTCGTCGGCGAAGTTGACGAAGCTGCGGCGGTAATAGCCGGCATCCAGGCGGGCCTTCCCAAATAGCCCTTTGCTGACCCCCCCTTCGAGGAAATTACCAGTCGAGGGCCGCAGCGGAATGCGCAGCACCAGCGGATTCAGGCTATCCACCCGCGGCGAACTGGCCAGCAGCAGATTCTCCATGGCCGGCGTGATGAACGCGCGGTCGTAAGAGCCGCGCAGCAGCAGATCCGCTTTCGGCCAATACCATGCCGCGGCCAGCCGCGGGCTCCACGCGTGGCCGTTCACCACCAGCGAATAATGATCGAAGCGCAGACCGGCGCTCAGGGTCAGGTTGCCCAGGCGCACGGTGTCTTGCGCGAAGCCGGCCTGCTCGCGATCCAGGCGACGATCGCTGAAGGTGAAATCGGGCGGCGTCCCCGGATCGAAATATGTTGCATCCGTGATGCGGTATTGAAGCGCCTCACTTACGGGCGCGTAGTAGCCGTCCGCGCCGATCTTGATTTCGTGACGCCCTTGGTGCATGGCCAGCGTCGCATTGAGGTAGCCGCGCCGGAAACCGCGCTGCTGGAAAGCGATGATGGGTGTGGCCAGCGTGTTCGACCGCAGATTCGCTGAAAGGTCCTCCACCGCCGCGCGCACGCCCAGCAGCAGCCGCGGTGAAAACTCATGCGTCCAGGCCACCTGGCCCAGATCCTCGCGGCTGTTGCGGTCCTGGCGCTGTCCGGCGGCTTCCTGCAGATTCTCGTTGGGCACCTGGAACGCCGCCTGGTTGCGGTGCGCGGACAGATGCACGCGGTCGGCATCCGAAAGATCCAGATCATAAACCGCGGCGGCGCCCTGCAGGGTGCCGTTGTTGGTGTAATTGCCCTCGACCGGCGGGTCCAGATAATGGTCCGTACGCTCGGCCGACCCGCTCATGGTCACCGCGCTGCGCTTCCATCCGTATACCGCCGACAGGAAGCCGGCCGCCCCATCGAAACTTCCCCCGCCGATTTCCGCCTCGCCGTGAAGCCCCGGCCGCATGTCGCGGCCGGTCGTGATTTCGACCACACCGCCCAGCTTGCGCCCGTATTCCGCCGGATAGCCGCCAGTGAGAACGCTCATGGATTCGACTTCGCCGGTCTCCAGGTCGGGCGCATAGCCGGGTGAGCGGTTTTCGTCCATGGGCACTCCATCCACCACGAACAGCGTCTGGTTCTCGGAGCCGCGCGGGTGCAGCACTGCGTTGGCTTCGAAGATCCAGCCGGGCTGCTCGTTGACCAGGTCCATCAGGCCGCGCCCGGGAATCCCGGATTGCTGCTCGTGAATCTGCTGCGCGCCCACCGCATAAGCGACGCCTGTGGAATGCGGATCCATCAGGGTGGCAGCGTCGGTAACGATCACCTCCGTAGCGGCAGCCTGGACCTTCAATTCGAGACGCACCTCGCGAGGCACCGCCGACCGGATTTCGATCAGCGCCGACGATCCGGCGAAGCCTGCGTGCTCCACGGTGAGGCGATACAGGCCGAATGGCAGATGCTGGAATGTGGCGCGCCCGGCGTCGTCCGTCCGGAATTCGCGGCGGGTTTGGGAAGCCGCGCTCACCAGCACACCGGAGGACGGCAGCGGCAGACCCGTGGAGTCGCTCACCACCAGCCGCAACTCACCGGTAATCACCTGCCCCCACGCCAGCCCGCTTGCCAGAAGAAGCAGCAAGATACGCATTCGTTATTTTTAAGTTAGCAGAGGCGGCGATGCCGCCGCGCCAGCCGGGCGTGTTGGACTTACCAGTTGTCGGGGAAAAGCGGGCGCGGGTCGCCGGCCTCCGGGTCAAGCTCTGTGCAAGCAGGCCATGGCCGATCACCCGCGGCGACCATCGTGAACCGGTAAGGCGGGCGCCAGCGAACCAGGAAGTATACTTGCCGTTCTGCGTGCTCACGCTCGACGGTTTCCACCTGCCAGAGATCGGGGTGGATCGAACAATGTCGCGTCGGATCCGTGATTTCGTCGAAGGGGCCTGGATTCAGGCGAAGCCACTCCTGCATCTTCGAAAGGCTACTGTTCTCCGTCCAGACGGAAGCTTCTTTCCATGCACGGGTCAGCCAGAACGCCGCGAACTGGCGAGGGCCGAGCGCCACGGGACGGACGCGTTCGAGCCTCCCGTGTTGCAGGACGTAATGGCGAATCTCCGTGCGCCGGAATCCCGGTCCGGCGCCGCTTACTTCGTATTCAAAGAGGGCGTCGGTGCGACTAACGGTTCCTTGGATGGGTGCGTCTTTGAAAACCTCATCTTCTTCGTCGAGAAGCAGTACCGGTTCGGCGTAAGAAGCCTTCGTTTGCCAAATCCGGTAGTACACTTTCTGCCAGTTCGAGGTGCACCACGGATACGTTCCGAGGGTCAGGATCAGGTTCGAGGCCGACGCCAGTTCTAAAACTGAGTATGTCCGATTTTATATCGATGACCACTCGGCCCAGGAACCCCAGGTGCTTGACGGTGGTAAAGGCAGGTGTGGCGCCGCGGGCAGTCGGGCCGTGTGTCGGAGTGGTTCGCAGGGGCAGGAGGATTCCGCGGATCGCCTCCAGTTTCGCGTCTTCGGCGCTCGCAATGAGTGAGCAGCCGAACAGCAATAGAACGAGCCTGCGCATGCTGAAGACGATCGTAACGCCTGGCATCAGTCTCCAACCGTCATAGCGCCTGGCCGGCCTGAGAGGCCGCCGCAGGCTGGGAGGCTGCCCCACTTTTGAACGTCAGCTCACCTTGGGGATTGACATCCACTACTAATTGTTGGCCATCGCGGGCCTCGCCCTTCAGAATCATGCGGCCCAGGGGCGTCTCCACCTTCTTCTGAATCGCGCGCTTCAGCGGGCGCGCGCCGTAATGCGGGTCGAACCCCGTGCGCACCAGATTCAGGCGCGCCGCGTCGGTCAGCGCCAGCGTGATGCGCCGGTCCGCCAGGCGCGCCCGCAGGCGCTCCAACTGGATCTCCACGATCTGCTTC
>Ga0070731_10000945_pt1 | contig 33039 bp, 20 predicted proteins | sample Coa_R1_2_FD_66448 | JGI IMG/M metagenome (GOLD analysis project Ga0070731, IMG submission 66448) | Surface soil microbial communities from Centralia Pennsylvania, which are recovering from an underground coalmine fire - Coalmine... | ecosystem: Environmental > Terrestrial > Soil > Unclassified ... | reverse complement strand
ACGAATTCCGCGGCGTGACGTCCCATGTCCCTCTCCTCTCTCTCTGAGAAGAGGTATCGGCCAAGGGACCGCAAAAACTGAAGGGAATTCGTTCCATGATTAGGTCAACGAGGCACTAGGGATAGTACCGGGTCCGCGCCGAAGTGTTACCGAATCTGCGACCGGGATTCCGCCGGCTTAGGCGAGCAGCGGGGTGAGCACTTCGCCGGCGACATCCGTCAGCCGGTAGCGACGACCGTTGTGGAGATAGGTCAGGCGCTGGTGGTCCATTCCCAGGAGGTGAAGGATCGTCGCATGCACGTCGTGGACCGAGACGGGCTTGTCCGCCGCCTTGTACCCGATCTCGTCCGTCTCGCCGTAGCTGACCCCGCCCCGGATTCCCCCTCCGGCCATCCACATCAGGAAGCCGTGCGGGTTGTGGTCGCGACCCTGGCTTTTCTCCGAGACCGGCATGCGCCCGAACTCCCCGCCCCAGACCACCAGGGTCGTGTCGAGCAAGCCCTGGCGCTTGAGATCCTTGAGGAGACCGGCGATCGGGACATCCGATTCGGCGCAGCGGGCATCGTGGTTCTTGCGGAGGTCGTCGTGGGCGTCCCACTCGTCGTTGATGTAGGCTTGGACGAAGCGCACGCCGCGCTCGACCAGCCTCCGCGCGAGCAGGCACTTCTCCCCGAACGGCCTGGACACCCCGACGTCCAGCCCATAGAGCCTCCGAGTCTCCTCGCTTTCGCCCGAGAAATCCACCAGCTCCTTGGCCGCCATCTGCATCCGGTAGGCCATCTCGAAGGACCGGATTCGCGCGTCGAGCTCCCCGTCGCCGCCGTGGGCGTCCAGGTGCCGGCGGTTGAGGTCGGCCGCCGCGTCAAGCATGGCCCGCTGACGCTCGGGGGTGACGTCCGGGGGCCGGTCGAGATTGAGGATCGGCGTCCCTGAGGCGCGGAACAGCGTGCCCTGGTAGCTCGACGGCAGGAAGCCCGAGCCCCAGTTGGCCGGCCCACCCTTCGCCCCTCGCGAATTTCCGAGCACGACGAAGCCGGGAAGGTTGCGGTTCTCGGATCCCAGGCCGTACGTCACCCAGGAGCCCACGCTCGGAAAACCGACCCGCGGCAGGCCCGTATTGATCTGGTACATCGCGGGCCCGTGATTGTTCGACTCGGCCCAGCAGGACTTGATGAAGGCGATGTCGTCGACGCAGTGGGCGAGGGTGGCGTATTTCTCGCAGACGGTCGCCCCCGACTGCCCGTAGCGCTTGAACGCGTACGGGGAGCGGAGCAGGGGGCCCGGGTTTCCGAAGAAGGTCTCGATCCCGTCCACCCGCTTGCCGGCGTTCCTTTGCAGCTCGGGCTTGTAGTCGAAGAGATCGAAGCCGCTGGGACCTCCTTCCATGAAGAGCCAGATGACCGACGTCGCCTTGGGGGCGAAGTGCTCCTGGGCCTCCAGGAGCCGTCCCAGCGCGAGCAGGCCGAGGCCGCCGCCGGCCTTCGAGAGGAAGTCTCTTCTAGTCCACATAGGCAAACTCGTTCAGGGTGAAGAGGACGTGACAGAGGTCGACCAGGTCCAAGCGGGAAGCCGTTTCGAGCTCCTGGGCCGACGGGGGACGCCCCAGGGCGAGTCGGAAGGCGGTCTCGGCATTCCCCGCGCGGGCGGCGAACGCCTTGGCGCAGTCGCGGACAAAAGGGTCGTTCAGAAGCGTCAGCGCCTGCGGGGCGACGGTGGTGCGGGCCCGGCGGCCACAGCTCGCGCTCGCCGAAGGCGCGTCGTGCACCTCCAGGAACGGCAGAGCCACCGAGCGCTTGAGGAAGACGTAGATGCTCCGTCGCCATTGGTCGGGGCCGTCCTGAATGGTCCGGGGATAGTCGTCCTTGCTCCGCGTGACGATCGCTTCGGCGGGAATCCGGACCTTGACGGCCGGGCCGTACATCGCCAGGTTGAGGCGGCCGCTGACCCCGAGGATGGCGTCTCGCAGCGCCTCGGCTTCGAGGCGGAGCGGAGCCCGCTTGGACCGGTACAGGCGACTGAGGACGATCAGCCTCTGCAGCGACTTCAGCTTCCAGCCTCCCTGGATGAGCGCCTGGGCCAGGCCATCCAGAAGCTCGACATTGGCCGGCCGATCCCCCTGGGCGCCAAAGTCGTTGGCCGTCGCCACCAATCCCTCGCCGAAGTGGTGCTGCCAGAGCCGGTTGACGATGACCCGGGCGAGAAGTCGGCCGGCGCCCCGGTCGACGTCGGTCAGCCACTGTCCGAGAGCGACCCGGGGCCGGGGGTCGCGCTCGCGTCCGGTATCGAGCACCTGGAAGAAGCCGGGCCGCACTTCCTCGGTTTTCAGATCGACGTCGCCGCGGCCCAGGAGCCAGGTCTTCTCGGGCTCGCCGTCGGCGACGGTCAGCGCCGTCGGGGCGGCGCCCTGCACGTCCTTCGCGAGCTCGTCCCAGCGGGCGAGATCCTGGAGGGCCAGGGTGGCACGAAGACGCTCGTCGGTGGGCTGGACCGAGTCGCCGTGCTTCTTGTAGAGGCCGGCCGAAATCGCATTGTTGGCATGGAGGGGCTGCCGGAGGATGTCCTTCTCGGCCGCGGGGATCGGCAACTGACTGACGAGGACGTCCCGGAGGGCGGCGCGTCGCGGGGCGAGGTACTCCTGGAGGCGCCGGTGCGCGGGGGAGAGCGGTTTCTCCTCGCGCCGGGTCGACCGGAAGACGGCGACCAGCTGGTAGTACTCTCGGGAGCTGATCGGGTCGTACTTGTGGTCGTGGCAACGGGCGCAGCCGACCGTGAGGCCCAGGAAGGCCTGGCTCGTGGTGCTGACGATGTCGTCCAGTTCATCCATGCGGTACTTCTCTTTGTTGCGCCGGGTGTCGGTGGGGGTCGTGTCCGACGCCGGACCGCAGGCGACAAAGCCGGTCAAGGCGAGGGCCAACGGGTTGTCGGGGGCGGCCTGATCGCCGGAGACCTGCCATTGCGCGAAGAGGTCGAAGGGCAGGTCGTCGTTGAACGATCGGATGACCGCGTCCCGATAGGCATAGATCGACTTCCGGTCGAGGTCGCTCTCATAGCCTCCGGAGTCGGCGTAGCGGGCGACGTCGAGCCAGTGCCGGGCCCAGCGCTCGCCGTAGCGGGGGCTGGCCAGGAGCTGATCGACCTGCTGCTCATAGGGGAGGTCGGGGGGGTCGGGCGGGAGGCCGGTGAGATCGAAGGCGAGCCGGCGGGCCAGGACGCGCGGATCGGCAGGCTCGCCCTGCGACAGCGGCTCGAGCGAACCGTTCCGGAGCGGGGCGAAGGCCCAGTGGACTTCCTTGGCGGCCGTGGATTTCAGGGGTCGCTCGTACTTCATGCCGGCATCAATCCACCGACGGATCTCCTCCAGGTCGGCCGCCGGCAACTTCGGAGCCTTGTGGGGCATGTACGGCTCGTCGAGATGCGCGACCGAGCGCCAGAGAGCCTCGGGCTTGGTCTTGATGGCCAGGCGGGTGGAGAGGTCGAGATCGCCCTTATGGGTCCGATCGTTATGGCACGGAAGACAGTGACGTTCCAGAATCTCGGGGGCGCGGGCCTGGGCCAGGAGCAGGATCAGCAGGGCCGTCATCACTCCCGATGCGCGCGATCCGAGAATTCGTGTAGGAAAAACGAACAAAACCGACCGCCTGTTTTGTTCTTGCGTATGATGAAGGATGTGAGCCAGGAATTCCCCGAGACGCGATGGTCGCAGCTGCTGGAACTGCGAGATCCGTCCCATCCCCGCTATGCCGAGCACCTCGACCGTCTGGCGAAGCAGTACTGGAATCCCGTCTTCCACTATGCCCAGGCCCTCGGCACGGCGGACGCCGAGGATCTGACCCAGCAATTTTTCGCGATGCTGCTGGCGCGGCGCGATCTCGAGAAGCTCACGCCGGAACGCGGCAGCTTCCGCGGCTTCCTGAAAACCGCCCTTCGACACTTCATCATGAGTGCCGGAAGGGCGGCCACCGTGCGCGCGACCGTGCCGCTCCGGGAAGAAGCGGACTTCCGCTCCCCCGAACAGGCCTTTGACCGCGAGTGGGCCCGAGGAGTCCTGGCGGAGGCCGTCTCCCGGCTGCGAAAGGACTTCCCCCCGGCCGCCTTCGAGATGTTCCGCGAGTACTGCCTGGAGGATTCCGGGGCCTCCTATGCGGAGCTGGCGAAGAGACACAAGGTCGGCGAGGACGACGTGCGCAACCGCCTGAGAGAGGCGCGGCTCCGGCTCCGGGACATCCTCGAGGACCTCCTCCGGGATTATCTCCTGCCGGGACAGGACGTCGACGCCGAACTCCGGTTCATCCTCTCGACATGAACGTCGACCGCCTCAAGGAGTTCCTGAACGATCCGGGCCGACGGATCGGGAAATACGAGATCCTCCGGCCGATCGGGGAAGGGGGCATGGGAGTCGTCTATGAGGCCTTCGATCCCGACCTCAAGAGGACGGTCGCGCTCAAGGTGCTGAAGCAGTCCGACGCCGACCGGCTGCGCCGGGAAGCCTCGGCCGCCGCCAAGCTCCGGCACCCGAACATCGTCACCGTGTATGACATCGGTCCCACGTACATCGCGATGGAATACGTCCGGGGCGGGCCGTTCCGCGGGGATCGATCGCTCCTCCACCAGGTCGCCGGAGCGCTCGCGTATGCCCATGCTCAGGGCGTGGTGCACCGCGACTTGAAACCCGGAAACGTCCTGGTCGATTCGAGCGGTCGCGCGGTGCTGACGGATTTCGGGCTCGAAGGCGCCGGGACGCCTGGGTATCGGGCTCCCGACGGCGTGACCGGCCCCGCGGCCGACGTGTGGGCGCTGAAGGCGATGGCCCGGGAGGCGGGACTCCAGGTGTCCGGAGAGACGGCGGCCGCGATCGCCGACGAGCTTCGGCCTCGCTCCCGCTGGCCCTGGGTGCTGCTCCCGGCCGAGGCGATCGTCCTGGCGGTGCTGCTGTGGCCGAACGCGGGGGACCCGGAGCTCGAGGCGTGGAGGGTCCGGGAAGAGGCCCTGACCCGGGCGCTGGACCGATCCCCCGACACCGTCGCCCTCCTGGTCGAGCGCAGCGATCTCCGACTTGCGCGAACCGACTTTGGCCGCAACCGGGGTCGGAATCCGCTGCCGGACTATGGAGCGGCGGAGGAGGATGTGACGCGGGCCCTGGCCCTGGAGCCGGAGTCCAAGGACCTGCACTACCGTCGGGGGAAAGTCCGGACGCAGCGGGCCGTCTATAAGGTCCGCAACGGGGTGGATCCGCTCAGCGATTGCGCCGGAGCCGAGGAGGATCTGTTGAGGGCGGACGGACTGCCGATCGCCCGGACCTGGCTGGGAAACGTTCGCTTCCACCGGGGCGTGTGGCGCCAGAAGTGCGGCGCCGACGGCACCCCGGACTTTGAGGCGGCCGACCGCGACTTGAGCCCGGCGGAGGATGCCGACCGCCTGATGCGTCGGGGCCGGGTCCGCGCCTACCTGAAGCGTTTCGACGAGGCCGAGAGGGATTTCGCCGAGGCGGAGCGGCTGGGGTCGACGAGCGTCTGGGGCTGGACCTGGCGGGGGAATGCCCGCATGGCGGCGGGGGACCTCCCGGGAGCGGAGACGTATCTGTCCAAGGCGATCGCGGTGGACCGGGAGTTCTCCGAAGCCTGGGAGCAGCGCGGCCAGGAGCGGCTGGATCGGGGCGACTGGAGGGGCGCCGCGGCCGACTTCCGGGAGGCCATCCGGCTGAACCCGTCGGTCGAGCCCCTGGTGGCCCCGCGGCTTCAGGAGGCCCTCCGCCGCTGATCGCTACCCCCCGGGAGGCGGTCGTTTTGTGCGGGGGATTCGCAGGGGGACTGGTGTATCATGGTGGGGGCCGGTCGTGGCCGGAATCGGGCGGGCCTCCGGGGAGATTTCATGAAGCAGGGCAGGGAGCAGGGTCTCGCGCTCATTCTCGTCATGACGGTGGTGATGGCCCTGGCCATCATCGCCACCCCCTTCGTCGTCTCCATGATTCTCCAGGAACGGACCGGCACCACCGCGCGCTATCTCTCCCAGGCGGACTACGGCGCCGACGGCGCCAAGAACTACGCCATCTGGCGGCTGATGCCCAGCCTCGACCCCCTCGAGCGGCGCAGTCCGCAGGGGCTGAGTTCGTCCTACACCTACGACACCGACCGGGAATTCGAAGTCCACCTGGACGAGGACCCGCTCCGATCGAAGCTGAAAATCGAGGATCCCAAGGGCTCCATCTGGGGCATCACCGTTCAGGACGAGCAGGGAAAGCTCAACACGAAAACCTGCAACGTCAACGCGCTCCTGAACCTGAGCCGGATGGTCGACGGGCGCGTCGTCAACCTCAAGGATTACCTGACCCTGTACTCGGGACGCGACGCGATCTGGGTTTGTCCCCAGCGCCTCCGCCAGCAAGGCTTCAACAAGGGCACTCCCGGCGGCGGCATCACCGTCGACAACCTCCAGTTTCTCGGCCCGCAATCGCGGGTCCGCGTCTCCAAGTCGGGGATGAAGCCCCTGGAGACGAAGATCACGGGGAATTCGCTCTTGGGCGGCGGGGGCCAGGACGGCTTTTCGACCGAACAGGCGGTGTCCGCCTATGTCGACGGCGTGATCGAGGTCGAGCAGCGGCACCCGGTCAACCTGAACACGGCCAAGAAGGAAACCCTGATCGCGATGTGGGAGGGGCTGCATCTCTTCCAGGTGCCCGGAAGCCAGGTCGACCGGCCGGCCGCGCAGCAACTGGCGACGCGCTTCTACAACCGCGAGATGCAGCGGCTCGAACAGTTCCTGATCCAGCTGGCGTCGACGTCGCTGAGCCCGCCCCAGAAGCTGGCGGTGGCGCTGAATGCCGTCTGCCCGAACGCGGCGATCCTGGACGGGACCGGCACGGTGGGCCTCTGCTTCAAGTCCTACGACGTGTACACGCTCGAGGCCTTCTCGTCGATGAACAATCCCGCCGGAAGCGAGGTGGCGGGTCGCGGGTACCGGGAGGTGGTGAGCGTCTCGCCGCCCATCACGCTCCGGCGCTATTGCGAAAGCCAGTACGACTTCAACCAGATGTACTCGCAGCTGCAGATCGCGCTGCAGAACATCAATCCCAAGCTCGCCTTCACGGGATATCCGTACGGCAACCGGGTGCTGACGTACCCGCTTCCGTACACCCAGATCTGCGATATCTCGCTCAAGCCTCAGCAGGGCGGCCCCGGCAGTCCCAACGAGGCCTACGTCACGATGCTGCCGGCGGAGGACAACCGCGGGGAACTCCTCGACACCCGCTACGAGCAGCAGCTCACCGGCTGGACCGATCCGCACAACCGCAATCACTACGCCACGGAGATGGACGGCAAGAAGGAGTCCGGCCCCGAGACGTTCGACTGGTCGCAGTTCTTCGCGTTCAACAACGTCCCGGAGGACGATCTGGAGCCCGGGCAGCAGCGGCCGGACACCGGGTCCGGCGGATTCGAGATCTGGGCGAAGTGGAAAGCCGACCCCGGAAGCGCGACGATCTTCGACATCCGGGAGCAGGACACGACCAACCGCGTCACGCTTCACGTCGACAACGGAGAACTGATCCTGACCGCCGCGGACGCGACGATCCCGTATCCCGCGGATCCGGACGGCCGGATCGCCAACGGCGTGGCCGAGATCCGGTATCCGAATTTCAAGATCTCCCCGGATACCTGGACTCACTTTGCCGCCTATTGGAAAAGCAACCGTTACGCGGATCTGGCGATGCTCTGCGACGGCTTCTCGGATCCCCAGGCGAAGTTCATGCATTACACCGGTCCCGGCGGCAGCGAGCTGATGACCAAGCTGTCGAGCGCGATGACGCCGACGTCGACGACGATGACCTTGAAGAACTCGGGCATCCTGCCCAGCCAGTCAGAGCTTACCCCGCTCCTGGTCGGCCAGGAGATCATTCTCTACAACACGGGCGGGGGCGGGGTCATCCGTGGCGCCCGCGGATCGCTGGCGGCCGCGCACCCCTCGCAGGCGAACGTCCAACTCTTCGGCTATTCGAGCAAGATCCGGAACGGTCAGGTCGTCGCGAACTACCCGGGCATCAACTACAACGTCACGATGCAGTACGACCGTCTCCCTCAGACGAGCGCGACGTCGACCTATAAGTTCGGGATGAATCCGGCGGCGATCGTCTGCGGCGACAAGCAGGATCCCATCACGATGATCTGGGAGATGAACACGATGGCGGCCCAGGTGGGCATCGCGGAGGTCGCTCCATCGACGTACACGGACTACCCGGACCAGGGATACATCCGCATCGACGATGAGATCATTTATTACGCGGCGCGCTCGTCGGGAGGCGTGGCGGGGACGATGCCGCCGTCCACGGCGAAGTTCACGGGCCTGGTGCGGGGCCAGTTCGGCAGCGTGGTCGCCAACCACCGCAGCGGCGCTCAGGTGCACATGTGGTCGGTGGCCGCGACCAACCTGACCGGATTCCCGTCGCCGACGATCATCCAGATCGGGGACGAATGGTTCGGCCCGATCCAGAAGGATCCCAGCGGCAAGAACTTCTGGGTCGGCTTCATGCTCGGGACGACGCCCGTCAATTTCCGGCGAGGGAACGCCTGTTTCGCGTCGATCCAGCAGAATCACTCGTCGGGGGACAACGTGCTGCCGACCTTCCTCGGTCAGGACGTGAACAACTGGCCGGCGCTCGGCGGACACAGCATGGGCCCCTTTGATCGCGTCACCCTCACCGACGGAGCCAACATGAAGGCGACGGCCCAGATCGGGCGGACGAGTCCGGACCCGCCCCCCCCGGGGCAGCCGATGACCTGGCCGGGCTTCTTCTCGATCCAGAATGCGACTCAGGTCGCGGCGCTGCGGAAACCGCAGAATCGCGACTGGGTCGCGGACGACCTGAACGTGCGGATCCTGAAATTCCCTTCCGGAGAGCTGCTCAGCCGCGCGTGGCTCACGACGGCGGATCCGAAGGTGACGATCGGTCCGGTCACCGGACAAATCGACGAACTGAAGGCCTTTGCCGGCACGAAGGGCCGGCTCCGCCTGATCGGTCCCGCGGGCGTCGGCGATACCACCCTCCAGGTCTCCCAGACGGCGATCCCGTTCTGGCAGAACGGGGGACTCTTCAAGATCGGCGACGAGTACGTCGGCTATGGCAACTGGACCGAGAATGGGACCCAGGGAACGGCGGCTCAGGCGAAGCGGGGGTGGCTGAACTCCACCGCCGAGCTCCACGACCAGGGCGACTCGATCTTCTACGTGCCCTGGGTCCCGGTCGCCGCCCTGGGCGGCGACGTGTCGGTGCAGGACAAGACCATCCATCTCAAACAGCGGCTGGGCGGCGATCCGGCGAGGTATACGTCCGGCTACATCCTGCTCGACAACGAGATGGTGCTCTTCCAGTGGAACGGCGGGGACGGGCTGACCCTGTCCATGCCGCCGCAGTGGGATGGTCAGACGGGACTCTATCGCGGCATGTTCGGGACCCCGACGGCGTCCCATTCGTCGTCGACCTGCCTGGCGTATGGAATGCCCTTCCGGATGTGGGACACCTACAAGGCCCGGCAATTCGACAATTCGATGGTGTACTTCCAATGGTCGACGAATCTCGACCTCGCCCACTGGAACACGTACATGTGGAATCAGATGCTTCCCCAGGGCGAGAAGAACATCGTGGTCCACGGGATGGCGAGGATCGACGGCAAGGGGGAATGGTGGGACCCCCCGGCGCTGAACGACCTCACCCTGCTGGTCGATTCGGTCACGGGCAACGGGAACGTCAAGGTGAACCGAACCGGGTACCTCAACGACGCGGGTCAGTTCGACGTGCGCTTCTACGTGGAATACAAGCCGGGATCCTTCGACTCCCAGAACCCCCGGACGGCCGAGTCGTGGAAGCGCACCCCGAAGATCCAGCAGATCCAGGTGGAGTACGACCGCCCGATCCAGACGCTGCATCATGAAGACCAGTAGGACGATTCCGGCGGAGCGGTGCCGGCCCCCCGCCCGGGGGAGCCGCCCGCGGTCCCGCGGAGCCCCGGATCCCGGGGCCCGGGGCCGCTCCTGGGGCATGACGCTGATCGAGCTCCTGGTGGCGTTCGTCGTCCTGCTCATGCTGATTGCCGCGCTCGTGACGCTGACGACCCGGAGCCTGGAGACCTGGACCTCCGGCGAGGCCCGGAAGGACATGTACGACCGGGCCCAGGTCGCGATCGACTTGATCTCGGCGGATCTCCGGAATCTCTACGCCGAGAACGAGTGGTATACGGACGGCATGAAGACGCTGCCGGCCCCGGCGCTGCAATGCGACCTGGACAAGAACAACCGCCCGCGGATCCGCTTCGTCCGCGACGGCAACCCCGCGGTGATGAGGGCCCCGGTGGCGAACCCGCCGACGATCCTGGCGCCGAACTATTACGGCCCCACCTGGGAAATCGCCTACGTCCTGGATCCGGATCCGGCGAAGAACATCCTGTACCGCGGCATCCGAGGCTTCGACCGACGGCGGACCGGGACGCTCCTGAACCCGGTCGAATACAGCTCGGCCACCGATTCCGTGTTCACGAACCAGTTCATCCCGGTGGAGTTCGGCATCCTGTACGTCGGCTTCAAATTCTGGACGCAGTTCACGACGACGTGGGACGACAGCGTGGCGACCCACGCCGGGGCCAAGGGCCGCGCGAAACAGGAGTCGGGGCCGGAGAAACGATGGGACTCCACGCGCAGGGACGACCGGATGTTCTACTTCTTCCGGAAGAGCAACGATCTGAAGAATCCGGACTTCGTCTATCCCGAGATCATCCAGGTCGCGGTAACCGTGGAGTCCGGCTCGCCTGACCTGCACGGCGTGAAGCTGGGCGATCCGGTGGATGAGCGGTCGACCTACGTTCACCTCACCCACACCCGGGGGATGCCCGACGCGCCCGGGATGATCAAGGTGGACGGCGAATGGATCGAATACGGCGAGAAGACGACGAGCGACCTGAGCCAGCTGAAACGCGGGGTCCGTCATACGAAGCCGGCCTCGCATCCCGTGGGATCTCCGGTGCATTTCGGGGAGACGTTCACGACGGACGTTCACATCCCGGTCTACCGGGAGGCGCAGGAACCGTGACCACGCAGAGGGAACGAGGTCTGACCCTTCTGGAGGTGCTGATCTCGATCGTCGTCCTCGTTCTGGCCGTCTCGACGATCCTGCCGCTGTTCGCGGTGGGGAGCGCGTCGCACAAGCGGGGCATGGATCAGGCGCAGATGGCCTGGCTGGCGCCGCGGGTGGCGGCGCTCTTGCGGGACCGCATGGTGGACTTGCCCCCCGACACGGTTCATGGCTACGTCCGGGAAATGGAGGACGGGAGCCTGCTGATCGACGACGGGGCCTCGACCGGCAAGTTCAAGGACGACGGCGGCGCCGCCTACCGGTTCACGGCGACGTTCACCTCGACGTTGGTGAACGGCTCGAAGGACCCGCTGGGGCCGACCTGCTACCTCCTCAAGGTCGACCTGAGCACGAAGGAGGGGGGAGAGGAACGGGTCGAGTCGTACGAGACGGTCGTCCTGCGAAAACTCCAACGGTAGCCCCCGTCCCCGGACCAGGAACCCTGAACTCTCCCATGAATTGGACCCGGACCGCCGTCACCCAGCTTCTGCGGGAGCGAGGGATCTCGCTCAAGCGCTCGCTCGGGCAGAACTACCTGGTCGACGAGAACTTCCTTGACGCCCTGGTGCGGGACGCGGAGGTCGGGCCCGGGGACGTCGTGGTCGAGATCGGTTCGGGCCTCGGAAATCTGACCGAGCGACTGGCGGCCCGCGCGTCCCGGGTGATCGCGATCGAGCTCGATGAGGCGATTCACGCGCTGTCGAAGGAACTGGCCGGCGGACGGTCTCCGGTGACCTGGATCCGCGGAGATGGGGCGGACTTCGCGCGCCATGCCCCGGACCGCATCAAGGTCGTGTCCAATCTTCCCTATGGCGACTGGACGAGGATCCTCCTGGCGATCCTGGCCGCGCCCATGGAGATCGAGTCGTGCACGCTGATGATCCAGACGGATGTCTATGACCGGCTTCGCGCGGCGACGGGCACCCGGGAGTACGGCCCCGTGCCGGCCCTGGTGCAGGCGACGTGCTCGCTCAAGCGGCTCCGGAAGGCGGGGAAGGACCTTTTCTTCCCGGCCCCGCGGGTGGAATCCACCGTCTTCCGGCTGCTTCGGCCCAGACCGGTGCCGGATGCGCTCGAGCTCGAAGGCTCGCTTCGCGAGCTCTTCGCCCAGCGGCGGAAGAAGTCGGCCGTCGCGGGGGGGCGCCGGGTGGAGGCTCTACCGCCCTCCGAACTGCTGGCGTTGGCCCGGCAGGCCCGGCCGTGACCGTGTCCCCTTGGGCGTCAGGGAGTAACATCCGGGGCATACAGACGTCTAACTTTCAGGATGTTTCCGCTTGACTTCGGCAGGCCCGTGGGTATCCTTTTTTGTCCGCGCGGGAGGGGTGTTTGGCGCTGATCGCTGACGAAACAGTCCTGGAAGTCAAGCGGTCGGTGGACATCACCGAGATCGTCTCCGGCTACATCCCCCTGAAACGAGCCGGAGCGAGCTACAAGGCGCTGTGCCCCTTCCACGAAGAGAAGACTCCCTCGTTCATCGTCACCCCGCAGCGCCAGACGTTCAAGTGCTTCGGCTGCGGGAAGGGCGGGGACGCCATCAGCTTCGTCATGGCGCAGGAGAACGTGGATTACCCGGAAGCGATCCGCATCCTGGCGGAGAAGTCGGGGATCCCGGTCAAGTACAAGGAGGGGGGCAAGGACGGCATCGGCCGCGACGACCTCTACCGCGTCCTGGAATGGGCGCAGGAGACGTTCCGCGGATTGCTCCTGAGGGCGCCCGAGGCGGAGACGGCCCGGAAGTTCCTGGCCCGCCGCGGGGTGAACGACGAGACGAGCGAGTTGTACAAACTGGGCTTTTCGATGGACTCGTGGGACTACCTGCTTCAGCGCGGCCGCAAGGCCGGCTTCGACGATAAGACCCTGGCCTCCGCCGGCCTGGCCATCGAGCGCGAAGGCCGGGGGGGCCATTACGACCGGTTCCGCGGACGCGTCGTCTTTCCGATCCATGACCCGAGGGGCCGGACGATCGGCTTCGGCGCCCGCACCCTGAAGGACGAACAGCCCAAGTTCCTCAACTCCCCGGAAACGGCCGTGTTCTCCAAGGGCCGCGGCTTCTACGGCCTCCACCTCTCGAAGGAGGAGATCGAGAAGACGCGGACCGTCTACATCGTCGAAGGGTACCTCGACGTCGTCGTTCCCTTCCAGGCCGGAGTCAAGGGCCTGGTCGCGACCCTGGGGACTGCGCTGACCAAGGAACACCTGAAGATCCTCCGGCGCTATGCCGACAAGGTCGTCCTCGTGTTCGATTCGGACGCGGCCGGACAGAAGGCGAGCGAACGCGGCCTGGATCTGCTCCTGTCGGAGAACGTCGACATCTTCATCGCGAGCCTGCCGGAGGGGCTGGACCCCGACGACGTGGTGATCCAGCACGGGCCGGACAAGCTCCGGGAATGCCTGGAAAAGCCGCGCGAAATCTTCGGCTTCCTGATGGACGCCCTGGCGGCAAGGCACGGGACCTCCACGCCTGCGGCGATCGGCCGCATTGTCGAGGAGATGATCGGGCGCATCAACCAGATTCCCGACCCGGTGAAGCAGGAGATCCTGGTTCAGCAACTGGCGGCCAAGCTTGGCCTTGAGGAGCGGACCCTACGGGGGCAGCTGGCGCGAAAGCGCGACCAGGAGCCGGCCTCCGAGGACGCGCCGCGGGCCCTGCCCGCCGCTCCGGCATCGCCGACGCTCGACCGGGCGGCCCGGGAACTCCTGGCCTGCGTCCTGGCCGACAAGGGCGTCGCCGCGACCGTCCGCCGCGAAGTCCCCGCGGATCGGTATCCGTCCGAGATTCTTCGAAAGATCGCCCAGACCGCCTACGATCTCTTCGACAAGGCCGGAGAGATCAACCACGGCGATCTGGTGGCGCTCTTGCAGGATGCCGCGGCCATGGAGGTCGCGGCCGGAATTGTCGACCTGGACGTGGACCCCGCCAAGGCGGCGGACCAGGCCCGGGGCTGTCAGCTGTCTCTCGGCCTGGCGGAGGCCAAGAGTGAATATCGGGGCCTCCAAGGTCGTTTAAATGAAGCCAGCGAAGCGGAACAGCGTGAAAAACTGAAGAAGTTTATGGAGACCAAAGGGCAGAAGTCCCGGATCAATCCCCGGGCCTTTCCCGGACGCTAAGCCATGGACATCCGTGCCAAAGGAGAACCTGCCATCAACGACCGTGAGAAAATAGGGCCCGAAGAGGCCGAAGGCGACGGTCCGGACGCCGCCGCGCGGCTGAAGCGGGCGACGGACGACGCCGCCGAGAAGCTGAGCCCCGAGGTCAAGAACCTCATCGAAGAGGGCAAAAAGCGCGGATTTGTCACCTACGACGAGCTCAACAAGGTCCTTCCGGACGACATGGTGTCGCCCGACAAGCTCGACACGATCCTCCAGATGATGGACGACCTGGGGATCGAGATGGTCGAGACGGCCGCCGAGGGCGGCGAGAAGGGCGAAGCCGCCTTCGAGCCCGAGGACGAGGAACGGGAGTTCGAGGAGCCCCAGGAAGTCGAGTCGAAGCGGGCCGGGGTATCCGAGAAGATCGACGACCCGGTCCGCATGTACCTCACGCAGATGGGCGAGATTCCCCTCCTGTCGCGGGAGGACGAGCTGCGCCTGGCCAAACGGATCGAGATCACCCGCAAGCGCTTCCGGACGAAGGTGTTGGAGTCGCCGATCGCGGTGATCGAGGCCATCCAGATCCTGGAGGATGTGAAAAACGGCGAGCTCGCGTTCGACCGCACCCTGAAGGCCGACAGCGCGATCGACGTCTCCAAGTTCGAGGTCCTGGACCGGCTGCCCCAGGTCATCGACCGCATCCGCTCCACGGTCTTCGACTCCCACGAGTGCTTCGACAAGCTGGAGAACCAGCGCCTGAACCTGAAGCAGCGCGAGAAGACGCGGCTGCGCCTCCGGGAGAACCAGCGCCGCTGCGTGGTTATGCTCGAGGAAATGAACATCCAGTCGAAGAAGATCAAGCCGATGATGGAGAAGCTGGAGAGCCTCTCCCGCAAGCTGGATGAAGTCACCACCGAGATCGAAGACATCAAGTCGGGCCGGGGCAGCAAGGTGCGCCTGGGGCCCCTCAAGAAGGAGCTCGACCAGATCCAGGCCCAGACGCTGGAAGGGTCCGAGGATCTCCGGGGGCGGGTCCGCGACATCCGCGAGCGGTTCGAGGACTACGAAAAGACCAAGCGGAAGTTGTCGAGCGGCAACCTGCGGCTGGTGGTGTCGATCGGGAAGAAGTACCGCAACCGCGGCCTCTCGTTCCTGGACCTGATCCAGGAGGGGAATACCGGCCTGATGAAGGCGGTGGAGAAATACGAGTACCGCCGGGGATACAAGTTCTCCACCTATGCGACGTGGTGGATCCGGCAGGCGATCACGCGGGCGATCGCGGACCAGGCGCGGACCATCCGCATCCCGGTCCACATGATCGAGACGATGACGAAGCTCCGCAATGTGGCGAAGAAGCTCGCCCAGAAGAACGGGCGGGAGCCGTCGCTCGAGGAGATCGCCAACGAATCGCAGATTTCCCTCGAGGAAACGAAGCGCGTCCTCAAGATCGCCAAGCACCCGATCTCGCTGGACCGTCCCATCGGCGAGGGCGACGACTCCTACTTCGGCGATTTCATCGAAGACGAGTCCGCGGAGAGCCCGGTCTCGGCGGCGACGCACGAGATGCTGAAGGAGAAGATCGAGACGGTACTGCAGACCCTGTCGTTCCGGGAGCGCGAAATCATCAAGCTGCGCTACGGCATCGGCACCGGCTATACGTACACGCTGGAGGAGGTCGGCCGGATTTTCAAGGTGACGCGCGAGCGCGTCCGGCAGATCGAGGCGAAGGCCATCCGGAAGCTCCAGCACCCGATCCGCTCCCGGAAGCTGGAAGGCTTCCTCGAAGGCATCCTCCGCAAGAGTGCGGAGGAGGCGGTGTTGGCCGGGGCGGGGAAGGAAGCGCCGGAAGCCTGAGGAGTCGGGGATTTTAGTTGTGTGCGAAAGCACGATGTGTATGATGGTGGGGCTTTGAGACCCTCTAACGACCTCCCGAGATGGCACCGAGAAAAGCAGACGCTCTGATTCCGCTCCAGGAGCTGGATCTTCAGATCCACAAGCTCAAGGTCCAGCGTTCCGAAAAACCCCGCCAACTCGCCTCCGCCGAAAAGAAAGTCGCCCACGCGAAGGAAAACCTCGCCGCCGTCCAGGCGGAGATCAAGGCCCTCAAGCTCGAATCCTCCAAGCGGGAGCTGTCGGTCAAGGAGTTCGACGCCAAGGTCGAGAAGCTCCAGACCCAGTCGATGAGCGCGAAGAAAAACGACGAGTACCAGGCCTTCCAGAAGGAAATCTCCGGCATCAAGGCGGACAAGCTCCGCGTCGAGGACGGCCTGCTCGACTTGATGATGCAGGTGGAGGAGAAGGGCAAGCTCGAGAAGCTCCGGGTCGAGGAAGTGAAGCAGGCCGAAGACGAGTACGGCGCGGCCAAGAAGAAGCTCGAAGCCGAGATGGCCGTCGACGATCGTGAGATCGAGGCGCTCCTGGCCAAACGGACGGGCATCTCTTCCACTTCCGACAAGGAGATGATCCGCGTCTACGAGCGCGTGCTCGCGGCGAAGGACGACGGCGTCGCCCTGTCGGCCGTCGGCAAGTACGAGACGATCGAGGACGAGGGCAAGGTCGTCTACTGGCAGTGCGAGGCCTGCGGTGTCGGCCTGAACATGCAGGACGTGAACCTCCTGATGATGGGTCGGGACCTGCAATTCTGCCGAAACTGCTCGCGGGTCATGTACCTAAGGTCGTAATCGTTGGCCCCCTAGGGAAAACGCTCCCCCCCGTCCCCCCACGCATCCACCGGCGCGGCTGCGGCGTGGTTCTGCCAGGGCCGGCGTGAAAAGCTCCCCCCCGGATTCATCTCCCCCGGCCTTGCGCCCTTGGGAGGCCTCCAGGGCGCGGGCGCAAAAGGCCTGGACCGTCGCATCCTGCCAGACGAGGAGGAGCAGGGCAAAAAGTCCGGTCTCCACCCCGTTTATGGCCCGATGGTACGGCCGGGTCACCCGGATGGGTCAGGGTTGCGATGGATGGAAAGCCCTGGGCCGCGGGCTGCGTTCCGGGAGATCCCCGGTTCCGGACTCAGGCTTTGTGGACGATGCCGGCGGGGTAATAGGCAAGGCGGAGCGGGCCCACCGTGACGATGTCGCCCGCGTGCAAGGCTTGGTCGTTGATCTTGTTCTTGCCCACAAAGGTCCCGAAGCGGGTGCCCAGATCGCGCACCGAGCACGAATCGCCGGTGCGGTAGATCTCGCAGTGGCGGGCCTCCACTTCCGCGTGCTTGAAAATGATCGTCGAGCGCAGGTCGCCCCCGACCTTGATCGACGTCCCGACGATCGGGAATTCCACGTGTTCATCGGGGCCGTTCAGCGGGACGACTCGGGGGGAGCGCGCCACCTTCTCCGCCTGCTGCCGGAGGAAGGCGCGGGCATTCTCGTCCGACAGTTCGAATCGGAAGAAGTTCTGCATCCCCAGGTTGTTGAACACCACTTTCACCTTGGGCTGAACCTCGACCAGGACGAGGGAACCGCCCCGGCGTTCCAGCATGCCCGCGAGGTCCATGAAATAGCCGAAGCCGGAGCTGTTGATATAGGCAACATTCCGCATCAGGATCGAGACGAACGTGGTCTTCCGGTCGAGGGAGGCGGTGATGCGGTCCTTCAGGAGGGTGGCATTGGTCGCATTGACGCCACCTTCGATGACGATCTCCGCGGAACGGGGGAGGTCGAGGATGGGCGCGCAGGTGATCTTCAGGTCCGGCATGGATACTGGGATACTATCACGGGATGGCCATTAGGCAAGCGATTGCCCTCCATTCCGGACGCTACTGGAGCATCTTGGCCGGATCCGTCTTCGGCGCCAGCTTCTGCCCGAGCCCCATGCAGGACTTGCAGGCCCAGAGGACGTTCTTGAAGACGTAGCCCCGTCCGTCGCACTGGAGGCAGGGCGTCCCGGTGCAGATGTCGTCCATCTCGGGCGGCGTGCGCTGCTTCTTGTCGCACTGCTTGCAGTCATAGAAGCCGTCCTTGCACTTCTCGCAGCGGAGGAGCTTCTCGTAGCCCCTGCCGCGGCAGGGGTAGCAGGGGAGCTGGTAGCCCAGTTCGTCCGTGACCTTGCCCGTGCCTTTGCACTTGGGGCAGTCCCAGCGGGTTTCTTTCTTGCCCAGGCAGTTCGTGCAGCGCAGCCGCACCTGCCCCTGGCAGGCGTTGCAGATCGCCACCGCCTTGATCGACTTGACGAGGGCATTGATGTGCTCCTTCGTCGGTCCGTCGGCGAGGGAGATCGTCTGAAGCGCCGCGACGGGCCGTTCGAAGTTCCTCTTCTTGGCCTGGACGAGGCGGAGCAGGGCATAGGACCAGACGAAGCGGACGATCGGCGTGTCCGTCGACCGGTACTCCTTGACGAACGAGAAGACGGCGAGATCGTAGTCGCCCCCGGCGATCCAGGCGTCGAGGTCGCGCACCGCGTGCCCCTCGGGCGTTCCGAGGATGCCGTTGCGCAGCTCGAGGCCCAGGAGCCGGGCCCGCTTGTCGGTCTCGTCCCCGATCGGCGCCTGCCCGAGGTGACCGATCCCGAACAGCGAGATCGCCTCCGTTTGGGCTTTGGCGTCGGCCTTCCTCAGGGACGCGATCCGCTCAATGATCCACTGGGCGGCGGCCTGGTGGAGCGCGGGGGTGAGCGCGGTGGGCTGTTTCAGCCAGGACTGGCCGAAGTAATCCTGGATCGCGGCCAGCGAGGCGCCCTGCAGATTCCACTCCACGTCGCTGCGCGAGAGGAAGAGCATCGCGGCGGTCGCGATTTCGTAGATCTCGGGATGGTTGGCGCGTTCGAGGCGGAAGGATTCGCGGGCCATGGCGCGCTTGGCGGCATCCGAGCGCCGGGCCGGGTCGAACAGGGTGTTGAACGCCTCCTGAAGGGAGACGGACGAGACGCCGGGGCTAAAGGTGGGGCCGACCGACGACCGGGTGGCGAATTCGGAGTGGAGGCGGTCGCGCAGGAGCCGCTTCAGCTGCATCACCTGCATGAGCTTCTGGTCCAGGTCGGCGTACTTGTCCTCGGGGAAGAGTTCGCGGGTCGAGGAGATGGCGGCGCGGGCGATGTCCACCTTGGCGATCGTGTCGCGGAGCCGGGCATTCTTGTCGGGGCCGTCGGGCATGTCGAGGGCTTTCTGGTAGTCGCCCTTCGCCTGGGCGATGACCGCGTCGACGTCGCCCAGGAGGTCCAGGGGGTTCTTGACGATCTTGTCGACTTCGTCTTTGGAGTAGGCGCGGAGGCCGGAATCGGTGGTGATTTCGACCACCGAGCCCTTCTCGACGATCCTGCCGGAGACGCGGTTACCGTCCTTGAGCACCGCAACGTCGGCGGCAAGGGACGAGGACAGGAGGGCCAGGAGACCCAGGATTCGGACCGAATTCATCACCGCTCCCCTTTTTTTATGTATCGTTAATAGGAACAGGAAAAACGGGGTTCAAGTTGCAAAATTAGCTAATCTGGTTTGCCCCCGGATTCCCCTCCTGCTGCCCTGTTGGACGCAAAGGCCGGGAGACCGTCTCGGAAATTCGTCGACCGGCCTGAAAAAAGCCTATTTCTCAGAGACGACCAGCAGCACTTTGGCCCGTCCGGGCTTGAGGGCATCTTTCTGAACGTCGATCACGACCGACCGGAACTCTCCGGTGCTGAGGAGCTGTGACCGGGCCGAATCCACCCGATCCCGGGTGAGCGGTTCGCCGAAGTGCAGTCCGCTCAAGGTGATCATCCTGGAGGTGTCCGTCCTCACGAATCCCCGAGAAACCATTGCGGACATCGGGTAGCCTTCCCATCCCTGTCGGAACAAGCGATTGACGACAGTGACGCGAGTCGCATCGCGACACCTCAAGCATACCGGCTGATGAGCCGCCGACGCCCAGGGCAGCGACGAAGGGGCCGAGCTCGAGGGAATCGGCAGCGATTCGTGGAGATGATCTTGGATGCGTCCGCCGAGGCAATCGGGGCATTCCGGCAACGGCACCAGCGTGGCGAGCAGGGCGGCCAGGATTCCCACCACCACCAGGAGGACCAGGAAGGTCGGGGCGGAGCCCTGGGGAAGGGTCCAGGGACGCTTCCCTCTCGCGCGGTCGGCAGCGTCCATCATCCCCTAACCAGACGGCGGGACGGCGGCCCATGCCGCCATCGGGATTCCACGCGAGCACTGCGGGTGGTCGCATGGTGGAGGGGGTGGGATTCGAACCCACGAGGCCCTTGCGGACCCACCAGTTTTCAAGACTGGCGCTTTCAACCGCTCAGCCACCCCTCCAGAGAAATGCAGGGCGAACCAGGTCTCACGAATCGCGGGGGGAGAAACGCCGACAGGCGGCGGGCGACTACCGGGAGAGAGGGCGCCGTGATCGGATGCTCGTCACGCCTGGAGCGTACCCCCCACGCTCCGTGCGGTCAAGATCCGTAATCGTTGAACCGCCATCACCCATGAAGTATAGTTGGGTCGATGGGTGAGCAGACGACCTGTCCGGAACACGGGTCCCAGGGCATCGGCCGCATCTGTACTCACATCGCCAGCGCCAACGGCGTCGAACCCCTGGGCTTCATTTGGGGCGACACTTACGGGAACGCGCGCCCGGACGCCTGGTGCAGCACCTGCGAGGCCGCCCTGCGGGCCATCCCTCCGGGGACGTCCTACGATCCCTGGTACGCCGCGTGCGGATTTCAGGCCCTTTGCGAAAAGTGCTGGGACCTCGCGAAGTTCGCCCTCTACGACATGGCTCAAAAACCCGGGGTGTAGGTCCCCGTCCTTCTTCCGCAGCATCCTGCGCTCATCCGTCGGATCGGATTCGATCGCCATCGCCCGTTCCGGGCGACCTCTTTTCGGCCCAGACCTCGGGATCCTCCCGGTTCGTCGCTTCCTGGAGAGGCTCCAAGGAGAGGATGTCGCAGGAGAGCGGGGGAGGAAATCGATGGATGCGGGTGGGCCGGACGATCACTTCTGCGTTTGGCGGCGGGATTTGAAGAAGGACTTCAACAGATCCGAGCAGCGATCCCCCAGCACGCCTTTCACGACCGGAATCCGGTGATTGAGGCGCTTCTCGTTCACGATGTTGAACACCGAACCGCAGGCGCCGGCGATGGGATCGTCGGCTCCGTAGACGATCCGTGCGATCCGCGAATTGACCAGGGCGCCCGCGCACATCGGGCAGGGCTCCAGGGTCACGAAGATCTCCGCGTCCGCCAGGCGCCAGTTCTCCAGAGCCTCCGCCGCCTGGGTGATCGCGATCATCTCGGCGTGCGCCGTCGCGTCCCGCAGCGTCTCGACCTGATTATGGGCCCGGGCGATGACTTGTCCGTGGTGGACGATCACGGCACCCACCGGAACTTCTCCGGCCTCCGCAGCCCGCTCGGCGAGGCGGATGGCTTCGGCCATCCGCTTTTCCTCGTCCGCCCCGGTCACGCGTTCATCACCCACCAGAGCGCCGCCCAGGCCGCCGTCCCGGCGGCCAGAATGCCCGCTACCGCCGGCCACACGTTCAGCTCGGCCTCCTCCTCCGCCGGGGAGGCGGACGCGCCCGGCGCGCCGGGTGCAGAACGGACGGTGGTCTCGGCTTTGAGATTGACCGATTTGAGCAGCGCCGAGACCGCGACCTCCGGCGAGGCGTAGCGTTTGTTCGGGTCCTTGGCGCACATCTTCTTCACGACGTCTTCCAGGGCTTGGGGCACCTCCGGGGAGACCTCGCGGATCGAGGGTAACGGCTCGTTGATCTGCTTGTTCAGCGTGTCGACGAGGCTCTTGCCCTCGAAGGGCTTGCGGCCCGTCAAGAGCAGGAACGTGAGGATTCCGCAGGAGTAGAGGTCCGCCGCGGGGCCGGACCCCTCACCGCGCGCCTGCTCGGGCGCCATGTAGGCGGGGGTACCGACCACGTTGCCCGACAGGGTGAGAATGGTGTGCGCTTCGGCGTCCTTCGCGAGGCCGAAGTCGATGACCTTGGCTCGGCCCGCCGACGTGAGCAGGACGTTGGCGGGCTTGATGTCGCGGTGAATGACGCCGTGCTGATGCGCGTGGTGGAGCCCGGCCAGGATGTCGCTCATGATCTCGACGGTGCGGAGCGGCGCGACCTTCTTCTCCCGGACGAGGAGGTCGACGAGCGAGCCGCCGTCGACGTACTCCATCACGATGTACGTGTAATTGTCTTCCTTGGACATCTCCAGGGTGGAGACGATGTTCGGATGCTCGAGGCGGCCGGTGGCGCCGGCTTCTCGCTTGAAGCGGCCCTCGATGCCGGGCATCTTGCTGAACTCCTCGGTCAGGATCTTGACGGCGACCTTATGGCCGTCGTGATGCCGTTCGGCCAGATACACGGCCCCCATCCCCCCTTTGGCGAGGCGCCTCGTGATCTTGTACTTTCCGCCAAAAGTCCGGCCCTCGAAGGGATCTTTCCGGACGGCGGGCAGCGGCGTGGGCGACGAAGGGACGGCCTGCTTCCCGCCCTGCATCGGCACGGACAGGGGAGAGCCGGGAGTCGGGGTGGGCGCTCCAGCGGAGGGGAGCGCCGGGGAGAGCAGGGATTCGTCGACGACGGCTTCCAGGTACATCATGCAGGGTTCGCACTTGTAGCGGCGATTGGCCTGGAAGTCGGGGACCGTGAATCGCCGGAAGCAGCCGGGGCAACGGAGGCTGGCGGTCGACTGATGGGCAAGAACCCGGGCGACGATCTCGGGTTTGGCCATGCCCAGGTTGAGGATGACGTGGGCGAGGGAGAGCTGGAGCCCCTGTTTTTGGAAGGTGTCCTGGAATTCGAGGCAGCGTTTGAGTTTCTCGGAATCTAGAACTCCGAGCTTGACGAACAGCTCCGGGGGAGGAGCCGCGGCCGCTTCCATGGCGACCCATCATACATCCGGAGGCGGAGGCAGGCAACCCGGAACTAAGCGTCCAAGGATTGTGCTTCAAGTTTGCCGATACAAGGGGTAGGATTATTAGCCTAGGGGACTCTCTATCCCGACGTCCGTCGCACCTCTTTTGCGAAAATGCGAAAGAGGAGAGCGGTTTAGCATTTTCAGACCACGTAGCGGGTGGTGCGGAGCGTGCCTGGAGCCCTCGATCCGGATGACGGCGGACAACAGCTGCTTCTCGGAAAGATGCTGCTGGAACGGGGACTAATCACACCCGACCAACTCCGGGAAGCCCTGGTCGAACGGGCCCGGAGCATGTCCGAAGGCGAGCGGCAGACCACCCCCCTGGGCGGCATCCTGGTCCGCAAGGGCTACCTGACCGATTCCCAGCTGCTCGGCCTCATGGCCGAGCAGAACGGCGACACCGTCCAGCCCCCCTATGAAAAGACGGCGGTCGCGCCGGCCGTGTCCGGACCGACGCTCCCCGCGATTTCCGTCCCCGATCCGCTGATCGACGGGGGCCACCTGGGGAAATACAAGCTGCTCCGGGAGTTGGGCCGAGGCGGCATGGGGGTGGTCTACGAATGTCTGGACGGCCAGCTGAACCGCAAGGTCGCGCTCAAGCTGATGCTGACCAACCCCAACGCCGATCCGAAGGAGCGGGCTCTGGAGGAAGAGCGCTTCGTCCAGGAGGCCCAGCTCAGCGCGAAGCTGAAACATCCCAACATCGTCACGGTGTACGAAGCCGGGCTGCTCGACGGCCGCCAGTTCCTCAGCATGGAGATGATCGAGGGGCAGGCGTTCAACGAGTGGCGAAAGACGGTGACCATCCGGCAACAGATCCAGACGCTGGCCGACGTGGCCAGCGCGGTTCACCATGCGCACGAGCAGGGCATCCTGCACCGCGACCTGAAGCCCCGCAACATCCTGGTGTCCAGTTCGGGACACCCCTACGTGACGGACTTCGGCCTGGCGAAGTCCCTGGGGAAGAACGTGCACCAGTCGCTGACGGGCTCCGGGGCGGTGGTCGGCACCCCGGCCTACATGAGCCCCGAACAGGCTCAGGGCCTGGATCGGGTGGACTGGCGAACCGATATCTATTCGCTCGGGGTGATCCTCTACGAGTGCATGACGGGACGCACGCCGTTCACGGGGGAATCGCCGATCGAGATCCTCATGAAGGTCGTGAAAGATCCGGTCGTCCCGCCGCTGCAGGTGGTGGACGCGGGGAGCGCCCTCGGCCTGGACAAGGTGATCGAAAACATCTGTCTGAAGGCTCTGGCGAAGAAGGACCGCGATCGCTACGTGACGGCCCAGGCCTTCTCCGACGACCTGTCGAAGTGGCTGGCCGGCGAGAAGGTGAACGTCGTCATCCCAAGGGCGGCGGGCAAGAGCAACAAAAAGGTCTATGCGATTGCCGTGCTGTTGCTGATGGCCCTGGCGGGCGGCTTGGTGTGGTTGGGCCTCGGGATGAGCAAGCCGTCGGTGAAACCGTATCTGGAGATGGGTCAGCGGTTCATCGGGGACGAGAACTTCACCGAAGCGCTCGCGCAGTTCCGGGTGGCCCTGGCCTACGATCCGTCGAACGTGGACGCCATGATGGGCGTGAAGACGGCCCAGGACGGCATCGCGCGCAAGGAGCGCGAGCGGGAAGAGAAGCTGAAGGCCGGCGTGAGCGAGAAGTTCCACGAGTCCGAGGTGGCTCAGCTGCGGGCCCTGGATCTGCTGCGGGCCGAGCGGGAAGCCGCCAACGAGGAGGAGCGCAAGGCCATCGCCGCCAAGCGGGAGGCGGCCGAAGCCCAGGCCAAGCTGAAGAAGGAGGAGGCCGACCGCGCCGAAGAGGAATTCCGGCGGATGCAGGCCTTCATCATCACCAACACCGGCACGAAGAGCGACGCCTGGAAAGACGCGATCAACCTCCTGCCCATGATCGATCCGCGCCGGAACGCCATCGCCGGGAGCTGGGAGACGACGGCGGAGGGCAAGCTCTTGAGCGACCGATCGCCGTTCGCCCGCGTGGAAATCCCCTTCCAGCTCCCCCAGGAGTACGATCTCCAGATCCTCTTCGAACGGCGAACCGGCTGCGGCGGGATGAGCGTGATCCTGTCCAAGGGCGGCCGCCAGTTCCGCTGCGAACTCGGCGGGGACTCCAACACCCGTTCGGTGTTTGAAATCCAGGCCTCCGACCGGGCGGTCGAGATTGCGGCCGAGAAGAGAGCGCCGGTCGTGATCCAGAACGGGGTCAAGACCCTCGCCCTCCTCCAGGTCCGCTCCGACGGCGTCCGGGCCTACCTGGGGGACAAGCCCATCCTGGAGTGGAAGACGGATTTCCGGGATCTCGGCCTGGATCCGCAGTGGAAGCTGAAAAATCAGCTCCGCCTGGGCGTCGGCAGCAGCGAGAGTCAGGTCCTCTTTCACACGCTGGCCCTGCTCGAGGTCGCCGGCAAGGGACGCCGCCAGGATTGGATTCAGCCGCCCGCCCAGAAATCCCAGCCGGTCTCTCCGGGGACGCTCAAGCCGGGGCTGGTCGGCGAGTACTTCCTGGGCAAGTCGTTCGAGTCGCTGGCGATGCGCCGCGTCGACAACACGCTTGATTTCCGCTGGGGCGAGAAGTCTCCCTGGCTGGGCGGCCCGACCGAGTCGTATTCCGTCCGCTGGACCGGCTTTCTGCAGATCCCCAGGACCGGCAAGTACATCTTCACGGCGGCGGCGGACGACGGCGTCCGTCTGTTCATCGACGACCTCCAGATTCTCGCCTCGTGGAACAGTCGAACCGAGGCGCCACGCACCATCGACACGGTTCTCGAGGAGGGCTACCACCGCATCACGGTCGAGTATTTCCAAATGGCGTACCTGGCGTCGATGGTGCTGTCGTGGAGCAGCAGTCCGGCGCAGCCGCCGATTCCCATTCCGGTCAAGTCCTTCTTCCATGTGGCCTCGGACTTCCAGGCCTTCATGGCTCCCCCCCGGTTGCCGGAGGCGGCCGGTGCGCTGCCGCCGTACAAGGAGAATGTGAACAGCGTCGCGTATGACAAGTCCGGAAAGTTTCTGGCCGTCGCGGCCGAGGACCGACGCGTCCGCATTTACGACACCGCCACCCTGAAGGAGCCGGCGCCCGCCTTGGTCCATCCCGCGGGGGTCCTGTGCGTCGCCTTTTCTCCGGACGGCAGCCTGGTCGCCACGGGAGCCCGGGACAATCGCGTGCGGCTCTGGGAGCTGCAGAATCGGACCGAACTGAGGACCTTCGAGGGCCCGACCGCGTTCGTCCAGTGCGTCGCGTTCAGCCCGGACGGGAAGGTCCTGGCGGCGGGCAGCTTCGACCACACCGTCCGCCTCTGGTCGCTCGATACCCCGGACGAGGGCCGTGTCCTGTCCGGGCATACCAACGGGGTCAACGCGGTGTGTTTCGACAGGGACGGGAAGCGGCTGGCGAGCGCCGGCATGGATCATCTCGTCACCATCTGGGACGTCGACACCGGCCGGGAGAAGCTCAAGATCGAAGGCCATTCCGACACCGTCGAAGCGGTTCTGTTTTCGCCCGGCGGTCGGACGCTGGCGACGGCCGGGCGGGACGGCCTTATCAAGCTGTGGGATGCCGACTCGGGTGCCCTGCTGAAAGTGCTGAAGAATCACGGCGAGGAGGTCATGTCCCTCTCGTTCAACTCGGCCGGCCTACTCCTGGCGGCGGGAGGAAACGACGGCATCCTCCGGGTTTGGGACGCCGTCGAGGGCAAGGTCCTGAAAGTGATCCCGGCGCACACCTCGCGGGTCAGCACCCTCTCCTTCGCCCCATCGGGCCGCCTGCTGGCGTCCGGCGGCTATGACGCCGCGGTCCGTTTTTGGAACATCGATCGATGAAGGGGGGAGGGACCGAGCGTCGCAAGTATCCCCGGTATAAACCGGAGCCCGGCACCATCATCCTGTGCACCCGCGAGGAGGCAAGCGGCGCGACCGGGGCGAATCTCGTCCAACGCGTCATCGACGTGAGCGGGCTCGGTGTCTGCTTCGTGGCGACCGCGCCCATGGTCGAGGGGAGCGGCGTGAACGTCGACATCATGCTTCCGGGGCAGAAGGCCAAGATCACGACTCGGGGCAAGGTCCGCTGGACGCAGTTCCTGGAATCCCGCGGCCGCGAGGCGCACGTCGCCGGCATCGAGTTCGAGCTGCTGGTCGAAGGCCTCGGCGCGCGGGGCTCGGATTCGGCGATTCTCGACATCTTCCTGACCCTGCGGGTGTCGGTCGCCCAGCTTCGGCTGTATCCGAAGGACAGCCCTCAGGTGCTTAAGGTCATCACGGACACGTACCATTCGATCCATTCGTTCCTCGAGTTGGCGAACACGCTGACGCTGTCGAAGACCCCGCGCGGCTTGCTGGTGAACGGCCGGCCGCTGCCCGAGCGCGGGACGGTGTCGGACTCGCTCGAGACCGCCACGCTGGGCCTGCTGTCGGACGCGGCGGTGAAGAGCATCACGTTCCGCAAAGGACTGACGCTGGACGAGCTCATCACCTTCCTGCACGCCCTGACCAAGAAATTCTGGGACGTGAAGGACGGCAAGGAAATCAATAGGCGTCTTCGGGACGAGCGCGTCAACCAGATTTCGGTCGACGAGGTCCAGTATGTGGCCATCGGCGAAGGGGACATCGTCATCGAAGACGCCGCGCGCAAGCTGGCCGGCGGCGAAACCGAGCTGGCCAAACTGCTGGCGAACCTGGAGCAGCTGATCGATTCCGCCTCGAATGAAGGCTTGGGTTCCGAGGCGCGCCTGCACCTCATGAAAAAGCTGGTCGAGCAGGATCCCAACCTCCTGAAGCAGGCGAGTTCCCTGGGCGCGGCCGGTGCGGGCGGGGGGACGGGGGGAGGCGGGGCCGGAGACGGCATTGACCTGGGCGAGGAGGGCAAGCTGAGCTTCGAGCAGGCCCGGGGGGCGCTCGGCGAGCTCGCCCGGCTCCTCAAGGAGGCGCCTCCCGAGCTGCACGCCCCGCTCCGGACGGTCGGGAAGGTGTTCGTCGACGCGTTCAAGCACAACCCGCGGCTGGCGTCGCTGATGGTGACGATCCTCTCGGCGCAGGCGGTCGACTCCCTTCCGGAATCGGGGAAAGGGGGGGAGGCGCCGAAGGCCCAGGAATCGGCCGCGGTCGCTCGAGTCCGCGTCATCCTGCAGTTGAACGACGACGATCGCGTCCACGCGCTGGCCCAGGAGGGCAATGCGCTGTTGGACGAGCTGGGCGCCCTCCACGAGGGGGAGCTGATGCGGACGATGCTCGGGTCGCTCTCGGGCATCCTGCTGGACCGGGCGGCGCGGAAGCGGCTTTCCGTGGCGCGTACGATGAACACGCTGCGCCGCGGCCTGGAGCGGGCGGGAACGGCCGACGTCGAGGACGCCTTCGAGCAGGCCGTGCGCACCGCCATCGACGTAGAGCGCGACGCGAGCGTGTACTCGGTTCTGGCGGACATGACGGCCTTCATCGCGGATCTGCGCATCCGCCGAGGAAAGATCGAACGGGCGCGCGAGATCCTGGAGCTGCTGCACCGGCACTACCAGATCAAGGATGCGCTGTTTCCGCAGCGAGGGGAACTGGCGTACATCGCGCTGGAGCGCGTGGCCAGCGGCGTCGGGTTCGCGTCGCTGTCGGAGCGGGTCCGGGCCGGAGATCCGGAATCGACCCGGATCATCGAGGCGCTGGACGCCGCCGCCACCCGCTTCCTCATCCGCGAGATCAAGAACGCGGAAACTCCGGCGCGCCGGATGCACTTCGCGCAGTTCATCTCCCGGGCCGGGGCCGGCGCGGCCACGGTCCTCATGGACGAACTGGGAAAGACGAGCGTGCCCTCCGACGTGATGCATCTGATCGAGGTAATGCCGACCGCGATGCCGGCGGACATGGCGGAGATGGCGCTGGGAGGCCTCTTGAGGCACGCCACGGTCGCAGTTCGCCGCCGCTCGGCGACGATGCTCTCGGAGCAGACCTATCCCAGGGCGGGCGGCCTGCTGCTGGACAGCCTCGGCGCGGAAGGAGACCCTCAGACCCGCACGATCTTCATCGAATGCCTCGGCCGATTGCGCTTCCGGGGCGCGGTGGACGCGCTGAACAAATTCGTGGACGAGCGCCAGCAGCCCGAGGAGGTGCGCTGCGCCGCGTGCGCCGCGCTGGGTCGCATCGGGGACGTCCGCGCCGTGCCGGTGCTGGCAAAACTGTACTACAAGGGCGAGAAGGGGCTGACCAAGGTATTCCGCTCGGTTCCGTCGTCGGTGCGCGCCGCGGCCGCCCGAGCGCTGGCGGCGTTCCCGACCCACAAGGAGGCGCGGGAGGCCCTGCGGGCGGCGAAGGACGACCATGATCCGACCGTGCGGGCGGTGGCCAATCAGGCCCTGTATGCGCCGCTTCAGGACGCGTTCGGTGAACGGGCCCTGGGGGTCCAGGTCGTGTCGACCGCGGACCAGCTGACGACCGGCATGAAGGCCGGCGGCGTGCTGCAGGAGATCGGGATTGAGCCGCTGTGCACGCGACTGGCGACCCTGGAGAGCAACGGGCTCCTCTCCTTGAACTTCAACGGGCCGTCGGCGAAGATCTGGTTCGATGCGGGCCTGATCGTTGCGGCCGAATTCGAAGGCCGCCGGGACCACGAGGCCTTCATCTTCATGGCGGGAAAGCGCGAAGGCTACATCCTCTTCCAGCCCAACGAGCGCGCGCCGGAACGCCGCATGCTCTCCCAGGTGGCCTCGCTGATGCAGGAGCTGGCGCGGTCCCGCGTGGGCCCGAGCGGCCGGACCGGATCGGACTCGTCGATCCGCCCTCCGGGGTAACCGAAGACCCGTCCGGCAGGGAGACGATCCGAAATCCAGTCAGGACTCCGAACTACCCCTCTTTAGACCGATGGGACCGAATGAGGTGGGATGGTAAAGGAACACCCAGGGGTGGCGGAGAGGGTGGGAGTCGAACCCACGGTCCCCTTGCGGAGACACTCGCTTTCGAGGCGAGCCCGATCGGCCACTCTGGCACCTCTCCGTGATGCTCGCGGCGGGGCATATTATAATGCGGGCGGCCCCGGTGACTAGGGATTTCCAAGGGCGCGTGGCGGAACTGGCAGACGCACCAGATTTAGGATCTGGCCCCGAAAGGGATGGGGGTTCGAATCCCTCCGCGCCCACCATGGGCCGTTCGCATGGCGGAACGGCGCTAGAGCGACCCCTGCCTCCGACCTCTAGGGCCGGAGGATGCGGCTCTTGGGCTTGAAGGAAACGCTCGCGAAGCTGACGAGGCCGCCGGCCGGATCGGGAGCGAAGCCGTACTTGTGGACGCTGCCCTCGACGGGGTCGAGCAGACGCAGCGCCGCATAGGTCGCCGACAGGCCGCAGACGTGGCGGCGGTTGCCGTCCGACACCACCGAGTTCCAGAACGACTCCGCGTTGCCCTCGGCGATCACCTGGAGGCCGCGCGTGTCTCCCGCCATCATCCAGTCGATCAACTTCTGGTCGATCGCCACGTCGTCGCCGAACACGGGACCCACGTGGGCGAAGTCGACTCCGGCGACGATGCAGACGTTACGGCCGGCCGTCGCTTCGCGAATCGCCCCCAGGACCTCTTCCACCTCGGAGGCGGTCGACGGGCTGGCAGCGCCGCACCACATCTCAAAGGCGGAGCAGAGGATCGGGAGAACGGTGAAGGGGGCCTTCGGTCGGGCATGCTTCAGGAAGACGGTCTGGAACTCGATGCTGTGCTCCGACCGGTGCACGGCCTCATGGTCGTAGATGCGACGTCCGATGCGCTTCTCGATCGCCGCCAGGGCCTCCCGGTCGGCGCTCACGGGGCCAAACGGGGTCTCGTAGCTCTTGGCTGTCAGGATGAACGGGTTGGGGGGGGAGACATGGGCGACGCCGAGGATGACGTAAAGATCGGCATCGCTGCGTTCGGCCAGTTCCTTGTAGGCAAAGGTGTAGCAGGGACCGCCGCGATTGAAGTCGATGTGCGGCGCCAGGATGCCGGCCAGCGGCAAGTCGCGGCGGGAGGCGATCGTCCCGGCTCCTCCATCAGCGGCATAATAGCCTTCCAGTTGCCGGGAGACATCCTCCGCCTTGCCGTCGACGAACTGGGCCGGTCGGGAGGAAAGCTTCGCGAAGTCGTCCGCGATCTGTCGGCGCCTTTCCTGGACCGCGCCGCTCTCGAGCAGGAGGTACTGGTCGAGGTCGTGGACCACGGACTCGATCTCCTCAGGCTTCAGGTCGACCTTCAGCTGGGCCTGGATCTCCGCCCGGATGTCGGCGGTCTCCCGGCGGCCGTCGAGGAGGGAGGCGACGACGAAGGCGAGCGGAGGAAGCTGGATCTGATGGTCGAAGAGCTGCTCCTGCTGGTCGACGACGATGAACACGTCCTTGCCTTCGTGCTTGTAAGGGATGACCTTGAGCGTCCCGCGGAACGCCGGGTGAGGCATGGGGGCATCCTACCGCGTGACAGCGGGAGCGTCTATTGCTAGAATGCGCGACCCGCAGACTCGTGGAGAGGTGCCGGAGCGGCCGAACGGGTACGCTTGGAAAGCGTAAGTACTCGCAAGGGTACCGAGGGTTCGAATCCCTCCCTCTCCGCCATCAAATCCCAAAAGGCGGCTCTTCCCCATGAACCGGGAAGGTCCGTGGAGGCCTCCCCACGGCGTCGAATCTCCAGGGGACCCGTCCTCGAGGTCTCCCCTCCACTCCACGCGCGCGCTTGTGGCGCGGCGCCTTGACCGTCACCCATTTTGCTTCCCCATATGGGTCCTTCATGCATGAGTGACCGGGATTTCGTCATTCATTTACTCGATCCCCTTAAGGTGCCTCCACTTTAAGGAGAGCGTGCATGAATCAGATGGGGAGCAGTCGGAGAGAATTCCTGAAAACCGCCGGCGTGGCCGGCGCCGTCGGCGCGGGAATGGCGCTGGGAGGCCCCCGCGAAGGGATCGCGGAGGCCCTGGCCCGTCCGTCGAAGCACGTGTTGTTGATCAGCGTGGACGGACTACACGCGATTGATCTGGAGCGCTGGGTGAGTGCCCATCCCGGATCCACGCTCGCAAAACTGAGCGAGAAGGGGATCACGTACAGCCGCGCCGGTACCAGCGAGCCGTCGGATTCCTTCCCTGGCCTGATCGCGCTCGTCACCGGAGGCACCCCGGTCTCGACGGGGATCTGGTATGACGTCGCGTTCGATCGGGCGCTGCTCCCCCCGGGCGGGGTGGGGACTCCGGGAACCGTGACCATGTACATGGAGGCCATCGACCCGGACAGCAACCGGCTCGACGGCGGCGTCACTCCCCCCCGGGCCATCGGGGATTATCAGTTCCTGCCGGGCGAGGGGATCAATCTGGCCGCCCTCCCGGTGGATCCGGTGACCCACACTCCGGTGATGCCGTGGCAGTTCCTCCGGGTGAACACGATTTTCGAAATCGCCAAGGCCCACGGATACCGGACCGCCTGGTCGGACAAACACGTGGGGGCCTACCAGGCCGTGATGGGCCACTCCGGCGACGGCGTGGACGATTATTTCAGCCCCGAGATCAACAGCCTGGCCAGCCAGCTGGAAAGCGGACTCCCGGCGGGGGACCAGTTCACCAACAGCCACCTCGCCATCAAACTCTACGACTCCCTCAAGGTGACGGCGGTCGTCAACCAGTGCAAGGGACTCAACAGCACGGGCACCCTCAAGGTCGGAACTCCCGGCATCTTCGGGATGAACTTCCAGACGATCAGCGTCGGCCAGAAGCTGACCTCCGAAATCGACAGCCCGCTCCTGGGCGGGTACACCGACGCCGACGGAGGGCTCAACACCGCGCTGACCGCGGGGATGCAGTACGTCGATGACGCCCTCGACCAGATGGTCGACGCGCTGACGAAGCAGGGGATCCTGCAGCATACGACGATCATCATCACGGCCAAGCATGGGCAGTGTCCCATCAATCTGAGGAAGCGCCGCATCGTCCCGGCGAAAAGCTTCGACGATGTCATCGCCCCCGTCGTGGGCGCCGGCAACTACGCGGTGACGGCCGACGACGCGGCCTATATCTG
>Ga0070731_10000943_pt1 | contig 33049 bp, 34 predicted proteins | sample Coa_R1_2_FD_66448 | JGI IMG/M metagenome (GOLD analysis project Ga0070731, IMG submission 66448) | Surface soil microbial communities from Centralia Pennsylvania, which are recovering from an underground coalmine fire - Coalmine... | ecosystem: Environmental > Terrestrial > Soil > Unclassified ... | reverse complement strand
CGGCTCGTCGAGCGGTTCAACCGCCCCGTCGTCCTCGTCGCCGGTGCAGACGGCGACTGGAAAGGCTCCGGACGGTCGATCCCCGCCTTCGATCTCCACGCTGCGCTCGCGGCGTGCGCCGAGCACCTGACCCGCTTCGGCGGGCACCGCGCAGCCGCGGGGCTGTCCGTCCACGCAGATCGGGTGGACGCGCTCGCGACGGCCTTCGCCGCGTACGCCGACGCGCACCTGTCGGAGGACGACCTGACGCCGGTGACGCGCGTCGACGCAATCGTCCCCGGCGCGAAACTGACGCTCGACCTCGCAGCCGAGCTCGGCCGGCTCGCACCGTTCGGCCTCGGCAACCCGGGCGTCACGTTGCTCGTCGACGGCTGCGAGCTCGCCGACCTGTCCACGGTGGGCGAGGGGAAGCATCTCCGCTTTCGGGTGCGGCAGCGCGGCCGCGACTCAGGCTCGGCGATCGCGTTCGGGCTCGGTGCACAGCTCGACCGCTTCCGGCGCGAGGGGCGCTACGACGTCGCCGTGCGGCTCCAGGAGAACCGCTGGAACGGCGTCGTCTCGCCGCAGCTCGTCGTCCGCCGAATCTTCGACGCGACGGACGGCTTCGAGGAGCTACGCGACTGGCTCGCCGAACAGTGGCGGGCCGGCGAGAACGCCTGGACGCCCGAGGCGCGCCGGATCTTCAGCGAGCTCGAGTTGCGAGACGGATCGAAGAGGAGCCTGCTCGAGTCGCCGACCTTCCGGCGCCTCCTCGAGGAGAAGCCGGCGCTGCGGCGCGCGGCGTAGCGTCGAGCTCCGAGAGCATCCGGGCGATCCGCACCACCTTCCGAGTCTCTCGTCTCCGCGCGAACATGGACCGGGATGGTTCCGCGGGGCGAGCGCGAATCCTCCTCGCGAAAGGCGGGGATACACTGAGTTCATGGCAGTAGTCGAGCGGCATCAGGACCTCGTCGACGAGCTGCTCGCCGAGGTCGAGGCGTACAAGCAGGACGTCGATCGCGACCTGCTGGCGCGTGCGTTCGACTTCGCCGCCAAGGCGCACGAGGGGCAGATGCGCGCCTCGGGCCAGGAGTTCATCTACCACCCGTGGGGAGTGGCGAAGATCCTGGCGACCCTGCAGCTGGACGAGCCGACGCTCGCCGCTGCGCTGCTGCACGACGTGGTCGAGGACACCTCGACGGACATCGAGGACGTTCGGGCCGAGTTCGGCGACGAGATCGCCACCCTCGTCGAAGGCGTGACGAAGCTGACGCGGGTCAAGTTCCAGACCCGCGAGCACGCGGAGGCCGAGAACTACCGGAAGCTGATCGTCGCGATGGCCGAGGACGTGCGCGTGATCCTGATCAAGCTGGCCGACCGTCTGCACAACCTGCGCACGATCGAGTACCTCGGCAAGCAGAAACAGGTGCAGAAGGCACGCGAGACGCTCGAGGTCTACGCGCCGCTCGCTCATCGCCTCGGCATCCACGCCCTGAAGTGGGAGCTCGAGGACCTGTCGTTCCAGACGCTCCATCCGCGCAAGTACGAGGAGATCAAGCAGATGGTGGCGGAACGGCGCGCCGACCGGGAGGAGCACGTGCGCGAGGCGGCGCTCGTGTTGCAGAAGGAGCTCGACAAGGTCGACATCCCGGCCGACATCTCCGGCCGCGCGAAGCACTTCTACTCCATCTACGACAAGATGGTGCGCAAGGGCCGCGAGTTCAACGAGATCTACGACCTCACCGCGATGCGGGTGATCTGCGAGCGCGGCGGCGACGAAGGGACACGGGACTGCTACGGCGCGCTCGGGCTCATCCACTCGCTCTGGAAGCCGATGCCCGGCCGCTTCAAGGATTTCGTCGCGATGCCGAAGTTCAACGGCTACCGCGCGCTGCACACGACGGTGATCGGTCCGCAGGGGCGCCCGCTCGAGATCCAGGTGCGGACGCGCGAGATGCACGAGACCGCCGAGTACGGCGTCGCCGCGCACTGGCTGTACAAGCGCGGCAAGAAGGACAAGGACGCCGAGTGGGTCGCGTGGGTCAAGCAGCTGATGGACGAGAGCACGACCGACGAGGCCGATCCGCGCGAGTTCATGAAGACCTTCCGCACCGACCTCTTCGACGAGGAGGTGCACGTCTTCACGCCGAAGGGCCAGGTGAAGACGCTGCCGGCCGGAGCGACGCCGATCGACTTCGCGTACGCCGTGCACACGGACGTCGGGCACCGGACGGTCGGGGCGAAGGTCAACGGGCGCATCGTCCCGTTGCACTACACGCTGCGGAACGGCGACTTCGTCGAGATCCTCACGTCGAAGCAGGGCCGCGGGCCGTCGCGCGACTGGCTGTCGCTGGCCAAGAGCTCGCGCGCGCGCAACAAGATCCGCCAGTGGTACTCGCGCGAGACGCGTGAGGAGACAGAGCAGAAGGGCCGCGAGGTGCTCGAGCAGGCGCTGAAGGCGCAGAAGCTCCCGTACGCGAAGCTGCGCGGCTCGTCCACGCTCGCGCAGGTGATCCGCGACTCTGGCTTCAAGAAGGCGGAGGACTTCTACCTCGCGCTCGGCTCGGGGAAGCTCCAGCCGGGCACGATCGTCAACAAGGTCATCCAGCGCCTGAAGACGGAGCAGGTGGCCGAGGAGGCGCCGGTCGTCAAGGCGCCGAAGGCCCGCATCGTCACCGGCACGGAGGTCGGGGTCGTCGTGCCGGGCGTCGACGACGTGCTCGTCCGGCTCGCGAAGTGCTGCACACCCGTGCCCGGCGATCCGATCGTCGGCTACATCTCGCTCGGCAAGGGGATCACGATCCACCGCGGCGACTGCCCGAACGTGCGCGCGCTGCGGCGGAACCCCGAGCGGTTCACAACGGTCGAGTGGGATGGGAGCACCTCCGCGAAGAGCTTCCGCGTGCAGATCGCGGTCGACTCGTGGGATCGGCCGCGGCTGCTCGAAGACGTCGCCCGCACGTTCGCCGAGCACGGCGCGAACATCGTCAGCTACGGCGGCATGGTGGAGGACCAGCTCGCGAAGAACTGGTACACGGCCGAGGTCGGCGACGTGAAGAGCCTGCGGACGCTGCTGAATGCGCTCCGCAATCTCGACGCGGTCTTCGACGCGTACCGGGTCACGCCCTCGTCTTGAGCGTCCATCCGGTGGCTGCGGCGGGGTTCGGCGCCGCCGCCGACGTCTACGAGCGCGCGCGGCCGTCGTACCCGGCGGACGCGGTCGCGTGGCTCGTCGAGCGGGCGGGCATCGGGCCGGGTGCGACGGTCGCGGATGTCGGCGCAGGCACCGGCAAGCTGACTCGGCTGCTTGTCCCGACCGGGGCCCGCGTGGTCGCCGTCGAGCCGCTGCCTGAGATGCGCGAACGGCTGCTGCGTCTCGTCCCGCAAGCGCAGGTGCTCGACGGCACGGCGGAGAGCTTGCCCCTGGAGGACGCGTCGGTCGAGGCGATCACAGTCGCGCAGGCCTTCCACTGGTTCGATCCGGATCGGGCGCTGCCCGAGCTCCACCGCGTGCTCAGGCCCGGCGGCGCGCTCGTCCTCATCTGGAACAGTCGCGACCTCGACGATCCGCTGCAGCAGGCGCTCGAGGACCTGCTCTCTCCCTACCGCAACGACGTGATCGCGCAGTCGTACGGTGTGTGGCGCCCGCCGCTCGACTCATCGCCGCTCTTCGGGCCGCTCGAGGAGGCGCGCTTCCCGTACGCGCAGCGTCTGACCGCGGACGGCCTTGCCGAGCGGGCCGAGTCGACGTCGTTCGTCGCCGCGCTGCCCGACGACGAACGAGCCGCGCTGCTGGAGCGTGTTCGCGCGCTGACCCATGGCCGCGAGGAGCCGTTCGACTTCAACTACGTGACCGAGGTGTATGTGACTGAAACTGTTCCGCCGCGTCGCGGCGAAACAGTTTCCGCGACGTCCTAAGGACGCGAGTCTTCTTCGAACGCCGCGATCTGCGCGCGGAACGCGTCCGGGATCGGGACCGGCCGCCGGGTGTCGAGGCCGAGCAGGACGAGCGTCTGCGTCGCCGTGGCCATCAGCACGTCGTCGTCGACGCTGTACGCGGCGTGGTCGTAGGTGATGCTCGTCGTGCCGATGCGCTCGACGCGGACGAAGACCTCGAGCAGGTCGTCGAACCGGGCGGGCGCGTGGTACTCGACCGTCATCGCGCGCATGGCGAAGTCGGCTTCGACCGAGCGCTCGCGGCCGATGTGCCGGTGGTACTCCACGCGGGCCTGGTCGAAGTAGGGCAGGTAGCGGCCGTAGTAGACGACCCCCTGCGCGTCGGTCTCCGAGAACCCCACGCGCACGTACGCGGCGTAGCGAAACGGCGGCTTCCGGTCGGTTGCGTGGCCGAGCTCGATCACCCGGCGATCCTACGGGGACTGTCCCCAGACACGGCCGTTTGGGACGATGTACCCGTGGGCCTGAGCTGGCGCGTGGTGCTCGCCGTCCTCTACGTCGGGTGGGTGCTCGCGTGCGTGTTCGCGTTCCACGGCGGCTGGCCGGTGCTGGGGTTCTTCGCCGTCTGGGGTGTGGTCTGGCTCGCGTTCTCGGGCTTCTGGCGCTGGGCCGACGAGACACGCCGCGCCCTGCTGCACCGGCACGGCTACGACTGACCGCGGATGACGGCGAGCACCTCGTCGCGCTTCTGCTCCATCAGCTCCTCGGAGCGCGCCTCGAGGTTGAGGCGGAGCAGCGGCTCGGTGTTGGACGGCCGCACGTTGAAGTGCCAGTCGTCGGTCTCGACCGACAGCCCGTCGAGATGGGAGACGCGGCCGGCAGGGCCGAACCGCTCCTCGAGCTCGCGCAGCTTCGCGGGGACGTCCGCGACGGGCGTGTTGATCTCGCCGGTGATGAAGTAGCGCGAACGAAGCGGTGCGAGGACCTCGCTGAGCTTCCCTCGCCGCGAGACGAGCTCACACATCAGCAGGAACGGGATCGTCCCCGAGTCTGCCTGGGAGAAGTCGCGGAAGTAGTAGTGCGCCGAGACCTCGCCGCCGAACACCGCGTGCTCCTGGCGCATGCGCTGCTTGATGAAGGCGTGGCCGACGCGGTTCACGAGCGGCATCCCGCCGGCGCGCTCGATCGCCTCCGGTACCGCCCAGGAGGCGCGCACGTCGTAGATCACCTTGCCGCCCGGCTCCTTCTCGAGGATCGACTCCGCGAACAGCATCGTCACGAAGTCGCCCGGGACGAACTCGCCCGAGTCGTCGACGAAGAAGCAGCGGTCGGCGTCGCCGTCGAAGGCCACGCCGAAGTCCGCGCCCTCCTCGTGCGTCTTGCGGACGATGAACTCCCGGTTCTCGGGCAGGAGCGGGTTCGGCTCGTGGTTCGGAAAGGAGCCGTCGGGCTCGAAGAAGCAGCGGACGACCTCAAGCATGGGCAGCCGTTCGAGGACGGGCGGCAGCATCGCGCCCGCCATTCCGTTCGCGGCGTCGATCACGATGCGCAGCGGGCGGAGGGCGTCGACGTCGACGAACGAGAGCACACGGTCGACGAACCGCGACCAGACGTCCTCGTGCCGAATCTCGCCCGGCGCGGCCTCGCGCCACGTGCCCGAGAGCGCGCGGTCGCGGATCTCCTCGAGCCCGGAGTCCCCGCCGACCGGCAACGCACCGCCGCGGACGATCTTCATGCCCGTGTACTGCTTCGGATTGTGCGACGCCGTCACCGCGACGCCCCCGTCGAGCTCCAGCTCGCCGACCGCGAAATAGAGCATCTCCGTGCCGACCATGCCGAGGTCGAGCACGGTCGCGCCCGCGTCCGATGCGCCCGAGCGCACGGCCTCCGCCATTGCCGGCGACGACAGACGCATGTCGTGACCGACCGCGATCCGCTCGGGCACGAACTGCTCGACGAACGCACGCCCGATCGCGTAGGCGCCGGTTTCGTCGAGCTCGGTCCCGTAGACGCCGCGAACGTCGTACGCCTTGAAGATCTTCGGCTCGAGCACGCGGCGGACGATAGTTACACGCGGCGCGTGTCGCGGTAGTACGCGCGGCGCGCGAGCACGGCGAGCGCGGCCGTCCACGCCGCCATCGTCAGCCAGCCCTGCACGCTCCAGCCGTGCCCCCCGACGGCGAGGTGGCTCGCCTGGACGAGCCAGTACGAGGGGATGCTCTCTGCGATGCTCTTCAGGACGCCGTGCGTGATCGGGAACCACGTGCCGCCCAGGAAGGCAAAGAACGCCGTGGCGCCGCCCAGCGTCGGCCCGATCGAGTCCGGCGTCAACAGATGGCCGAGGAGGATCCCGAACGCCGCGAACGGGATCAGGCCGACCAGGAGCAGGAGGGTCATGCGCACCCAGTTCCCGGCCGAGAGGCTCACGCCGAGCGTCACGCCGGCCGTGTACAGGACGGCGAGCGTCAGCAGCGCCATCGCGTAGCCGGTGATCACCTTCGCGCGGAAGTAGTCCCTGGTCGACAGCGGCGTGATCCGGAGCTGGCGGTTCCAGCCGACGGCGCGCTCGGCGGCGATGCGCGCGCCGGTCGACATCATCGCGTTCATCGTTCCGAACGACGCCAGCCCGACCATGAAGTACAGCGGCGCCGAGATGCCGGTCCCACCGAGGTCCAGCTCGTTGCGATTCGGCGCGGCGATCGCGTAGTAGAGCGCGAGCGGGAACCCGAGCGCGAGGAACACGAACCGGCGGCTCCGCAGGACGCGCAGCAGCTCGAAGCGCGTGTACGTGAGCGACCTCATTCTTCGTCTCCGGTGAGGAGCAGGAACGCCTGCTCGAGCCCGGCGCCGCTGATCTCGAGGTCACGTGCGTCCGGATAGCGGTCGAGGAATGCGCGGACCGCGGCGTCAGAGTCGCTGCAGCTGAGCACGACCGAGTCGCCTCGCCGCTCGACGTGGGTGACGCCGGGCAGCGCGGCGAGGCCGTCGACGCCCGCGCCGGGAAGGGTGGCGCGAATCGTCCGTGTCCCGACCATCGCCTTGATCTCGGTCGGCGGGCCGTCCGCGACGACGTGGCCGCGGGCCATCAGCACCGCGCGGTCCGCGTACGCGTCGGCCTCTTCGAGGTAGTGCGTCGCGAAGAGGATCGTCTTTCCGCCCGACGCGAACTCGCGCATCGACGTCCAGAACGCATGCCGGCTCTCGACATCCATCGCGACCGTCGGCTCGTCGAGAACGAGCAGTTCCGGGTTGCTGACCAGCGCGACGGCGAAGCGGACGCGCTGCGTCTGCCCACCGGACAGCTTCTGGGTTCGCTGCCGCGCGACGTCCTCGAGGCCGGTCAGCGTCAGCACGTCGTCGACGCGGAGGGGATCGCGGTAGAGGGAGGCGACCATCGTCACCAGCTCGCGCACCGAGAGGTCCCGGATCAGGTTGCCCGTCTGGAGCATCGCTCCGACGGCGCCGGCGGCGACGGCGTCCTGTGGAGGCTTGCCGAACACGGAGACGCTGCCGCTGTCCGGCGGCAGCAACCCGAGCAGCATGTCGATCGTCGTCGACTTGCCCGCGCCGTTCGGTCCGAGCAGCGCGACCGTCTCGCCGCGCCCGATCGAGACGTCGATGCCGTCGACGGCCCGGACGGGGCCGAACGCCTTGTGCAACCCCTGGAGCTCGATTCCGCCAGAGGCCACTAGACGCCGAGGATCTCCTTGATCGCCTGCGTCGACTCGACATCGGGGGATTCCGAGATCACCGTCGCCGGCCGCTCGAACTGCGCGAGCGCGTCACGGAGGTGGTCGGCGCGCAGCGTCCCCTCGCCGTACGGCAGATGCTTCGTCTCGTTGCGGTTCGCGAACTGGATGTCGGAGAAGTGGATGTGGAACGGAGCGTTCGGCTCGAGCGCGCCGTCGGCCAGCCGGAGCGCGTCCGCGAAGCGCTCGACGGTCGTGAAGGCGCCGTCGGAGGTCGCGTGCATGTGCGCGAAGTCGACGACGGGCCGCACCCAGTCGAAGCGGGACGCGATCTCGACGACGTCCTCCAGCGAGCCGAGCTCTCGCACGCGTCCCATCACCTCGATGCCGAAGGGCACCGCGCGGCCCTTCGCCTCGAGCCGCTCGCGAAGCTCGCCGAGCTGCTCGCACACGGACTCGATCGCCTCCTCACGCGTGCGGCCGAGCAGGAACCCCGGATGGAACACGACCGGCGCCGCGCCGGCGGCGACGGCGATGCCGGCCGAGTGGTCGAGCATCCCGACCGCCATGTTGAGCTTCTTGCCACGTTCGGCGTGGCCCATGAAGCCGGCGATCGGAGCGTGCACGGACAGGGCGACGTCGTGGTCGCGACAGAGCTCGCCGAGCTGCTCGGCGTAGTCGTAGTCCATCCAGAAGCGGCCCTCGAAATCGATCTCGCAGGCCGACAGCCCGCGCTCGAGCAGCGCGGCCAGGGCCGCCTCGGGCGACTCGCGCGACGGGACACGCGCAGGGCCGTAATGCAGCTTTTTCGGCACCGCGGGCCACCCTACCGGTGCCGTCCGACCGTGCTCCTACCCTGGTCGCATGTCCCAGCGCCCGACTCGTATCGACCTGCTCGAGCTCGACATCGACCTGCGCCTGTCCGACCTCTGGCGCGAGGCTGCCGGCATCACCGACTGGTCTCTGGACGTCGTCGCCGCCTTCATGCGGGCCGCGTACGGGAAGGGCTACTGCGACGCGCTGACCGAGGAGTCGCCGGGCTCGCTGTGCGCGGAGCACGGCTACCGCGTGCCTGCGCGGAAGCAGCACGCTGCGACCGACGCGTAGAACCCGCGGCTAGACTCTGCGCGTGGCCCGCTCGCCGCGCAGCCCGGCCCGGCTGATCGTTGCGCTCGCCGTCGCGGGCGTGCTGGCCGTCTTCCTCGTGTACACCGCGCTGGCGGGAACGTCGACGCCCCAGGTCGCCCCGAGCCAGCTCGCGGCGCAGAAGCCGGGGAAGCTCTCGGTCGTCGGCGCCGTCGTCGGCCCGCTCAAGGGCGACTCGCACTCTGCCGGCGGGCTGCGCTTCGGCCTGCGTGACATCGGCGCCAAGGGGCCGATCGTGCCGGTGGTCTACCGCGGCGACTCGCCGCCGCCGCTCTTCGCGGTCGGCCGTCACGTGGTCGTCAACGGCCGCTACGCGAACGGGCAGCTGCTCGGCAACGGCATCCTCACGAAGTGCCCCTCGAAGTACACCGCTTCGACGTCGAAGAGCTACTGATCCATGGCTGACCTCGGTCGCGCGGCGCTCGTGGTGAGCCTCGGGCTCGCCTTCTACGCCCTCGCCGCAGGCGGGTACGCCGCCTACACCGGCAGGCGACGCCTGGCGACGTCGGCACGCAACGCGCTGTTCGCATGCTTCGGCTCGACGCTCGTGGCGGCCGCGGTGCTCGCGGTCGCGCTCGCGCGGAAAGACTTCTCGTTCGTCTACGTCGCGACGCACACGAACCGGACCCTGCCGACCGTCTACGCGCTGAGCGCGTTCTGGGGCGGGCAGGAAGGCTCGCTGCTGCTGTGGCTGCTCGTCCTCACCGGATACGGGGCACTCGCGGTTGCGCTCAACCGCAGGCTGCTGCGAGATCTCGTGGCGTGGGTCGTGCCCGTCTTCGGCGGCATCGCGACCTTCTTCGCGTTCGTGCTCGTCGCGGTCGCGAGCCCGTTCGACACGCAGACCGCACCCGTCGACGGCGCCGGTCTCACGCCGAGCCTGCAGAACCCGTACATGGTCGCGCATCCGCCGATGCTGTACCTCGGATACGTCGGGCTGTCCGTGCCGTTCGCGTTCGCGGCGGGCGCGCTGCTCTCGGGTCGCACGGACGAGCGCTGGATCGTCGCCACGCGCCGCTGGACGCTCGCGGCGTGGATGTTCCTCGGCTTCGGCCAGCTGCTCGGCGCGCACTGGGCGTACGTCGAGGTGGGGTGGGGCGGGTACTACGCGTGGGATCCGGTCGAGAACGCGGCGCTGATGCCGTGGCTGGCGGCGACCGCGTTCCTGCACTCGGTGATGATCCAGGAGCGCAAGGGCATGTTGAAGGTCTGGAACATGGTGCTCGTCGCGCTGGCGTTCGAGCTGTCGCTGTTCGGCACCTTCCTCACGCGCAGCGGCGTCGTCAACTCGATCCACTCGTTCTCGAAGAGCCCGATCGGCGGCTGGTTCCTCTCGTTCGTCGTGATCTCGTCTCTCTTCTCGCTCGTGGTCATCCTGTGGCGGCTCCCGCTGCTGAAGGCACGCACGCGGCTCGAGTCGGCGCTCTCGCGCGAAGCGGCGTTCCTCTACAACAACCTCCTGCTCGTCGCGCTCAGCCTGACGGTGCTGTGGGGCGTGCTGTTCCCGATCGTCACGCAGCTCGTGAAAGGCGAGACGCGCACGATGGGACGCCCGTACTACGACTTCTTCCTGCGCTCGTTCGGCTTGCCGCTGCTCCTGTTGATGGGCATCGGACCGTTGATCGCGTGGCGAAAGACGAGTGCCCGCTCGCTCGTGCGGACGCTCACGTGGCCGCTCGCCGCCGCCCTCGTCGCGGGCGTCGCCCTCGTCGCGGCAGGTGCCGGCTCGTCGACTCCCGGGCTGATCGCGTACACGTTCTCGGCCTTCGTGCTGGCCACGATCGTCGTCGAGCTCGTGCGCGGCACGCGCGCGACCGGCTCGCTCACCACCCTGATCGCGCGTAACCGGCGGCGGTACGGCGGCTACGTCGTTCATGCCGCGGTGGTCCTGCTCGCGATCGGGATCGCCGGCTCGAGCGCCTACCAGACGACGCGAGAGCAGCGGCTCGTCCCCGGTCAGTCGACCGAGGTGGCCGGCTACCGGCTCACGTACGACCGCACCGATCCGATCCGCAACGATCCGAACCGCACCGGCCGCTATGCCGTGCTGAACGTCTCCGGCCGGTGGAACGGCACGCTCCGCACCGGACAGGTCACGTACACCGGCTTCCAGGAGACGGACGAGGACGTCGGCATCAAGACCGACTGGCTGCGCGCGCAGGATCTCTACGTGATCGCGAACTTCGACAGAGGCTCACAGGCCGTGTTCTTCAAGATCCTCGTCAAGCCGCTGGTCAACCTCATCTGGCTCGCGGGAATCGTGTTCGTGCTCGGGTCGCTGATCGCGCTCTGGCCCGACGCGCGCGAGCAGCGCCGCCTGGTCACGCGGCTCGCGCCCGCCCACGCGTGACGTGGGTGATCCTGGGCGCGGTGATCGCCGCCGCTGCCGTCGTGCTCGTCGCGCTGCCGTTCCTGCGCGAGCCGCAGGCTGAAGACGACCGGCTCGACGCGCCCAGCGATGAACAGGCGCGCCGGCTCGAGCTCGTCGAGGCGCGTGACCGGGCGCTCGCGGCGCTCAAGGAGCTCGAGTTCGACCACCGGACGGGCAAGATCACGGACGAGGACTACCGCCAGCTCGTCTCGCCGCTGCGCCAGGCGGCGGCCGCCGCGTTGCGGGCGCTGGAGGAGGGGAAGGAGCGCTACGGTCCAGCCATGAGCGGTCTCGAGCCCCCGGTGCAGGTTCCCGAGCCGGCGCCGCCGCCCGACGAGGGCACGCCGCCGACGCCGGTGCCGGTCCCGGAGCCCTATCCGCCGCCCGACGAAGGCACGCCGCCCACGCCGGACAGACCACCGGAGGAGTAGCCGACACCTCCGCGAACGTCTTCACATGCGGCGTCTCGCGCTCGCACTCGTCGCCTTGCTCATCGTGGCGACGCCGGCGCTGGGCGACGACATCACGAAGAAGAAGCACGTCGATCAGCGGATCGGCTCGCTGAACGACAAGCTCGCGCGGCAGCAGCAGCAGGAGCAGGCGCTGAAGGGCCGGGTCGCGGGGTACACGGCCCGCATTCGCGCGCTCGAGGCCCGGGTCGGGGACGTCTCGCTGAAGCTCGGGACACTCGAGGCCGACCTGTCGCTTCACCGGCGCCGCCTGAGCACCCTGAACGCGCTCTACCAGTTGCAGACGGAGCGGCTCCGCTATCTGCAGGTGCAGTACACCGAGGCAGTCGCGGTGCTGGAACGGCGGTTCGTCGAGCTGTACGAGTCGGATCAGACAACGACGCTCGACGTCGTGCTCGGCGCGCAGAACCTCCAGGACGCGCTCGACGAGGTCCAGTACATCAGGCAGGTCGCTGCCCAGGACAAGCGGATTGCCGATTCCGTCGGTGCGGCGAAGGCGAACGTCCGCGCGTCGCGCGAGAAGACGGAGACGCTCCGTTCGACCGTGCGCGGCGAGACGGCCGTGATCGCGGCGCGCACCGCGCAGGTGCGGTCCGTCCGCGACGAGCTGGTCGGCGCGACGAACGACCTCGGTGCGGAGCGCCAGAAGTCGCTCGTCGACCTATCGCAGCTGACCGCTTCCGAGCGCGCCGAAGCGTCGGAGATCGACGCACTCCAGGCTGCGAGCGCCGCGCTCGCGGTCAGGATCCGCTCCGCGCAGGCCCACAGCAGCGGCGGCACGTCGGAGACGCCGTCGTCGGCCGGGCTGATCTGGCCCGTCGACGGCCCGATCACGAGCCCGTTCGGCTGGCGCTGGGGCCGGATGCACCAGGGGATCGACATCGGGGTGCCCGACGGGACGCCGATCCACGCCGCGGCTGCCGGCACGGTCATCTACTGCGGCTGGGAGGAGGGGTACGGGAACCTCGTTGTGCTCGACAACGGCGGCAACCTCTCGACTGCGTACGCCCACCAGAGCGCGATCGCGGTCGCGTGCGGGCAGGTGGTCGCCCAGGGTGAGGTGATCGGGTACGTCGGCTGCACCGGCCATTGCACCGGCCCGCACCTCCACTTCGAGGTGCGGATCGACGGCAACCCCGTCGATCCGCTCGGCTACCTCCCGTAACCGGGGACGCGGCAGGCCCGTTTACCGATTGCAACCGGTAAGACAGGCGACGGGCGATGCGCCTGCCTGCCGATTCGATCGTCTCCCGACGAGCGGACGCCCTCGCACCTGCGGGGGCGTCCGTCTTTTCGGCTACAGGCCGAGCGTCTGCCCCAGCAGGAAGAGGTTCAGCGCGACGATCACCACCGCGACGGCGGAGGCGACGAGCGTCGTCAGCCGCGCGTTCGCGAGCGAGCCCATCACGTTCCGGTTGGCCGTGAAGGCAACGAGCGGCACGAGCGCGAACGGGATCCCGAACGACAGGACGACCTGCGAAATGACCAGTGTCCTCGACGGATCGACGCCGAGCCCGATCACGATGAACGCGGGTGCCATCGTCACGAGGCGGCGCACGACGAGTGGAATCTGGCGGCGGATGAATCCCTGCATCACGACCTGGCCCGAGAGCGTGCCGACCGCGGAGCTCGAAAGGCCGGACGCGGTGAGCGCGAGCGCGAAGATGGCGCTCGAGGCACCGCCGAGGATCGGCTGCAGCGTCCGGTGCGCTTCCTCCAGGGAGCCGACGTGGGTGAAGCCGGCTCGGAAGAAGGTCGACGCTGCCGTGACGAGCATCGCGACGTTGATCGCGCCGGCGACCGACATCGCGAGGATGACGTCGAAGCGCGTGTAGCGCATCAGCGTCCGCGCGTCGTCGTCGGTCTCCGGGACGAGCCGGTCCTGCGTGAGCGCCGAGTGCAGGTAGATGACGTGCGGCATCACCGTCGCACCGAGGATCCCGACCGAGAGCAGGACAGCCTCGCCGCTGCCGAACTGCGGGACGACCGCGTGGTGGAGCACGGCGCCGTAGTCCGGGTGCGCGAACCAGAGCTCGGCGAGGTAGCAGACCCCGATCACCCCGACCAGCGAGGCGATCACGGCCTCGAACAGGCGGACGCCGAAGCGCTGCAGGCCGAGGATGACCAGCGCTGCGGCGCCGGCGGCGAAGAGCGACGGCACCAGGCCGATGCCGAGCAGGAGGTGGATGCCGATCGCGGCGCCGAGGAACTCGGCGAGATCGGTCGCCATCGCAATCGCCTCCGCCTGGAGCCAGAGGGACACGACGACCCGCCGGGGCAGGTGCTCGCGGCATACCTCGGGCAGGTTGCGGCCCGTCGCGATCCCGAGCTTCGCCGACAGCGTCTGGATCAGCATGGCGAGGAGGTTCGCGGCGACGATCACCCAGACCAGCCGGTAGCCGAACTTCGACCCGCCGGCGACGTTGGTCGCGAAGTTGCCCGGGTCGATGTAGGCGACGCACGCGATGAAGGCGGGGCCGAGGAACGGCAGGATGCGGAAGCGCGTGCGGTGCAACGCCTCGTCGACGGTGCGGAGGCCTTCCGGCAGCGCATGCCGCGAGGCGATCACGGAAAAGATTTTAGCCGAGGCTAAAAATCAGCCAGAGCCGGCCTGACGACGCGCAGATCGGGGAGGTTGCGCCATCGCTCGTCGAGGTCGAACCCGTAGCCGACGAAGAACTCGTCCGGAATCGTGAAGCCGACGTAGCGAATGGGCACGTCGTCGACCAGCCTCCGGTACGGGCGGTCGAAGAGCACGGCGGCGGCGAGGGACGCCGGGCCACGCAGGGCGAGGCTGCGCGAGAGGTAGTTCATCGTCAGGCCGGTGTCGACGACCTCGTCGACGAGGAGCACGTGCCGCCCGTCGATCTCCATGGTCAGGTCCTTCAGGAAGCGAATGCCCTCGCGCCGCTCCTCCTCGCCGTCGCGGCCGTAGCCGGCGAGCTCGACGAAGTCGAGGGCGTGGTGGATCGGCAGGGCGCGCGAGAGGTCGCAGATGAACGGGATGCACGCCTTCAGCGAGCCGACCAGCAGGGGATCGAGCCCGGCGTAGTCCTCGGCAATCTCCCTCCCCAGCTGGGCGACTCGGGCCGCGATCTCGTCTGCGTCGAGGAAGACCTCGGCGATTCTGCCGTCGAGCGTTATGACGCCTTCCGCAGGCCGTACCGGGCGGCGAGCCGCTCGAAGTCACGCTCGTAGAACAGCTTGATCTTGACGTCGGGATAGAGCCGCCGGAGCTTGCGCAGCTTCCGGTTCTTGCGGGTGACGAGCGACTGCTTCATCACCGTCACTTCGAGGTAGAGGTCCTGCTCGGGCAGGTAGAAGTCCGGCGAGAAGGCCTCGATCACGCGCCCCTGCTCGTCGCGTTCGAGGACGAACGTCGTCGGCTCGTACTGCCACGGAATGCCGTACCAGTCGAGGATCTTGGCGTACTCGAGCTCCGCGGCGTTCGCGAAGCGCGGGGGTTCCGAGCCACAATATGCCTGGAAATCAGGCGTTTCTAGGGGCACCGAGACCAGGGTAGCAGCGGCCCCGGATGTTCTAGAGTCCCCGCGGTGGGGCCGGTGACGATCGCGCATCTGTCGGATCTTCACTGCGGGACTCCTCACTTCGTGCCGGACCTCCTCACGAGGGCCGTCGCAGAGATAAACGACCTGAGGCCCGATCTGGTTGTGTGCTCGGGTGACCTGACGACCTTCGGCTTCAAGGAGGAGTACGTCCAGGCGAAGCGGTACCTCGACCAGATCGAGTGCGAAGCGTTCGTCGTGGTGCCAGGGAACCACGACTCGCGCAACGTCGGGTACGTCCATTTCGAGGCGTTCTTCGGCGACCGGAGCTCCGTGCTCCGCAAGGGCGGTGTGACGGTCGTCGCCGTCGACTCGACCGAGCCGGACCTCGACCACGGGCAGATCGGCCGCGGACGGTACGGCTGGATCGAGCAGGAGTTCGCAGCTGAGCCGGCCGAGCTGCGGATCTTCGTGCTCCACCACCACCTGCTGCCCATCCCCGGAACCGGTCGCGAGCGCAACATCGTCTACGACGCGGGCGACGCGATCGAGTGCCTGCAGCGGGCAGGCGTGCAGCTCGTCCTGTCGGGGCACAAGCACGTTCCGTACGCGTGGAAGCTCGAGAGCCTGTTCGTCGTCAACGCCGGCACGGTCTCGACGCTACGCCTCCGCGGCAACACGAGGCCCTGTTACAACGTCGTCGAGGTCGCGGGCTCGCACGTCGCAGTCTGGCGGCGCTACCCGTTCCACGGGCAGGAGCAGATCATCCAGTTCGACCTCGCCACCGGCGAGTACGAGAAGTACACCGGCCGGATCGAGCACGAGGTGACGGCGCGGCGATGAGAGCAGTCGCGCTGATCGACGGCGAGCACTACGCGCCCGTCGTCCGCGACGCCCTCGCCGGGCTGCCGTACGAGTGGCTTGGCGCGATCCTCGTCGGCGGCACCGAGAAGCTGCGACCCGGCGCCGACTACGGCGTGCCGCTCGTCGAGGGATTCGAGGGCGCCGAGGTGGTCGTCGACCTCAGTGACGAGCCGGTGCTCGGGCCTGCGGCCCGGCTGCGCTGGGCGTCGCGGGCGCTTGCCGCCGGGCTGCCCTACGTCGGGGCGGACTTTCGCTTCGACCCCCCGCAGCTCGAGCCGTTCGAGCTCCCGTCGATCTCGATCGTCGGGACCGGCAAGCGCGTCGGCAAGACGGCGGTCACCGCCCACGTCGCGCGCACCCTCGCGCGCGACCGGGACGTGGTCGTGGTCGCGATGGGGCGGGGAGGACCTGCCGATCCCGAGCTCGTCGAGGTCCCGCCGACGCTCGAGGACCTGCTGCGCCGGTCGCGCGCGGGAGAGCATGCTGCGTCCGACCACCTCGAGCTCGCGGCGCTCGCACGGGTGCCTGCGATCGGCTGCCGGCGCGCCGGGGGCGGGCTCGCCGGGGCGGTCTTCGAGTCGAACGTCCTCGCCGGAGCGCGGCTCGCAGCGGAGCGCCGTCCGGACGCCGTCGTCTTCGACGGGAGCGGCGCCGCGCTGCCGCCGGTCGAGACGACCGCCCGCATCCTCGTCACGACCGGGGCACAGGATGCGACGAGCTACCTGAACCTCTACCGCCTGCTGATCTCCGATCTCGTGGTCCTCCTGCACGGATCGGCGGGCGACGCCGAGCACATTCGCGCCACCACCGACGTCCCGGTCCTGCGCGCCGAGCTGCGCCTGCGCCCCGAGGAGCCGATCGTGGGCCGCGTCGCGGTCTTCACCGCCGGGCCGGCGCTGGTCGAGCATCTCGACGCGGAGATCGTGCTGCGCTCGACCGCGCTCGCCGATCGTCCAGAGCTGCACCGCCTGCTCGAGGAGACGGATGCCGACACGTACCTCGTGGAGCTGAAGGCGGCCGCGGTCGACGTCGTCGCCGAGCATGCCGCGGCGCACGGCAAGCGCGTCGTGCTCGCGGGCAACGACGTTGTCGCGCTCGACGGCGACCTCGACGCCGCGATCGCCGGCCTGCTACCGGCGCGGGTGGCCGCGTGAGCCAGCGGCGCATCGGCGAGCCGTTGCCGCTCGGCGGGCCTGAGCTCCCGTACTCGAAGGGCATGATGGCCAGAGCGCTGATCGCCGCCGGTGTCGCCGCCGACCGCGCGTACGAGCTCGCCCGGCGGCTCGAGCTGGATCTCGCCGAACGGGGAGAGCGGACGGTGGACGTCGATCGCTTCGACCTCGTCGCGCGCGAGGTTCTCGGCGACGAGGAAGGCGAGCGGGCCACGCAGCGTCTCCGTCGGCTGCGCGAGTTCCAGGCGCTCGACCTCCCCATCATCATCCTCGTCGGCGGGGCCACCGGCACCGGCAAGTCGACGGTGGCGACCGAGGTCGCACATCGCCTCGGCATCACGCGGGTCACGTCGACGGACTTCATCCGGCAGACGATGCGCGCGTTCTTCTCGACCGAGTTCATGCCGGCGATCCACTACTCGAGCTTCGAGGCCGGGGCCGTCGTTGAGCCGGACGTCACCGGCGACCCGACGGTGCTCGGCTTCGTGGAGCAATCGCGCCAGGTGTGCGTGGCGGTCGAGGCGGCGATGCGGCGAGCCTTGACTGAGGGCTGGTCGCTCGTCCTCGAGGGCGTCCACCTCGTGCCGGGGCTCGTGCCGACCGTGCTCGAGGGCGCCGTCGTCGTGCACGTGATCGTGCAGATCACGGACGAGGAGGTGCATCGCATCCACTTCCACGTCCGGGACATGACGACGGGCGGCGTGCGGCCGATGTCGCGGTACCTCGACCGCCTCGACGACATCCGGCGCATCCAGGGCTACCTCGTCTCACGCGCGCAGCGCACCGGGGTCGCCGTCGTCGAGAATGCAAACGTGGAGCGTACGATCGACCAGGTGGTCGAGCTCGTGATCGAGTCGGCGGAGAGCGCCGCCTGAGCGACGACGCGAACGGGTCGCGCCGGCCCTGCCCGTGCGAGAGCTTCGCGCGCGTGACCGAGCGGGCTGCGCTCGCCGGGGCCCGCTGGTTGGGACGGGCCGACAACGAGGCGGCCGAGGAGGCTGCGTTCTCGGGCGCCCGGACCGCGCTCGAGCAGTTGCCGATCAGCGGTCACATCGTGATCGGCGCACCCGAGGACGGGGAGCAGCTCGCGGCCGGCACGCAAATCGGCGCCGGCGGAGAGGAGTTCGACCTCGCCCTCGACCCGCTCGAGGGGCGCGCGGTCGTCGCCCGCGGCGGCACGAACGCGATCTCGATGGTGGCGGCTTCGCCGCGCGGCACGATGCCGTCGCTGCCCGACATGTACATGCGGAAGATGGCGGTCGGGCCGACGGCGCGCGGACGCATCTCGCTGACTGCGCCGGTCGGCGACACCGTCCGCGCCATCGCCGACGCGTACGGCCGCGGCACCGGCGACGTGACCGCGATCGTCCTCGACCGTCCCCGCCACCACGACCTGATCGAGGGGATTCGGGCGGCCGGCGCGCGGATCAAGCTGATCCAGGACGGCGACGTGATCGCGTCGATCAGCGCCGCGGTGCGCGGCACGAACGACCACCTCGCGATCGGGATCGGCGGGACGCGCCAGGCCGTCCTGGCGGCGGCCGCGCTGCGCTGCCTCGGCGGCGAGCTGCAGGCGCAGCTCTGGCCGACGCGCCGCGCCGAGATCGAAGCGGCCCAACAGCAGGGAATCGGCGACGTCCAGCGCGTCTTCACGACCGACGACCTCGCGCCGCAAGAGGTGATCGTGGCGGCGACCGGCGTCTCGAACGGCGACCTGTTGACCGGTGTCCGCTTCCTCGCAGACTCGGCGCGCACCCACTCACTTGTGATGTGCACCCGCTGCAACTGGGTGCGCTTCGTCGACGGCATTCACTTCTTCGCGCGGGAGCGCCGCGAGGAAGTGCGTCTGAGCTAACCTCGGGCCATGGCAAGCCAGGAAGAGGTCGTCGAGGCGCTGCGGCAGGTCGAGGACCCCGAGCTGGGGATGGACATCGTCGAGCTTGGGCTGTTCTACGACGCGGAGATCGAAGGGCCGAACGTCAAGGTGACGTACACGCTCACCTCCATGGGCTGTCCTGCGGGGCCGCTGATCCAGGAGGACATCGACCGCGTGCTGCACGAGATCCCCGGCGTCGAGACGGTGGAGAGCGAGCTGACGTTCGACCCGCCGTGGACGCCGGACCGCATGTCCGACGACGCCAAGTTCATCCTCGGCATCGGCTGAAGTCGCCATGTCTGGGGACTGTCCCCAGACATGGCCGTTCACGCCGGTTCGGGCGCGACGGCCGGGCCGGCCGCGGGCGTCGCGAGCAAAGCGGCGCCGGCGACGACGCCGACGAACGCCGCCACCCGGGCCACGCCGAGCGCACCGCCGGGAACGGTGTCGCCGAACAACGCAAGCCCGGCTGCAATCGGCAGCAGATTCGTCAGCACAGTGGCGGTTCCCGCGGTCGCGAGCGCGTCGCCGCGCTGGAAGCCGAGCTGCAGGCACGCGAATGCCGATCCGTGCGCGAGCAGCAGCACCGCGGCGAAGACGAGCCACGCGGTTCCGCCGACGGCCGCCTTGGTGGCGACGTCGCCGGCCGCGTAGAGCGTCCCGGCGGCGAGGCCGAGGCCGGCGCCGCCCGCGAGCACGGCGCCCGACCCGGCCGAACCTGCGGCCGCGGCGGCCGAGATCCCGACCCACAGCGCCACCGCCTGCCAGGACGCGTGGCGCGAGCCGGCGACCCCGTGGGCCAGCGACACGGCGAGCAGCAGCAGCCCGGCGACCGCGAGGCCGACCGCGGTCCACTGACGCCGGTTCAGCACTGCGCCCCGCCTCCGCGCGAGCACGGCCAGGACGGGAAGCCCTCCGGCGGAGACTGCCTGGACGAGCGACAGCGGCGCGAGGGCGAGAGCGCCGATGTACAAGCCCCAGCCCGCCAGCCCGGTCGCGAAGCCCGCGACCCAGCGCACGTCGTGGAACAGCAGCCGGAGCGAACGGAGCGGGCGGCGGAGCGAGAGCGGCGGCAGGGACGACGCAGCGGTGTGCTGCGTCACCCAGCCCCAGTTCAGCGCCGCCGTCGACAGGAGCGCCAGGACGAGCCCGCCGGCGAGGGTCACCGACGGATGTTGCCGAAGGGGAGATACGCCTCGGCGGCGAGCGCGGCGATCCCGACGCGCGGCAGGTCGCGGCGGCGCTCGTAGACGACGAAGCGGCGATCCCAGCGGGGGAAGAACTTGCGGTTGAACGCGAGCAGGTTGTCGAGCTGGAAGTGACCCTTCAGCGAGAGGAGGGCACGGCGCTGCACCTTCTCGAGCCCGTTCAGCTCCGCCTCGGGCGCGAGCAGCGCCGCGAACGGCGCGAAGTTCAGCGACACGCGTTCGTAGCCGTTCTCGCGCGCCCAGGCGACTGCCCCGCAGATCAGCCACTCGTTGAACCCGTTCGGACAGTCGCGCACGCGCGGCATCGACGACAGCGAGAGCGCCGATGCCTTGGGAACGAGCGCGAAGTGCAGGAAGCCGGCCGCCACAGCGTCCGGTGCGAAGCCGACCACGAACACGGCCTCGTCGTCGCCGAGCCGGAAGAGCGCGTCGAGGGCCATCACGAACCCGCGCTCGGGCTCGCGGCCGCGCCAAGATGCGGCAACGTCCTCGAGTTGCTCGCGGAGACGCGCGTCGATCGCGCTCGGCTGCAGGACGCGCACCTCGTAGCCCGCGCGCTCGAGGCGGTGCACCGACTGGCGAACCTTCCGGATCGGCCGGCCGTCGAGGCTGAAGGCGGCCGTCTCGACGATCGCCTCGTCACCGTGGTACAGCGCGTGCAGGCCGTGCGCGGCATACAGGGTCAGCCACCGCTGGGACGCGCCCAGGATGGCGACGCGCCAGTCGCGCTCGTGCGCGTACTCGATGAACCGCCCGACGAGCTCGTCGAACTCGCCCGGCGGCCCGATCGGGTCGCCCGAGACGATCGCCACGCCGCCGACGACGCGGTACGCGAGAAACGCTCGCTCCGTTGCGCTGAAGAAGTACGACTTGTCCGTGCGCAGCACGAACGGCGCCAGCGTGTCGACTCCCCACGCATGCACCAGTGCGTGCGCGAGCTCGCGCTCCCGGTGCTCGTGCCGGACGCGGTGGCGCCACGGTGCGAGCCACGCGGCGAGCACCCACCCGATGCCCGAGATCGTCAGCAAGAGCAGCGACAGCGGGAACCAGTCGCCGAAGGGGCCGACGAGGTGGGGGGAGCCTGCGATCCGGAGCCCGAGCGCGCCGCGCGTGATCTCCTCGGCGGCAAAGCGCCCCGTGAACGGCTGGTCGGCGTTGACCCGGTTCACCCAGAGCGCGATCAGCCCGTAGAGCGTGAGCGTCGAGAGCGCGACGATCGCGCGCGCGAGCACGACGCTGCGAGTCGCGTCGTCGCCCGGCCGCTCGAAGTCGTGGCGCCGCGCGACGAGCACGACGAGCACGACGACGGATGCGAGCGTGCCGTCGTTCAAGCCGTGCAGGACGTGCAGGAACGTCGACAGCCCCGAGACGCCGACGGCGACCTGCCAGGCTCGGCGGCGGCGGCGTGCCAGTCCGCGCGCGGCGACGAGGAGCGCGACCGCGGCGAGGATGCTCGTCGCATGCGCGAGCGGCCCGACCGCGTCCGGGGTGAGCGACCGCAGCAGGCCCTGGTCGCCTCCGGGGAGCACCGCGTGCATGAGGTTGAGGCTGCCGGCCGCCGCGACGAGGGTGGCGACGATCAGCGGCGACCGCGATGTCGTATGCCGCCGTACGGCAAGGGCCGCCGCCGCGAGCGACACGAGCACGAACGGCAAGTACGTGGCGGGCATGCGCGCCGCGGCATCGAACGCATCGTGTGCCGCGACCTGGCGCACGACGGCAATCGATACGCCCGACTCGAGATACGTCCAGACGGCCACCGTCGTGCCGAGGAGCAACGCTGCGCGCAGCCGCTCGATGCGTGCCCAGCGTGCATACAGCCCGAGCGCCGCCGCCGCGATGCCCCAGATCACGACGTACCAGACGAGCGGAGAGGCCGCGTGCTTCGAGAGCTCGTCGAGCGGTAGTGCCTCGGCGACACGCGGTCCCGGCAGCGACGGACGCACGAGATAGAGCCAGCCGCTCGCCGCGAACGCGACCCCCAGGGCGAGCGGGACCGACGCAGCTCTACGGAGCATGCAGCCTCCTCACCGCGGCGAGCAGCGCGTCGGCCGCATTCCCGCGCCACAGCGCCCAGTTGTGCCCGCCTCGCACGATGCGGAAGCGATGCGCGACGTCCTCGTGCGCAAGCAGCGACGCGAACTCCGCGTTCTGCTTCTCGAAATGATCGTCCGACCCGCTGTAGAACCAGACGTAGGTATCCGCTCCGCGCAGTTTCGCCGCAGCGGCGTCGAGCGTGAGCAACGGGCTGTTGCGGGTCAGCACGGCATGCTCGTGTCCGAAGATCGACGTGATCGGGTCGGCGCGCTCGTACCCCGACCAGCTCTCCAGCACCTTGAACTCGCCAGGGTGGTGGATGCCGATGTTGAGCGCGCCGTAGCCGCCCTCCGAGAGGCCGGCAAGTCCCCGGGCCCAGCCGGCGCGAATCGTGCGGTAGCGCGCGTCGATCGCGCGGACGAGGTCGCGGGCGACGAACGTCTCCCAGCCTTCGTGCGGACGGACGCCGTTCGCCCACTCCTTGTCGGTGAACGAGCCCGTCGATCCGAACGGCATCACAAGGATGACCGGCCGGATCTTGTGCAGCGCGACGAGCTCGTCCTCGACCACGCCCATGCGCACCGTGGCGAGGAATGCACCGGGGCGTCCGGGGATCCCGTGCAGGAGATAGAGCACGGGGTAGCGGCGGTGGGGATGCGTCGCGTAGCCCGGAGGCAGGTAGACGTCGACCGGCTGGCGGCGCCCGCCCAGCGCGGGGCTCGCGACGTACAACCGCACCTGCGTGCCCCGCTGGTGCACGTAGGCGGGGTCGCGTGGGGGCGCGAAGCCGCGGTAGAGCCAGTAGTTGTCGACGTAGCGGTACGCGCCGACGAGCCCGACGACGAGGAGTACTGCGAACAGGCCGGCCAACGCCCAGCCGCGACGGAACGCCGGCACCTCCCCAGCCACCATGGCTCCGTTCTACGACACGTGCTTGAAGCAGCGGTTAAGGGTCGATTAGGCGCCGCCTGAGACGACTGCCGGCGTCGTTACCGTCGTGTCATGACGACGCTCGCCACCCTCGCCGCGGCGCTTCTGCTGCCGGGCTTCACGCCGGCGGCGACGCAACCGGCGGCCGGAGCGGTACTGAACGGCGTCTTCCCGGGCACGCTCAGGCAGGGCGCGGTGTACCTGCCGCCCGGGTACACGCCGGCGCGGCGTTATCCCGTCGCCTATCTCCTGCACGGGATGCCCGGCTCGCCGAGCGAGTACCTGACCGGCGTCGACCTGGCGGACTGGGCGGATGCGGCGATCGCTGCCGGAAGCGTGCGGCCGTTCATCGCTGTGCTCCCGGCCGCTGGGCCGGACGACCGCTACAACGGCGAGTGGGGCGGCCCCTGGGAGACGGCGATCGTTCGCTCGATCGTGCCGTGGGTCGACTCGCATCTCTCGACGATCGCGTCGCCGGACGGACGGGTGGTGGCGGGGTTGTCGGCGGGCGGGTTCGGCGCAGTCGACATCGCCCTGCGCAACCCCGAGGTCTTCGGCCGGGTCGAGGCGTGGTCGGGCTACTTCCAGCCGCTCCACGACGGCCCGTTCAAGCACGCGTCGAAGGCTGAGCTCGCAGCGAACGATCCCACGCTCCTGGCACGGACCGACGCGGTGACACTTCGCCGGGACGGCGTTCGCTTCTTCCTGTCGAGCGGCCCGTACCACAGCCACTGGTTCCGGCCCGCCGAGACGATCGCGTTCACCCGCGAGCTGCGCGCGCTCGGGGTCGCGGTGAGCTACCACTACTACTCGAATCGCAAGGGCGAGTGGCGTGCTCAGGTCGACACCGGGTTGACCTGGGCATTGAGGCCGATCGCATAAGCAGGCGCGCCGCTGTGCAACAGTCTGCGGATGCGGCTCGCTCGCGCTGCGCTCGCGCTCGTCGTCTACCGCGGCGCCGCCGACCCCGCGCTCTCGGGCCGCTACGTCTACGCGGACTTCTGCGCCGGCGGCATCTGGTCGCTCCGCGTCGTGCACGGTCGCGCGACCGGATTGCGGTATGAGGCCGATCTCGGCTCGCTGCTCTCGTCGTGCGGTGAGGACTCAGCAAGCGCGCTCTATGCGGTCGCCTACTCGTACACGACGAGCCACGTGTACGAGCTCGGCTAACCGGGGATTCGCAGCACGATCTTGCCGAGCTGCTCGCCGGCCTCGAGCCGTTCGTGCGCGGCGCGCACCTGGGCCAACGGGTAGACGCGGTCGACCACCGGGCGCGCCTTCCCGGCGGCGATCAGGTCGTAGGCCCCCTGGAAGTCCTCGGGCGTTCCCATCGTCGAGCCGAGGATCGAAAGCTGCTTCCACCAGACGCGGTGCAGCGCCGCGGGCGGGTTCGCCCCGGTCGTCGCGCCGCAGACCACGACCCGGCCGCCCGGCCTCGCGGCATCGAGGGTTCGCTTCCACGTCGCCTCGCCGACGTCGTCGACGACAACGTGCGCGCCGCCGCCGGTGAGCTCCTTGACGGCAGCGACGACGTCCTCCGTCTCGTGATTCAGCGTCGCGTCGGCGCCGAGCTCGCGCGCCCGCGCCAGCTTCGCGTCACTCGACGACGTGACGACGGCGCGCGCCCCGAGCGCCCTCGTCAGCGACAGCGCCGCGGTGGCGACGCCGCCGCCGATTCCCCAGATCAACACCCACTCGCCGGGTCGAAGCTGCGCACGTGTGACGAGCATCCGGTACGCGGTCTCGAACACGAGTGGGAACGCGGCGGCGTCTTCGAACGAAAGATCGTCCGGAATGGGGTGCACGTATTCGCGCGGGACGGCGATCAGCTCTGCATGGGTGCCGTCGGTCGTCTCGCCGAGGATGTGGACGCGCCCGTCCCGCATGAGCCCCGGGTTGATGACGACGCGCTCGTCCGTGCCGGCGATCAGGCCGGCCCCGTCGGCGCCGAGGATGTGAGGCTTGGCCACCGACGGTTGCCCCTTGCGGATCCACACGTCGAGGTGGTTGAGGCTCGCCGCCCGCAGCTCGACGAGCACGTCGCCGTCGGCGGGAACGGGATCCGGCGCGTCCTCGTAGCGGAGAACCTCCGGGCCGCCGTCCTCGTGGATCCGGATTGCCTTCATCGGTGCAGAATCCTCGCATGGTGACCGCGGATGTCCTGCGGTTGGGGGAGGAGCTCGGCCTGGACGCCGTCGGCGTCGCGCGCGCAGAGGCGTACGAGGAGACCGAGCGGCACATCCGCGAGCGGCGCGCCCGCGGCCTCTTCGCCGGCATGAAGTTCACGATGGCCAGACCCGAGGAGTCGTGTCACCCGGAACGGCTCCTTCCCGGCGCGCGGAGCGTCGTCTCAGCCGCCCTCTGCTACTGGGAGCCCGAAACCCCGCTCGCGGCCGGGGAGGGGAGGCTCGCGCGGTACACCTGGGCGGACCGCTACGAGACGCTGCGGGAGCGGCTCGACGCGCTCGGCCGCGCGCTCGGCGGGTCGTACCGCGTCCTCGTCGACGCGAACCAGCACGTCGACCGCGAGGCCGCCGCCCGCAGCGGCGTCGGGTTCTACGGCAAGAACACGATGCTGATCACGCGGCGGCACGGCTCCTGGGTGGTCCTGGGCTCGCTCGTCACGGAGCTCGACCTCGTGCCCACGCCGCCGCTCGACGCAGACTGCGGCTCGTGCCGGCTCTGCATCGACGCCTGTCCCACCGGTGCCCTGGACGAGCCGGGGACCGTCGACGCGACACGCTGCCTCTCGTACTGGACACAGGCCCCGGGCGCGATCCCGTCCGAGTACCGACGGGAGCTCGGGGCTCAGGTCTACGGCTGCGACATCTGCCAGGACGTCTGCCCCTGGAACCGCGGCGTCGAGCGCCGGCTTGCAGACGAACAGCCGTCTGCCGAGGGACATATCGACCTCGTCACGTGGCTGGAGCAGGACGGGCGCGCGCTGGTCGAGGAATACGACCGGCTGTACGTACCGCGCAACGATTCGAGCTGGCTCCGCCGGAACGCGCTCGTCGCGCTCGGCAACAACGGGACGCGGGAGCACGAGCCCGTGCTGAGGCGGTTCGCCGCGGCGGCCGACGACGACATGCTGAGAGAGCATGCGGCGTGGGCGCTCGAGCGACTCCGGGAGCGCGCGTGAGACGGGTCGAGACGACGCGGGCGACGCTCGAATGGTGGATCGCCGTCGTCCGGATCATGGCCGTTCCGTTCGCCGTGCTGCAGGTCGCGCTCACCAGCGGCTATCCGGGCCGCTCCGAGCTGATCGCCTGGGCCCTCACTGCTGTGCTCGCGGCCGGCGCGGCCACCCTCTACCCGCTCGCGCGCGACCGGCCGGACCGCACCGTCGCGATCGGCGCCCTCCTCTTCGACTGCGCGATCGTCTCGGCGTTCACGCTGCTCTACTCGTTCCAGGCCGGGACACCGATCCGGCAACTGCTGGATCTCGCCGTGATCGAAGGAGCAGCGCGGTTCGCCACGCTCGGCGGCATCCTGGTCGCGATCGGAAGCGCCCCGGTGGTCGTCGTGTTCGAGTGGCTGCGCGCCCGTCATTTCGGCGGCCCGTACCGGGCGGAGTACGTCACGTTCCAGGTCGGCGCCGAGATTCTCATGGCGCTGCTCGTCGGCTGGCTCGTCGCCCGCCTCGCCGAGGAGCGGGCGACTGCGGAGCAGCGCGCCTCGGAGGCCGTCGTCCTTCGCGACGAGCTCGGCCGCCGATCAGACCTGCTCGACGCGGCGAACCGGTGCGCGCGTGCGCTCAGCTCGTCGCTCGACCTGGACGAGGCGTTCGGCGCGTTCATCCGCGAGCTTCGCGGTCTCGTTCCGTTCGACCGGGTAGCGATCGTGCTGGTCGAGGAGGACACATCACGCGTGATCGCGGCCGCAGGTGCAGGCGCAGGCGACGTGATGCCGCCGGGATCGACCAGCTCGCTCGAGCGCAATCTGCTGGCCGACCTGATCGCGAAAGGCCAGACCATCTACCGGCGCGACATGTCGACGCCGCGCTACGCCGAAGAGGAGTGGATGGGCCGGCTCGGGATCCGCTGCCGCGTGGTGGCGCCGCTGCTCGTCGGCGTACGGGTGACGGGGATGATCTCGGTGTCGAGGCGCGACCCGGACGCGTTCGCCGACCACGAAGTCGAGCTCATGTCGCTACTCGGCCGGCTCGCCGCGTCGGCCGTCCAGAACATCAGGGCGTACGAGAGCGAGCGGCGGACGGTCGAGGAGCTGCGGCGGCTCTCGGCGCTGCGCGCGGACTTCGTCTCGCTCGTCTCACACGAGCTGCGCAGCCCGATGGCGGCGGTGATCGGAGCCGCCCGGACGCTCGAGCAACGGTGGCGGGAGCTGAACGCCGAGCAGCGCGAAGCATTCCTCTCGCTGATCGGCGACGAGACGACCCGGCTCGCAGCGCTCATCGGCGACGTCCTCGACACGTCACGGATCGACGCCGGGACGTTCGCGTATCGCTTCACCGACGTCGACGTCGCGGCGCTCGTGCACGACTCGGTCGCCGCTGCGTCGCTCGCGCAGGACGAGGTGCCGATCATGCTGGAGGTGCCCCATCCGCTCCCGCACGTGCGCGCGGATCCCGAACGGCTGCGCCAGGTAGTCGGCAACCTGATCGACAACGCGGTCAAGTACTCGCCGGTCGGCGGGCCGGTGGAGGTGCGCGCCGTGCCCAACTCGAACGGCATCGTCGTCTCGGTGCTCGACCGGGGCCCGGGGATCGCCGTCGAGGACCAGCGGCTGATCTTCGAGAAGTTCGGACGTGTCTCCGGCGGGACCTCGAAGCCGGGCACGGGCCTCGGCCTCTACATCGCTCGCTCGATCGCAGAGGCACACGGCGGAGCGCTCGAGGTCTCGTCCTCACCGGGCCGCGGCGCCACGTTCATGCTGCGCCTCCCGGGGGTGTAGAACTGTTTCGTCGCTTCGCGACGAAACAGTTTCAGGCTTTGGCGCGCAGCGGTCGCAGCTCGGCGCCGAGCTCGCGGGCACGGTGCGCAACACGCGCGCGAAGCTCGGGCGGCTCGAGCACCACGGCCTCGCCGCGGTAGGAGACGACCTCGCCGACGAGCCACTCCGGGCTGCCGACGGCCTTCTCGGCGATCGCCGCACCGTCGACGAGCGGGCGCGCGCCCTTCTCGATCTCCCAGCGGGCGACCGCAGGCGAGTACCAGATCCGTGCCGACGTCGCGTGGTGGAGCTCCGAGGGATCGAAGCCCTCGCGCGGCGTGAAGCCCTTCCGCAGGACCTTCGCCCGGCGCATCCGGTCGAGGCGATACGAGCGCGGCTGGTCGCGGTCGACGTCCCAGGTGTGGACGTACCAGTAGGGAAGGCGGCGCTCGATCGCGTACGGCTCGACGGTGCGCGTGACTACCTCCTGCTCCTCCGGCTTGAGGTATTCGAGCGAGACAAGCCGGTGCGCGTCGATGGCGCCGGTCAACGTCGCGACGAGATCCTCCTCGTCCCCGACGTGGGGCTCGGGCGTCTGCGAGAGCTCGAACTGGCCGAACGTCTCCTCGAGCTTGCGCCGCACGTTCGCGAGCGTGTCGTGCGCGCCCGCGGAGATCATCGGTCCGACGAACTCGAGCGCGAGACGGATCGCCCGCGCCTCGAGGGGCGTGAGGCGCGGCGGCCGCCTGAACGTGTCGCCGAAGAGCTCCTTGTCGACATGCACCTGGTTGCCGTGCAGCTCCGCGTACACGGCGTAGCACCCGCCGCCGAAGTTGACGAGGTTGAGGAGCGAGAGGTGCTCCTCGAGCTGCTCGGGCGGGATCGAGAACCTGCCGACCAGCTCCGACGCGGGGATGACCGCCTCGCGCTCCTCGCCGCAGGCCGCGAGCAGGTAGGCGAGCAGCGACTGGAGCACTCCGAACCGTTCCGGTGCGACGGGGCCGGCCAGCCGGTCCGGCGACCCGTCCGCCTCGCCGCGCGGCACTTCCGCGGCCGGCGTCGCGGCCGCACCCTCGTGCGCGCGGCGCGCACCGCGCGCGCCTTCGACGACGAGCCGGCGGAGCTCCGGCGGCTCGAGCGGGTATGCGCGCCCGTCCTGGCGGAGGATCCAGCGTGCGAGCAGCGGCAGCGACGCGTACTCCGTCTCGAAGACGTCGCCGATCACCCGGCTGCGCGGCTCGCCGTACGCGCGCTCGACCCACCAGGCCGTGTCGGGAGCGACCTCGACCCTCGCCTCGCCGACGATGTCGCCGAACTGCCAGTCGGCGCGTCCTCTGTATTGCTCGATGTCGAACTCGGCAGGCAGGCGGAAGTCGCGCTCGCGCCGGGTCGCAAACCGGATGTCGGAGCGGATGCGCGACACACGGAAGGTCCTGATGTCCGTGCGGTCGAGGTCGTGCCCGATCACGTACCACGAGCCGTTCTCGGGCAGGAGCGCGTACGGGTTCAGCGTTCGCTCCTCTTCACGGTCGCGGTAGATCGACCAGTAGCGGAACTTCACGGTGCGCTGCTTGGAGATCGCACCCTCGAGCTTTCCCAGCCTGCTCTGCGTCTCCGGCGAGTAGTCCGGATCGCGCACCTCGACGCGGACGGCGGTGCTCGTCGGCGGCGCCGCGAGGACGCCGGCCGAGCGGCCGAGCGTGAGGTTCTGGAGCGCGAGCCGGAGCGGCTCCGCGTAGGCGAAGCGCCCCTCGAGCAGGAAGAAGCACGTCTGCAGCGCCGCGAGCTCCTCGTCGTCGAGGTCGAGCTCCGGCAGGAAGTACCGCTCGGAGCGAAGCGTGTAAAGCTCCTCGCCCGTGAACTCGTCCCGCTGGCTGTCGAGCGGAACTCCGAGCGCGACGAGCTCGGCTCGGTCGGAGTAGAAGCGGCGCGCGAACGCTTCGTCGCTCATCTCCTGGTAGCCCTCGACATTCGACTTGATGTCGCGCGCGGTCAGCGGCCGCCGTTCCGCCATCAGGAACGCGACCAGCGAAAGCTGACGAATAAGTTTGTCCGTGTCGTGGCTCAACTGTTTTCCGGCCGGCTCCGTCGAGCCTGCGCCGGCGATCCGAGCCTACAGGACGTTATGCGGCGACCCTGCGCTCCAGATGCTGGTGCGACGGGCAGTAGTCGCGGTCCGGCAGCGGTGTGCGCTGACACGGCTTGCCCTTTCGCGTGGTCGCGCGGCAACGCGCGATGCCGCCGTCGAAGGCGCCGGCCTCGATCTGCTCTTCGACGAACGACACCGCGGCACCGACTCCCTGCGTGACGGCCCACGCCACCTGTGCCTGCACGGTGATCGGGAAGAACCGCCTGATGTCCTGGAAGAGTGCCTTGTCGGGCTTCGCGAAGTAGTGAGGGTCGGCGGCGAGCCGCTCCATCGTCCCCTCACATGCGGAGAGCACGTCACGCCGGTACTCCAGCTGGGTGCCGGGATCGACGTACGGGTCGATGAGGTCTTTGATCGAGCGGTAGATCGCTCGCGAGTACTGATACATGCAGTTCTGGATGTGCAGAATTCGCTCGTCCATCACTGTGGCTCGATTCTCCTTCAAACTAGCCGCAATCCCATTAAGAAGCGGTAAAACTCGCTGTCCGGCGGCGGCCTCGGGAGGGACTCTACACGCCGCCGGAGGCTGTTACAAGCGTTGTCGATTTCGGCAACTGATCATCGCCCGCCGCTGGCCAAGATACCCGCCTGCGCCTACGGTCACACCTGGTTTTCAACCTGCAATCTGGCGGGAGTAGGCGGCGCCGAAGCCGGCCTGGTGCGCGGTAAGGATCGCGGCGTTGGCCTCGCTCTGGGAGTCGTAGACCCCGCTGAACACGACGAAGTACCCGGGCTGCAGGCTCGCGTAGCGGCTCGAGTCGAGCACGCCGACGTCCGGCAGTCCGCGGTGGGCCGCCTGGGCGGCGGTCTGCGTCGCCGTCGGCCGGCCGGTGGTCTTCGGGTACGAGACGAGGACGATCGTCCAGCCGGTCCGACCCGCGGGCCAGACTGCGCGGCCCGGCTTGCCGGTCGCCGTCGTCGGCTCGGGCGGCTTCGGCAGGGTTCCTGTGGGAGCGGTCGCCGTCACGGCCGGGACCGCGCGCGGCTCGGCGACCGGCACCGAGCTGAGCGCGGTGATCACACGCAAGGCGCCCTTGTGACGGTGGTGCACCACGACGACGGCGGCCGCGGCGCCCGCGGCTGCGACGACGAGCGCGAGCAGCGGCAGCCAGATCCAGTCGCCCGGATACCAGCCGAGGCGCCGGATCCAGCGGCGGCGCAGGGACGCGATTCGACCGGTGACGGTCGGCAGCGGCTCGCCGCAGTCGATGCAGAACCGCTGGTCATAGGCGCGCCGCGAGCCGCAGCGCGGGCAGGTCTCGTCCACGAACCGGAGCGCGCCCTGCCGCTCGTCGAGGAGCTCGGTCACCCACCGTCCTCGGCGTGACCGTCGACCTCGCGACCGCAGTTCGGGCAGAACCGGGAGCCGCGGAGCACCGGGGCCCCGCATTCGCAGCGGGGTACGTCGCGGCGCACGTGCAGGAGCTCCTCGATCTCGGCGAGCCGTGCGTCGATCCCGACGACGACCGCGCAGCGCTCGGCGAGCAGGTCCTCGCGGAAGCCGCCGCGGCGATAGAGCTCGACGGCCAGGCCGCCGACCTCCGCGACGGCGTCGCCGCGCGCCTTCAGCAGCGCACGGCGCTCCCGCCGGAGCAACCCCGCGTGGGCGCGCCGCGGCGCGATCCCTTCCGCGTCCGGGTTCCGGCTGCGGAGCGGCGACATCTCGCGCGAGTCTAGCTACGTGCCCTTACGGCCTCGGCTGCGGTGACCGCCGGCCCAGGCCTGCGAGGAACGCGACGATCAACGCGATGCCGACGAGCGCGGCGACGGCGCCACCCCAGGGGAAGAAGACGAGGCCGATCAAGCCGACGACGACCAGCGCCACGCCGACTCCGAGAATCCCACCCATGTTTGAGTGGTGACCGGAACTCAGTCGCCCAAAACCACGAGGCGCTCCTCGGTCATCGTCCGGACGGCCCACGCGGGGCCTTCCCGCGTGTTCCCCGAGGCCTTGACGCCGCCGTAGGGCATCTGGTCGGCGCGGAACGTCGGCGCCTCGTTCACGAGCACGCCTCCGAACTCGAGCCGCTTCGCGGCGGCCAGCGCCGCGCGGATGTCAGTGGTGAAGATCGCAGCCTGCAGGCCGTAGCGCGTCGCGTTCGCGCCCTCGATCGCGTCGTCGAGCGACGCGGTCCGCGTGAGCGTCACCACCGGCCCGAAGACCTCCTCGCACTGCACCTTGTCGGCGCTCGCCGGATTCGCGATCACCGTCGGCCGGATCAGGCCGTCGTCGGTGGTGGTGCCGCCGGTCAGCACCTCGCCGCGCGACTCGGCGATCCACTCGAGGATGCGCTCGCGGTCCCCCTCGCTGATCACGGGGCCGACGTCTGTCTCCTCGTCCGCCGGGTCGCCGACCCTGAGTGCCTCGACCTTCGGCACGAAGTCGGCGACGAACGCGTCCCAGACGTCGGCCTGCACGAAGATCCGCTGCACGGAGATGCAGCTCTGCCCCGCGAAGGAGAAGCTGTTCGCCGCGAGCTTCGCCGCGGCACCGGGGGGCGCGTCGGCACAGACGATCGCCGGCGTCGCGTTGCCGAGCTCGAGGCTGACCCGCTTGCGGGCCGCGCGGCCGGCGAGCTCCCAGCCGACCTTGCCGGAGCCGGTGAACGTGATCAGCTTGACGCGGTCGTCCTCGACCAGCACGTCGCCGATCGCGGACGCCGACCCGGTGACGACCGTCAGCCAACCGTCCGGCAGACCGGCCTCGTACTCGAGGTCGGCGAGGAAGCGTGCCGACAGCGGCGTCGAGGACGCCGGCTTGAGGACGACGGCGCAGCCTGCCGCGAGGGCCGGTGCGATCTTGTGCGCGACGAGGTTCAGCGGGAAGTTGAACGGCGAGATCGCGCCGACGATCCCGATCGG